>JAAUYG010045037.1_pt1 | contig 12770 bp, 6 predicted proteins | sample 7278091 | NCBI WGS metagenome assembly JAAUYG01 (sample SAMN14350201, study PRJNA611818) | marine sediment metagenome | isolation source: surface marine sediment (0.6m) | place: French Polynesia: Moorea | collected 2018-08
CTAGTAATTTTAGTAATAATAGCAATTAATTAACTTAGCTAATTAGCCTGATTAAGTTTAAAGTTGCTCTATCTTCATACCGTGGCCATTAGAGCAAAAAAAAAAGCTCAATTTCGACCCCCTGGGTAAAAAGAGAGTGTATGCGCAATGTCTGGAACTAATGGCAAACATTCATGCTCAAATATGACAATTTTGAAAATCGTCAAAAAAGTCACCGTAGAGTGATAGGGGTAAAATGATGGTCCATATGCAACTTCTGGAACTTTTTCCAATTCCAGATGTCATGCCAAAATAGGTCAATTTTGAAAAAATGCCCCTATCTCGGAAACCGCTGCCCGTATTGCGAAAATAAATTCAATTTAGACCTCCTGGGTAGACAGAGAGTGTATATGCAACTTTTATGTACCTTTTGCCCAACGCCATGTTTCATGACCAAATATGGCAACTTTGAAAATCACCTGTTTCTCGAAGATGGCTGCCCATAGAGCAAAATAAGCTCAATTTCAACCTGCTAGGGTAGAATGAGAGTTTATGTGCAGCTTCTGAAACCTTTGCCAATGGCCAAGTTTAATGGCAGTATATGGCAATTTTGAAAATCGGCCCAAATCTCAGAAACCGCTGCTTGTAGAGTGAAAATAACCTCAATTTCTACCCCTTGGAGTAGAAAGAGGGTGCATGTTCTGTTACGGTGGATATTTAAACACCTTGGTCCTTTTGGTTGTAAGTTCAGAACAAATGACAGAGGGTCGAAGAAAGGTTAACTATTTATTATTAAAAGTAACTCTCGAGTGGTAATTACAAAATATATGTCTGACTCAGGAATTTGGTGAACTTGTGGGTTCGAGTCCCGCCATACACTAGGTCTTCTGTGCCTAAAGTCTTTTCGCAAGATTTGTACCCCAAATGTGCCTTGAGGTGATTGCTACATGCAATTGCTTGCTTGTCGAGAACCTCATAAAATAAACCAAAGCTTAAAAAAATGGTGAACAATACAACAATCACGGTAATATAATCAGGTTTTACAAGAATAATACCACAGTACAAGTGTACATATATATTCACACACCCTCTAGTTCACATCCAAACGTAGAGCGGTATCACAGTAATGTTAGCTTCTGTATATTCCTCAGTTTTACTGAATCTCGAGATCATAATTATTGATGCCTCTGATTGGTAAACGTGACAGTTATTGTCCTTGAATGACAGTTCTTTTCATTTTAGACCTTGAACATAGTGCGCACATGAAGATTTTTTACATCAGGCAGACTTGACTTTTCTTCACAGCCACGCATCAACCACGATCTGACAGACAACCCCAGAATCATGGCTGTAGTGATTCACTCACTGGAAGACATTGCAACCTCCCTCGGTTGTTTCTCGTTTCTCCAGGCTAGGAAACACCTGAACTGGCTTTAAATACATAGCTGAACCACTGTGTGAATCTCAATACGATTCTTTCACTAAATGGTCAGTTTGTCACATGTCAGTGTCACAACTCTTCACTAAACAGGCGCTTCCTGATTTAGTTATTCGAACCATCAGCTTTTTTTCTCAACAGTTACTTCCTGCTGATTCACAACCATGAAACTAAGTCAACAAGGCTTTAGTTCGTCACTGTCATCAAATATTGCCTGCAGTTTCAGCATACAGTCTCATAACTGTATTCAATGGCGTCAGCTATCAAGTCTGTATTGTGTATCGAGGCCAATTCTTAGCATTCTCTCACTCAACAACTTAGCTTATGGAGTCTCCAATACCACGCCGATTGACAGACTGGCCAAACGCGCACTATACACATTAATTGACAGACCATGCCTGCTTTCCCAGGAAAAAAATAGGTCAATGTTTCAAAATACTTCAGTACATTCGCAGAACTGATTGCCATAAAACCACATAGTAAACAATCCCTTCTCTGCGCTATGGTTTATACAACAAGATCCACCTGAAGAGTCTTTTAGAAAACATACCGGTGAATATCGGACACCGGGCGTCAACACACTCGCCCATAACAGTGCATCTTCGCAAACTACAGTGTAACTTCGTGAACCCCCTCTGTGCTAAAAGACCTCTCTTTCATAGCAAATCTGGCATGCAGATCTTGAATTTGCCAGCAAATTCTGTTTTCTAGTTTCAACTTGAAGTAGTTCTGCTTAGATGTTATTGCAGCCCTGACCATATTTAGTCAATCGGTGCACCAGATACATGTAGTTTTCTCCAGATCATATATCAATACATCAGTTATTAAGGACATATTTTCTTTATTAAGGGCGTCCATTTATTGGTTTACAATGTAATGTCATATGCTGGAGTGACAGACGTTAATGGGACCAGTGAATAGTACACACTGTTTAGAGGCCAGGTTAGTAGTTGGTAGAAACACACTTGTGCAGAAACAGCGCGCAGCTGTAGTAAAAGCCAGTGAATGACATAGTGCGGCCAGCGACTCTCCCTGTGTGCAGTTGAAGGCTTTTAAGTGAAGACCATAGAATTGGTAAGAGTGGTCAAGATTGAAAGGGAAACTCGACAGATTGGAAGCCGGTGGGTGATTTAGTCTAGCGCAGATAATATTACTATACGTAACTTAACTTAAAGATTGCATCCAATTTTTACACAAAATGAAACGTTAGTTCATGGTAGGTGAAGTTTACTGTGGTGCATTATCAAAAGTACATGTTATACTTAAGGTAGAAAGCCGTTGAAAAAAAAATATGAATAATTTCTTTTTTTTACGAAACACTAAACTGTCGACTTTTATTGTCCCACGCAGATTGGCGACCGTTATCGGCCACCATCACCGCTTGCGGTGAACTGTCAAGTGTTAATTGTCAGTCACAGTGTGTCAAGTAGCAACAGTCTACAGTCCACCGTAAATTGGTAGCGCACTAGCTCCACCATTCTCCGCTGTTATCGGTCACCTTTCATGACAGTACAGTGTAATATATGGACTTTGGCCACACATGTTTGGAGCTATCAGATTTTATTTCAGAGACTATGCAAGTAGACCATGTAGACTGTAGTATAGAGTCACAGGATGGACTATGTCATACCCATTGAACTTCTGAAACTGTTGTTCTTTGTCATTGCTCTTTTGGAATGTACCATCCTAGACAATTATTCTATTCTAACTTGTGAAATATTTCGTGAAGATTACGTCTGGTGATCCGTATAAAAAAACTGTCCGAAATTTTGAAGTAAACGTCAAACGTTTACGAACAAAATACTATTGTATTAATATCGATAAATGGAAAACTTCAATTATATCTAAAAAGTGAGATCGTAGACCAAAGGGGACGACATTTAGGGCTTCATGGGGGTAAATATATACAGCACGGACCAGAACCGGCGGCACATTTTGTCTTGGACAGGTTAGGGGCATTTTGTGCTATTAAACGCTTCTTCTGGTACAGGTGTTGCCTCACTGCAGTTTTTACTGAAAGTTCCACAAATATGCTCCACAAATATGCTGTGGGAGATTGTAAAACAACACGTCTAAACATTAACCAAGAACTTTAAACAGACAAAAAAATGCACGACTGTACACCATGGTAAAATAAAAAAATAAAATGTCTCTAAAACGAGTGATCGTAAAGAGAAGCGACGTTTTTCCCCACAAGAACACAAGTACACAGTATGAGAGGATGCTTTTTTTATCTTTGTCAGGTCATCCTTAGGCCATTCAGTGCTGAAGGACACTTACGGATTTTCCGAAAAAAGACCCTTTTTATAATGCTACTTGCCCAACAGTTGTTGTCGTATTCTATTCCGGCAATAGAAATACTAAAACCTTTCTCTCTGGTGTTCCACAAAAATACTCTCGGTAGTTTGGATTTTGAATTTATGGTGACAAGTTACATTTACCATTCTACCACATGGAGAAATAAAACACCAATTATCTTGCAAACAAATGATCACAGAGTACAAACGACAAAAAGGACAATAAGGAGTCGACCGTACATACGGAGTCGACCGTACGTGACCTTGGATACATGGTCATCCCCAGATCATTCTGTGGATTTTCGGACTAACTGTTTCAGAACAGCCTATTATTCGCCTGCTGCTATTTTCGTTCTTGCTTGTGTCCCCAGCAAGTCTGAATACTAGCTGAGTGTCAAGGCCCATATGACCCACTTCTTAAATGTGATCATTATTAATTTGTATTCAATAATTTCAGCGAAATATGTCTTCGTTAGAGAAAGTGGCATTGGTAACCGGCTCGTCGTCTGGTATCGGGCTGGCATGCGCACGCATCCTCGCACGCAAAGCATGTCACGTCATCATGACAGGATCACGAGGTGAAGAACTGGTCGCGGAATCAATGGACGCTATCCGGAGGTAGGCTTTATATCTGGGATTTGCGAGAGAGAAGCAAGGCGTACATACATACCTAAAATATAAGTAAACTTAGTGCCTATCTCCAACTGAAGAATTACATGTACTTACATAAACCATACCGCAGCCTCGCGTTTATCTATTTAATGGCTTCGGTATTATTCCAAGGGAAGTTCAACTTTTCAAAGACATGTTTTTATCAAACAGTTGTCATAAATGTTGCCAATAATAGTGTCAGGAGTAGATAAGAACCTTAATGATGTGTGTTGCATTATATTGATGACATATTTTAACGTGGACATGTTTCATGCTGTCTGCACTAAGGGAATCGGGCAGACAAGTACATTACTTGAAAGCTGACCTGACGAAAGTGGAGGAAGCTAAAGTTCTTGGGCAGAAAGCCTTGGAAATGTATCCGACGGGAATCGACATACTGATCAACAACGCTGGTAAGTAGTGCCAGGGTACATATGCTGATAAGTATTTGGTGAGGAGTTACGAAGTAAAATGTAGCTGCCAGCGTTAATCCTTGACAGCAACACCGCCAGTGTCACACGAAACCTTGATACTCGCAGTTTTCACCGTTTTATTTTGTTCTGTATACGTTTAACATAGTACAACATATCAGTGCGAAAGACTGGGGTAAAAAAAACTTCTTGTGTCCACGTTGCTTATTGAGGCGACAGCTCAGAGCAGCGAATGCACGGTCCGAGCAGCATCTACTACCAGAGTTTAACTCTCGTCTGTACACATGGAGAAATACACACTGTTATTGGGTTGGGTCTGGCATCGGAAAGATACAGTAGAATCTTTGGCACTTACATAATCGGCCCCATAAATAATAATGATTATTTATATTTACACACAAAAAAATGCCAAAGTACAAACTGTGTGTTCATTTCAATTCTTATCATTACAAGATACCAGTAACTTAAAGAGCAATTTAGTGACGGGTCTTCGAAGAACCCCTCCTTGGGTTTTAACAGTGGCTGCCCGGACGAGATTAGTCTTGTCAGCCTCCGTTTCCATGACACGCCCGAGAGACCAGCTGCATCTTGGGAGTTTTATGTCCTTGATCAAGACTATGTCATTCAATTGCAGATTTCTGCATTTTGCCAATTTTGACGGTTCTGGAGTAGTACGAGGTATTCCTTCTTCCATCTGCTCCAGAAAAGATTTGCTAGGTGCTGGACTCTGCACCACCGCTTCCTCATGTATATGTCCGCTCTCTGGAATACTCCAGGGGGAGGCAGAGTAACTTGTGAGCGACGTGTCAGGATATGACTTGGGGTTAAAGGTTCCAGATCCGTAGGGTCACCAGACACTGTTGTTATGGGTCTGGAATGATTTACGATCTTTTCTACTTCAGACAGAAGTGTATGGAATGATTCCGAATCCAGGCGACAAGCATGTTCTTGTAATAGACCCGTCAATACTGCTCGAATAGAACGAACTAGCCGTTCCCAGGACACTGCCATGTGACTAGCCGCGGGTGGGTTTGAAGTCCAGGACACACCAAGATTTGCCAGCTGTGAATGTATGGAGATCTGATCCATTTCGTTCATTGCTACAGTCAACTCCTTGTTCGCTCCAACAAAGTCGCCGTTGCCACTGTAAAGTTCTTCAAATTGCCGCGCCGTGCAATGAACCTTCGTAGTGCGTGTATGAAGGAATCCGTGTCCAGCGTGTTTGAAACCTCAAGGTGTATGGCCCTGCTGGTTAAGCATGTGAAGATCACACCATAGCGCTTTAATTCTTAGCGACCCACCTTTATTAAAAAAGGGAATGGGGTTGATTTTGAAAATGCCAGCTCGGCTACGAGGTACGACGTAACTTGATCTCTTGTTCCAATGTAGGTACAACGTAGCTTGAACTCCTGTTCCAGGTTTCAACCATGTCATGAATGTGAGCGAGTACGCAGATGAAACATACGAAGACATGATAGCGGTCATGCTCAGATCCCTGTTCTACCTCACGAAAGCCCTCCTGCCAAAAATGAAAGAGAAAGGTAGGCCAGCTCCTCATTTATCATGCAAATGGATGTTGCTTGTGGCCTAGAACGTCGTAACGACTTTAGCATGTTACCGACTTGCGTTGACGTTCGCGAAGACATGATAGATCGCTTGCAACCCCACATGGCCGGGGTGAACAGTAGTTATGGCTACGGCGCTAGCTTCATCATCAGCCAGGGGCAGGGGCTAACGACGTATTCAGTTAATACTGCTGTATGTTATATTATGGTAAACTCTATGCTCCCGAAAAATACTGCTGCAGCTGCTTCTACTACTACTACTACTACTACTACTACTACTACTACTACTACTACTACTACTACTACTACTACTACTACTACTACTACAGCTACAGCTGCTTTTTCTACCACTACTTTTTCTACTACACTGTACTTTTCTACTATTACTACTACTACTACTACTACTACTACTACTACTACTTCTACTACTACTATTCTACTACTACTACTACTACTACTACTACTACTACTACTACTACCAAATTTCATGAATTAGAGACAAGTCAAATGATGGAAGTTGTATCATGAAATTTATTACAAGATAAGCACATTACTACTTCATATAATACTACCGACTGACATGTCTGCAATTCCATATTCCAGGTTGGGGAAGAATTATCAATGTGTCTTCCATTATGGGTCACATTTCGGCTCCCGGAAAGGCCGTGTATTCCTCCACCAAGTCGGGAATCATAGGCATGACCCGGGTAAGCAAGGGCTGTAAATGCTAAGACTAAAATATTTTTCTGGGCTTCATGTATAAAGTAGGGCAGCACCTTCAGTTACTGTCTTCAAATTCTTAATAAATACCCGCCTATTTTACAGTAGTTAATTATGTGTTGCGGCGTGAGCACAGTTGTGGAATGGTGTTACAGTAATAAAAAGCTAAAGATTGATGGATTGATTGAAGCGCAGAAACCAAATTATCAACATTTTAAAAAATAATTTTGTTATTTTGGGGAAACGTTTTGACACTTGTATGTAACACTATACCTATCATGGATGGATATGCTATCAACGTGAATTCAATGTAGCGTATTATTTGTATCATGGCTAAATGTTACTTGGCTACTTCAGGGAATAGCGATTGAGGCAGGGCAGTTTGGAGTGACGTGCAATGCTGTGTGTCCAGGATTAGTTCCAACCCCACGTACGTTAATTTGTATTGCTCGTGATTTTGCATTCATCGAGTTTCTAATATGTAGAATTATAAGAAAGAGAGGTGTAGGGTCAGTCATAGCATTGAGTATATAGCCATCTACACTATTTAACGTGGAAGCTTACTTTACGACCACCATAGAAATATAGAAATCCTAGGATTCAGGAACGTTATTTCATGCCAGGTACCTTTGGATATTACATATAGACGGGCCTTAGAAATAAAGGTCATAAATTATATCAAATCTGGAGTGCCTCCAATGGAGCGATTTGGTTGTACATTCTTATTTCAGTTAAAGGTGTTTTACTGTGTTGGCATAAAGTATCAGTTTCTGCTCTTCGCTGTAAATGGACGAATACATATGGACGTCGTTAAATATAGTTTAGCATAGTGTTAGCATTTTGATAGACTCAGGTCTATCAAAAGTATTAGGACGAAATATATATTGCGAAATATTTCCATGTGCACATCTGTAAGCTGCAAAGAGCGAAGCGAATAATTCCGAAAAAAACATATTCCAAATGTTTAGACAAATGTACGCCTTCATCCTTCTGAAGATATGCAAACATGTCGACGCGTTCTGCTAAAACAACTTCCAGCATACCGGCTTGTATGTGTGATTAGGACATTTACCAATACACGTAATTTATTTTATTCTGTGAATCAGTTGCTGTCAAGCAGTTTGAAAACCTGGCCAAGGAGCGAGGTGTTACAAGAGCAGAGGCAGAGGTGAGACATCTTTTAGAACTGAATAGAACTGAAACTGAAATCTTTTAGACCTGAATAGAATAAAATGCCATGGAATGCGTCGGCTATCACTAGCCATTTGTTGCAACTCTGTGCATTGTGTGATGAATTAGATTTATCATCTTCCATCCGTGTAAGACATCGAGAAGAATTCGTGCATTTTGTTGCAAATGTTGCATGGGAGGGGTTTGAATTCATGTACCCTTGGAGTCAGCAAAATCTTTCCTGATTGCAATACATCACGTTAACACGATGCCGCCTAGACAGTTGGCAGTAACTGTTGTGGTTTGGGCATAGATCATGTGGGTTCTCTTAACACCTTCGTGCAATAACAAGAGGCCCAAGGGCCTTTATAATCTGCTGGTCAATTGCAAGATAGGAACAAGCTGGGTTTATACCTAACAGCTACATGTATGTAGCTACTAACTAGCTATATAGCCGACGTGACTATGTTATCCTGTCGAAAAAGCGAAATGCGCTGAATAACCTCATATTGACATTGAAAACGTAATGGACAAAGGGATCCTATATGCACCAAAGAATGTAAAAAGCTTGTTTTCTCTCAAGATATGTTTTACCTGTGATGTCTATTTCCAGGAGTCATTCTTGAGCAATGTTCCAACGAGAAAAGTGATCACTGAAGACCAGGTGATTGTTAAGAATGCTGTCACTTGTGCCAACAACAACATTATGTTATAAACCTGGATTACTTTTCTTAGAGTAACGTTTAATAAGCTCTATTAACCAATGACGTCAACCTTTAAGACCACCCATGAAAGAACAATCTCTTTTTCCGCCCCTTGTTGCATCCATGGAAGTGAACCCCAAATTATGACCACTTCAAACTCAAAGACAGTCACAATGTACAAAGTCCGTTGATGTCTAGTTCAAAGGTTTTCTGCAATATCATACAATATAATTATTACACGGTGACTACCTTAGAGTAAATATTTATTAACACTTTCTCATAAACTAAAGTTTGCATTTTCTTTGATACCTTGCTGGTGGCTTCTCCCTGTTCAGGTGGCGGATCTAGTCCAGTTTCTGTGTCTATCTGACGCCTCCAGCCAGATGACTGGCAGCTCCTATATGATAGACGGCGGCTACACGGCCCAGTAGAGCAGCCTCTCACAGCTCAGCCTGCTTGCAGTGTGACTGCATCGTAACAGTGTACATCGCGAAAACCAGATCAAAACTGGAATCTAAATTTCGTTCAACGTTTGGTCGTCTACAACTAAACTTCCCTACCCTACCATGCTTTGATGTGGTAAAATGGTTGGTGTCCTCAATATGTGTTGACGTGTACTTATCTGTAGCGAAGTATAGGCGTTGTAGAAAGTGTTTCAGCACGTTTATCATTTGTGAAAATGGTAACATAGCCCGGTAGTACATAATAGCCATCGCTAGAGAGGTTGTGACCTTTGAAACATTTTTATTCAGATGATGGCTTGTAATACAATCCCGATTTATATATTAAGCATCTTTTTATTTCATATGGACACCCACATATATACCCATGAGTACCAAATATATATCCATCTTACCAAATATATTGAATAGATCTAAACAAGGGTACCCGTATATCGAAAGTGGACGGTATTCATATACATGTACATGGACATGCAGTTCATGCGATTGTGACCGTGGAAACGAGACACCTTTTTAGTCCCTTTTTAAATATATGTATGTAAATGCTTTTCATGTATCTTACACTATTGTGCAAGTGCGTCGGTTACTTCGTGTCGAATTCAGTGGTGATTCTGATGGGTGAGAAAATTTGCCTCAGAAATGGTGCTATAGTGTTTAGCGTCGTTGAAATACGCGCAAAGGTTATTTTAGTTGGTGGTCTCAATTCATAAATTGTACTTAATAATTTACTTCAACTCCGTTACCTCGTAAAATGTAGTATTTACACTGGTAACGCATTGAGTAGTAGTTATACAATTGTTGTGGATGTGACCGGTCGCCTTTATGCCATGCAGAAATAAAACTCAAAGGGACAAGTAAACTGTATGTGTTTCCTGTGATACTCGCCAGAAATATACACGAGCACGTCGATCTTTAATTTGCAGTGGGATTTGTAAAGAAATACATTTACATGTAGTTTAGATTTATTGTACTTTCACAACAATTTAAGCTTTATTTATACAAAATTGTAGTAGATATACTAGCATATCTTAATACTGATATACAGAAGTTTAAGCGACTGGAAATTGCTAGAAGAAAAAAAATGAACATACCAAATCGCCGCTTTTGATAAACGTACATAAGAATCAAGCACGGGGTCATGGTAAAACATAACAGTACGCATGCATATAATTGTTTCAAATTTATGGAATGCCCATGTTGAATGATTGAAGTTTTCCTTAGAGGATCAACCTAAGCCTGAAATGATCATAAAATTCTCTCCAATGATGCACACCATTGTGATGCCGTGATCCTTTCCACACATAACAATTTACAAGGTACTAGGTTGATTCATTAGGAGTATTGGACTTTTGTATCCCGCTCTCACAGTAGTGTAAAACTTATTCCAAAACGCAATAAAGAGCCCACCTCCAACAAAACACAATGTAGCCGAACATACAAAGCAATCCTTGCACTGATACATAATTCTACAATATTTTTTTCAGAATAAAATATTTTTTTTATATTTTGTCTACCCCCTCTGTTAATCGCAAAGTGTTTCGCTATATGTGTAAAGAGCCATTACGAATTGTTCTGCAGTATTACAGTAGCATTGTCGCAAAGTGCTAGGTGGTTGCCTTGAGTAGAGATTAAAGTCCTTCTACCCCAGTGCCATGACGCACAAGATGTCTCCCGCATCATTCCTGAACTGCAGGCATTGGCTTCCAGTGCCTAATGCGTGCTGGCAACAAATCCCCCCACCCTTTTTTCCCCGATCAGCTTGTTTCAGTTCACATTTCATCTGGTGATTACGGGTTCCCCGGATGGCTGCCTGCCTGGATGGTCGTATAACCTGGTAGCAATCTAGAGGGAAAAAAGCAAGCAACATGTTGCGTTGGTGGTTGGTCCTCAGTCGCTGATGGGTCGCCATCATCCCGTGGAGAGAGTTGAGTACGGCCAGGGACCGGCAGCCCTGGCCTTTCAGACTGCCTGCCGAGGGTAAGAGGATTTATCTCTGCCCACCCTTCCCGCGCCTCGCTCCAGCCTGCCTGCCTGCCACAGCAGCAGCACCACCAGCAGCAGGCAGCAGTGGCAGCCAACGTTAGTCACCCGGAACCTCCCTCCCTACTACTCACTGAGCCTCGGGAATCAACCAGCAGAGGTTAACTACCTCCTCCATACACCCCCGACACAACGTGTGCCTCGGCGACCGGACTCCACCTCACACTGGGTGAGCAATAGCCTAGGCAGCACTCCACATTTACATTCCTCCAGTTAGCAACCGTTAGTGGATATAACCCGTGATATGGATAAATCCAGTCAACAAAGTGACCTATCAGCATTGTAATGTGACATTACCATAGCACGCTGTGTCATTCTCTCAGTCGCGGATGAGGTTGTAGCTTATCCAGTGCTTAGGAATGGAAAGCTTGAAGTTTGAATGCGGGTAAATTTGGAATATGTACATGTACTACATTAGTTTGCTGAGAAAGTCCATGTACATGCATAGGATTATTTTTCCGTAGTTTTCAGGATATTTTTCCACGTTGTTCCTGATCAACGCTACACGGCGGGAGACACAAGATTGGCTGTTTTCGATGCTATGGGAACGCGTGGTGACGAACTGGACTCACGACTTATGGAAAGCCGGGGGATAAAAAATGACGGCGGCTTTTAACGGATTATCAATGATTCTGCTAACCACGGCCTTCCTTCCAGGTAGGTATCCCAAACAACATGTGGTGTGTTAACGCAGAAGACGTAATGTTACTTATTATAAGCCGTACCAGCCTTTGTCTGCTATTTCATAACTGTTTCTTGTGGCCTTGTTGGCTGGTGTCTCGAAAGAAATTAGGTCTACATTTTACCAATATGGGTAGTCTCTCATACGTTTTGTTAACTTAAGCAGTTTAGTTTCCGCTAGTGCGGACCTCTTGAGTGTGAGCTTTAAGGAAGATTTTATTTAACTGCAACATAAAATAGGCATACACTATAATTCTCATTTAAATTGCAGTTAATACCTTTTACTGGGGTAGCAATTTTTAACTTTCCGTACTCTTTGCATATTAACACAACTTAAACCATAACCCTGCCCTCTTCACGAATGCTGGGTACCTTTTGTATCAAGTATATGATGTCTTGATAAGACATCGGCAGAACGAGTGTAAAAGGCTGCTGCGCTGATTCTACTGATGCCGACACCATGAAGCCAGTCTGTATCTGCAATGCATAAAATGGCTACACTTTCTTATAACTGAAGATACAAGCCAGAACCATTGTTAGTATTTTATATTATTATTATTATTATTATTATTATTATTATTATTATTATTATTATTATTATTATTATTATTATTATTATTATTATTATTATTA
>JAAUYG010010047.1_pt1 | contig 12769 bp, 7 predicted proteins | sample 7278091 | NCBI WGS metagenome assembly JAAUYG01 (sample SAMN14350201, study PRJNA611818) | marine sediment metagenome | isolation source: surface marine sediment (0.6m) | place: French Polynesia: Moorea | collected 2018-08
GCTCAAGACGTCGTATTAATTGGTGTGGTGCAAAATTTAATCTTGGTAGAGAAACATATGGTTGAAAGACCAGCTGCCAAAATTAGTTCAATCTCTCCTTGAGCAGTTTTTTTTCTTTGAACAAAGCCCAGAGGGTGGAATAAGCCGCATTCGGTCTGGAAACTTTTCGCCCGCGCTTCCTTCAGCAGTGTTCAGAGATTGGAGACATCAAAGGCCAATGGAAGTGTTCTATTTGTTTTGGGGTAGTCGGGTTGGTTGGCACGAAACACTGCGATCAAATTACCTTGAATCCCCGGGGCTTAAAATCTATCCTAATAGAGACATTTCGGATATTGCGTAATCCGGAAGTACCCGGGACTGGTTTTAACAGCAGTATGTGTTGTTGCCCTACACAAAATATTTACGATACTCGGCAATATTCTTTCCCCACTTCATTTTAGTTTAAAGGATCCTATTAAGTCTTGTAGGACCCTATTAAAGACGTCGCCGAAATTGATTTGCAGGAAGGGGTCGAAAGATTATTTACCTACCTAACCTACCTAACTTCTTCTACATGTAGCCCACAGATGCCAACTGTTTGTTTATACTTATCGGAAGCAGTTGGAACCCAAATACAATGAATGACTTTGGTCATGGGTGGGGTACGGTGTGTGATTTGGAAACAAAGTGACAGGAAAAAAGTGACGGGAAAAAAAAAACAATTGAAGATTAGAAGGTCACTTTTTTCCTGTTCGGTCCGAATACCACGATGTGTGCCGGTGTATATTGCTTTATTGTCCCCAGGTCCATTGTCTGGCTGCCTTTAATAGATCGGCATTGGTTTCCATGTAATCTCATTGTAATGTGACCAAGAGAAGCCCATTTTAGATGGTCATCAACTACCTTTGGGCAAAAATGGGCTCTAAAACAGAGCATTATATTAGTATTTCATTTCTGTCAGCAACACCAGTCCGTGGTAAAACTATTACTACAAAAGCATTAAAGATTAATAAGCCTTCATTGCTGTATTACATTAGTTTAGAACTATTGGAAGCCCATATGAAAAGTGGTGCGAAGGGAAGAAAGTTGTACTCGTTTCTCCTAACTGCCAAACAGGATAATTCATGCAATTTAGTGGGTCGCTGTCAGGAATTTTGTCAAATGAACGAGATGTCTTTATACAGCTATTTATTTGATGGTTCATATCGCGCCTTGTGTAAAAGGAATCTAAAGGCTTTTACCAGAGACAATGGTTTATTCGATACTTTGTCATTTTATATGAATGATATTATGGAAAACCGTGACATAACATTGTGCAACTTTTATTGTCAACATATTGAATGTACCATGTTTACTTTCCTCCACCTGGAGGGCTGGAATAATAAATACATAAATAAACAAAAAACACAGAGGGCGGATACTTTCACTAAGGGGACACTGTATCCTTCTGCACGTGCACCGTGTTTTGGCCCCGCGTACCAAAACTTACGTAACTTTTGTTTGTGTGTTGAACACTTTAAATAATTATTTTCTTTAAAAGCAGTTACCGCGGGATATAGTGTCCTTCAGTAATTCAGAGGCCACCATACCATAAAGAGGAGGTAGGAAATGGGAGCATAAAGTAGGGAAAATGTCAAATAACAAAAACCACAGGAACGCACACAGTAATAGGACAGGGTGTACATGTATGTGTATGTACAAGGAATCCAGAAGTCGAGTTACCAGTTATGGCCTTAACTTTAATAATATTAATAAAAAAAAAATAATAATAATAATGACATATGGGTATCTTTTGTGTAAATCCACTCTTGACTTTTAAGAATCTAATTTCCAAGCTTCTATTTTGCTTTATGGCACTGGACTAGTAGACTACAGTCTAGAAATATTTTGATTTTAGGGTAAAAAACAAATTAAAAGTACATATAGTGTATGTTTTATACAAATAACTCAACATTAGGAAAGAACTGTGAAATAACACAACTTGCACCAGATGTTTGCGAGCCGAGCTTCTTGAGAAACTTTAGGACTTTTATCATTATTTTTACACAAGAGATTTCAGAATGTCATTTAACCTCGCTTGTCTTAAAGTTCTATCTGATTTCAATATTTCAGCCAAATTTATGAGCAATGCATGTTTGCCATTCATGCAGGATTTTACCACCATTAGGAGACAGTAGCCAAACGTATTAACATTTTAATAATTATCGTTCCATTGGCGTGAAGCTAAAGACAGATTGAGTTAGGTCTAGACGATATTACATGTGGCTATATTAAAATGAATGTGGCTATGCTGGAGACACCACTAAATTTTACAACGACGCTACATGCTATAACGCTAATTGTTACAAGCAACGCCAATGTTATAACGCTAATTGTTACAAGCAACGCTAAATGTTACAATGATAAATGTTGCAAGCAACGCTAAATGCACAGGGGTTTGTGGTGATTATATAGTCATCTGGGATCCCCGTTGGTTTGGAGAACCCACAAAGTCAAATCTTTCTTTAAATTTGAATAGGTTCACTTATTGTTTCTACATTATTTCCGTGTCCTGAATACTAGTTACAGCGTCACGCCCGTGTCACGCGATAATCAGCTGGTATACTGGGGCTGGGATGTATGTAAAGCAGGAAACCGATTCTTCGAAATCACATATACACGTGCGCAAGACAAAGTGCGTCGCAAGTTTATGAATCTTAGTCACCCGTACACGTGTTGTTTTGGTGCGTACGAGTCACTGCGCCTTCTCGTGGTGGCGCCAATTTCACTCGGCGTGGCCTTATTCTTGCCAGATAACCGGCATTCCAGATAAGGTCAGCGATGGAGCTGGGGATCCCGAGAGCCCAGCCTGTGCGCCTGCAAACGGAAACCGGATACCCGTCCATCCCGTTGAACGGAGATTTGGGGGCTGTGCTGGCTTGGCTCGCCCGCTGCAGAGCTGAGCTAGCCTGGGTTTGGGCCTAGGCGAAGTAAACTACCGCCCCCTTGCCCTGGCTGCCGCCGCTCCGAGCCAGCTCCAGACAGTTCCCCCATTGCTTTACCGCAAGGAATAACATACCGTTGCCATGGCAACTGTCATCCGGCCTATTAAAAGTCCAATCTGATCCGCAGTGGGGCGCTCGTCCGCCTGCGCGGGACAACAGAGGAAGCTTTGAACGAACGCAGTTTATAGCAAAGAAAGGCGTCTTTGATTGAAGGGGGCGTCTGCTGCGGTTAATGATATGTGCCTATTGCGGAAGATGAGGGGGGACCTCCAGATTACTGGGGGGACACGTTCCAAGGGTCAGGTATTTTGAAGAAGTTTTTTGTTGAAGCCAGCTGCAGCGTTTGTGTGATTTATATGCGAGCACGGCTGGCTTGTAGTTCTCGCTTGAAGAAATTGTGCACTGGGGAAACCGGGCCGGTTTGGTTGCTGCAAGAGTGGGAGGGGGGCGTGTATGCGGGCGGACTCAGTGTCTTGAAGAAGCGGGTATCCAGACTGCAGGCATAGCTGGCTCGGCGGAGTCGTAGGTTCGGGTATACGCATTCGTGCGCCGTGAAGCCGCGGAAAGGCCATAAAAATAGGCCGTGTATTTTAGGAAGGTAACATTCCGCGGAGCAGTCTAATGTTCTCCCTTCGGACAACGGAGAGTGTGCCATGGCTTGAAAACCTGGATGTATGCACAAACTGTATGGGTGCTACGCTGTGCTCAGATATCTTATTAAAGGACCGGCGGGTTGGCTTCGAGCCGATCGTGTCTAGTTCTGTCTACCCACTATGGCCCAACTTTAAGTACCGGTATACTAACTTATTGGGGCATCCCTTATCCTATAAATTATCTTATATTATCATGCTATACAACAGCACGCAGGACAGATATATAAAAGCATAATATATATATATACATATATCACACGAAATAACACGCAACAACAAACAACAGCACTATTTTTGAAGCCTATTCGCAGCGTCTAAGCGTTTGGGTAAGAGGTCGGGTATTCAAGTCGTATTAAGGCACGGGATATAATAATATTTGTTTGCAAAATCGAAACTTCAATGAAACATACACAAAATCGAAGCGGTATTTAAAGAGACAAATGCGCTTAAAACAAATGACACCAAGGTCAAAAGGAAAATAAACAATATTCGGGTGTTGAAACTTTCTTTTTCGACTTTTTTTTTTTTTCAAGTTCGACACTAAACAAGTTATCACCCAAAACTGTACCTACGATGAATTCAACAAGTTTAATTTATTGGTATAAACTGCCTCACTACAGAGGTGTGATGGCGTTCCTCCCCCTGGATGCCGATTAATTTGTGAAGTCCATTTTCGCGGCATAATTATTTGGAGAATGCACTGATTAAATTTGATGTGCGGGCTATATGTGTAACAATTGTTTGAAATAAATAAATAAAGTAAATAAATTACCTTTACTGTTATACCACTTTTAAAGTAAAAACCTTGTTCCAGTCGCGATAAGACTGCAAAATTGTCAACTGCGACTTAAAAGCCGTGATCACTCACTCATTTACATTGACATTATAACAAATTGCTATTGCAGCTGCAGGTGGTTGTTATGCTATTGTCCCATATTTTGAAAAGGTGTGCGAAATGCGAAAAACTTGGTATTGCTCCCTATTGTGGGATGTGAAAGCTTGACAGTGCATTTTGTCGTGGGGTTAAGGAAATTCGATACTTGCAACCTATTGTGCAGGAAAAGATTATATCGGAGCTACATGTATGGTGGGGTTAGGAAAACTTGATACTGGTTCTTGTTACCCAGTATCGGGTTGCCAAGTCCTCATGTTGCACCTTATTGTGGGAATTATGTTTTCTGAATTATGGTGTTTGTGACTTTGCGTTATAGTATTTCACTGTCATTACAGGAATAAGTGTAAATTAGGTATATTAGAATTATATTAATTATATTATTAAGTGGAATAAGTTCTGCATTAAAATAATTATAATATGGTGTAAATAATAAATAAGTGAATACAGATACCGGTAAATGCTTTAAATAAATAAAAAATGGAGTGACTAAATAAATGTCTGAGCAATGAATGGGCGTGAACAAAGAGAAAAGAACGTATTAAAGATACCTGGTGTTGCGATATCTTTTCTTTGACAGAATCTCTGGCATAGGCGTTAAAGCAAAGAAATGAAGAAAGAAGAGAAAAAAAGCAACGAAAGAGACAGGGAAGAATAAAAAAGACAAAGAAGAAGGGAAATAGGAGAAAAAATACATGAGACCGAATATAAAAGGCAAAAAAGACAATTTCAATTCGTCACTCTGACGAAAGTGGTAATTATTTCCGGTACATCAAATGTCACTAATCACGTCACATATGCGCATCGAATCTTTTAACTCAGATCTTCGCGAACGAAGCTCATGATGCACTCTTTGTGTTTCAGCCGGCTGTCGGTAAAGCTAGATGCCCTGCTAAACGTGGTCATCCTCAGCAATGGCTGCTTCCAACCGTGTAGAACCTAACAGCATGGAGTTTGACGATTGCCGTTTCGACTTTCGCATTGATCACAAGAACGGACTGACGCCGTCGAAACGCCGGCGCAGCGAAAGGCGCGCACTCAACTACAACACGTTCTTCAAGTGCAAAATTTGCGGTTGCCTCTTCGACAGTCGTCCAGCTCTGCTCGACCATAAGGCCACGCACAACGACTTCCGGTGCAAGCAGTGCGACGCGCGGTTCACCTTGCGTACTTGGCTGAAAGAGCACATGAGCCTTATCCACGGCATCGGGAAAGTCAACGTCGGAGCTGCAGGCGCACGTTCGACGTTCGCGACACTTCGCGCCCACATCTTGGGTCAGAACCAAGGCAAGCAGAAAAACAGCGAAGGGGATGCCTCTTCTTCCAAGGACAGCAGTAGCCCGTACAGGAGAAGTCCACAGCCCCAGTCGCAATTGAAGTCCGTGCTGATGGCACATACGCCAACCCAGAATGGTTTCCAATGCCAGACCTGCGATGGGATTTTTCCCTCGGAGCTGTGGTTGCGAGAGCATCGCTTACTGCAGCACAGCATGGAGGTGGCCAAGGACTTGGCGAGCCAAGCAGCTAGTGCTGTTATGAAGGAAAGCCGGGACTCCACCCCAGCCATGTCACCATCTGCACCATCCAAGCAACAAGACTGTAAACCCATAATCAATGACATGCCCCAGCTGCTGCCACTAAAGCCCAAATCCGAGCCTTATACTCCAGTATCGATGGTGTCCGTGCCCCTATCTATGCTTACCCCGCCCGACGTGCTAAGCTCGGCCAAAGCTAAACTGCAGTCCAAGGCATCTGTGACGTCACTGCCAGGCCAGCCAATCATGACCCCGTCTCCAGTTCTGCCTACAGCACCTGGCAGCACTCAGTCTGCAGGACTCCAACAAGGCATCATGTACATCAACGTCCCCATCCTGATGCCACAGGTCCCAGATTTGACGTCCAGTGGGACGAGTAAAGCAATGACGTCAGCTTTGCCACAAGTTTCATACTCCATCCCGGCATCAAATCTAGCCACGTCAACTACTCTACCCACCCAGGCTATACCAGCGGACAAACTATTAACAACTGACGGTTCATTGAGTCGACCCCCTGTGCTGCTACCCCCACCCACCCCACATAACTTACTGTCACCTGCTATACCCTTACTATCCCCGCAGGTCCCTCAAGGAAATTTTACTTTCCCCAGCCAAGCTCCCAACCCTGGTCAAGACAAACAAATCCGTATCAAGACAGAGGTGGATAAGAAAGCTCTAGATGACCTAGAACCAGGAGAGATTCGATCAAGCAGCGAGCAGACAAAAAAAGAAGCGGAGACACTGGCATCTCCGCCTCAGATGTTCATCCACGTCCCTCTGCAGAACATCATCCCGAGTCTACCCTCGTTGACATCGTCTACGACAACCACCAGAAATGGGGGCAGCTTCTCTCCTGTGAATGAACAGTCTCACGCCCTGGACTTCTCAGTCAAAGCGGAGAAAGACTCTGGGGACGAGCTGGAGGCAAGGACCAGAAGACCCACTGTGTTCTCAACGGGGATCAAAGACCCGTCCTCGACGCTATACAGCAGCGTCATGGATCTGACCAGAAGAAGGAACGTTACAAACCCGAAGACTCCATGGGCTGAGAAGACGATGACAAGCGAGAACAAGAATATGGAGGATGACAAGATCGCGATGCTGGAGCAATATGGACTGATGGAAGTGAACCATGGATCAAAAGCTAAACTGCAAATCGACAATGATCCACTTGCGAAAAACAGAAAGTCGTCTCCTTCGAAGAACCCCAGCAAGAATAAAGGTCTGAACAGAATGGTGGAGAAGCTATGGCAGAATAAGCTCATCAACACGATCAAGTCTGAGGTGGATCATCCAATACCGGAGAAGGGCGACCCTTCCCATGTCTTCGTGGAGCAAAACCAACCGGAGCAGATTGTGACCATGCCAGACGGGGCTCTCCAAGATCCTAAGCCGGATGGCCTGGATCTCAGGGCTAAGGGTGTGAGTCCTTCATCATCTCTTCTGGACCCACAGAGAACAGTGGAACCCGATATTGTAGACTTTGCTGGGGGTTCCTCCTGGATGGGTGAACTGTCCGAATCTGGATTCCCGATTGATCCAGAAGCCAAGGAAGACGGGAAATCGGCGTTTTGCGCAATCAAGTTCCACACCTGTCGAGTTTGCAAGCAGCTGTTCTATAGTGCAGAGGAGATGTGGGAACACGCTGTCACGCACGAAGACTTTCACAAATATCATTGCGGCGCCTGCCAGTATGTGACAGCCTCCAGGAGCGAGTTGCTGCAGCACAAGCTCTCAGTGCACGGAATGGACATCCCCATGCTTAGCGGGCAGAAAAGCAAGCGCGGCAACGTGAGAGCTGGGCACGGAAACCCAGTCATAAACACGTCATCCAAGCCGCTGCTGCTGAACCTTCCAGGGGTACACAATGACGTGAGTGCAGACAGCAGTCTTATCGCTCAGCAGCCGTACCACATTCGTGGCGGGAGACTAGTGTGCGACTACAACAAGTGTGGAAAGTCGTTCAAGGAATGGCGACATCTTAAGGTTCACCAGACCCTACACACTGGAGAAAAGCCTCTCTCGTGCCAACTCTGCAAATATTCGTGCCGCCATCGGAGCTCCATGAACTGGCACATGAAGAGCAAGCACGGGTTGGACAAAAACAAAACCCAGGGCAATCGTACCGTATACGTTGACAACAACGGCCACGCTGTTTGCGGATGGTCGGATGAAGCCAACAGGGAAGTGAACTTCCTAGAACCCCACCAGCGTCTGCAATACAATCTCCCAGACTCGGAGAGCCCAGATCACCAGGGCAGCATTCCGTCCTTGCACTCGGAGAACAACAGTCGGGATTCGTGCGATATTGGGGAAGACGAAAGTGAGGATGCACTGGAGATCCAGGTGAGGTCACGGTCACCCAGCTGCGCCCCTAGCGAGAGCAGAAGCGCGAACAGCATCAGCGTGGAGGATCCTGGATTCCTGACCATGCAGATCCAGGACAAGCTGGAGGATTTCCCGCTCAACATGTCGGTGAAGGTGGAGAGCCTGAGTCCAGAGGAGGACGTGGTTGGGGAAGATGGTCGGGTTCAGTGTGAGGAAGGCGGGGAGGCTGCCATCGTGGAGCAATCTAGGGAGGGATCAGAGGATCAATGCTTTCACAAGACCCAGGTAGACGGTGCTGCATTCCCGCATTCTCCAGAATCTTCGTTAGGCAGGCCCGGGGCTTCTACGCAACATAGCCCTGTGAGTGTTGATATTTCTGCTGCGAGGCCACTGAAGCTGCCAGAGATGCAAATGAACATGGTTATGACCCCCGTCGCAACATCGTCCTTCGCCAACAACCAGAGCTCGATGATGAAATTCAAGATGAAGTATCTGCCGGCACCTAAATATTACATGTGCAAGATCTGCTCGAACGCCTTCGACAGCATCGAGGCCATGTGGGAGCACAGGCTGGAGATTCATAAGGACTGCAATCTGGTGACTTGTGACACGTGTGGGTTCACGACCAAGAGTATGGTGGATCTGCGTAGTCATATGATGTCCACCCATGGCACAGAAGTAGGCGACTTCAGAGACTTCATGTGTTTCATCTGCGGCAAGGGCTACTCATCCAAACCCGCATTCAAGAACCACATGATGCGTCACAGCGAGGTCACAAAGCCGGATTTCGAATGTCCCCACGAGAGCTGCACCTCGAAATATCAAAGCAAGGGGGCTCTCAAGGCACACATCCGGCGAGTTCATCTGAAGAACCACTGCAAGTACAAATGCCCGAAGGAGGGTTGCCGGAGGAGGTTTGAAGGTCCGGCTGCGTTGCGCAATCACATGGTGGTCCATACTGACCAGCGCCCCCTGGTGTGCGGCTGGGAAGGATGTGACAAGACTTTCCGGGAATCGAAACACCTCAAGGTTCATCGGATGCAGCACACGGACGAGAAACCGCTCCAGTGTGGACTGTGTGAGTATTCCTGCCGGCAGCGTAATTCAATGAACTGGCACATGAAATCCAAGCACAACCTCTATAAACAGGTCACCCCTGACGGCAGAACAGTCTATACCAATTGAATGTGGTGCGGAGAATGAATATACGAATATGTGCTCTGGAAAAAATATCACTTCTTTATGGGACACCAAATCACAGGACATAAGATGAATATGATATGATATAAGATGAAATGAAACCAGTCCTTGTGTGATACCTCTTTTGCTGACCGAAATATTCCAAATCCCTCTGCGGTTGTTGTTCAAGTTTACACAAATTCCATGCATGACGAATTCTGCTCAAAATATTTTAATAATTTTTGAGGTCTGTTTTGTACATAATATATATCTATTCGCACCGCGTGGTTGTGCCCGATACATATCCTTTACTAATGATTGTGTCAATTTGGATCTCAAAACACACAGTTCCCAGTTGATAATCTCGCATTGTTCATGTTGAAAATATTTTGTTTGACGCCAACATTTCCCCACTTTGTATATACTAGATTGCATGCTCCGCTATTTGAAAAATGATATGTATATAATTTTTAATGATAAAGAGTTCCACAACAACGCCTGTATCAACATGCATGATATATTTTATATGAGAAGATCGGTGCATGTGACGTAGGGGACTGTTTCAGAATCGTTAGTGGTAGCCTAAATATCCTTACACCATGAACAATAATATTTCTCCTTTTCTCCTTAACTTTTAGGAGAGGATCCTATAGCGCCTATCAAAGCAACAAGAGAGTACTGAAACGGTCCCCTCGTGACTGAAGGGGTGTATACAGAATGTCTGTCCCTGAAAATGGACATTGGAAGGCGGGTGGGACAGGCATGATACTCCTTGTGTGATATGTACATTGTATTTGTTTTGTATAACAACACGTTACAGACCTATGTTTAATTGATATAGTTTATAGATAACATGTTTTGTATGTCCTTACGTGAAATATTTTCATTTAATGCACCGCCGTCAGTAGAGATTATAATGGGTGGATATGACCTCGAAAATGTTTACTCACAAAGTTCATTGTGTGCAGAATGCGTCCCGCATTTATAACAATGAAATTGCACTGTCGGTTGATTTACATCTATTGGAGTGAAACATAATGAATAATACAATTTTCGATTCGGGCGATTTAGTTAGATTTCTACTTGCATGTAGTGGGCAATTTTTATTCCTAACCTTTTAACATTTGTATAATTTTTGTACAAAATATAGTATACAGGGCAATATAAATACTAGTATACAGGGCAATTGAAGATAGACCCCGAAGCAATCTATTGATTCTCTATTCACTGTATTTTTGTGCTGTAAATATGTACAGTTGTATAGGTAGCCACGGCTAGTCAATCAGAGATTGTATAAAGATTAGCTATTTTTGACAGCTTACTTAACCAAGCAAGTACGTACAGGATGAGGAATAGCAGAATTTTACTCATTTATTTAATGCATCTTTAGTCCAATCAGATTGACCTCGGTCACACATTCGGAAACTATCGGCTGTTTTCGCTACGCACGTCGGAATTAGCCGAGGTGTGCCGAATGTCTGTCGCCGTTGGTCGGCAGATTATGCTTGCAGCTGATATCGTATTTCCTCTCTACACACAGTATCGGCCAGTTTCTTGGGTTGGCCAACCCTTTGGCTTATATTGCATTTGCTATAACCAGCTTCCAACTGACCACGTGCAATCAAGTAGATTATAAAATCAGGGGTGGCGGTGGCGTTACGAAAACTGCGAGCATGGTCAAGAGTGGGCGTTGATGTGTAAAAAAAGTCACGTTATGTCTTGTACAAACGCCGGGACTATGGAAATATGTCGCAGGGTGTCCCATTGGCTTTGGCAAACAAAGTTAGGACTGTCACAATAGATGATAAAAGTCGGTACTGTGCATTTCTGAATTATTGAAATTTCTATACCAAAAAGAAAAAGGAATGTTTCTTTTTAGATACTGTTTTTCATCCCTGCTATGCATGCTACTCCTGGATCCTGCTATTACATGTACGACGAATATTAAGATATTTAACGTATAGTAAAGTGCCAAAATTTAGCTATTCTCTTTTTAGATATTGTTCATCATCTCTGTTATGCATGTTACTCCTGGGCCCCGCCATTACAAGTGTCAATGTGTTCAAAATGAAATGTTATTATACATCCCACCTTAAATGGGGCCGTTGGCAATATGTTCAATTTTAGGTGCTATCGCATGTAAGATATTTATAGATTCGATTAAGGGCAAGATATTCAGCCCTAAATATTTCCCAGCACTATATTTAAGTTTAGATGTTACATTATCAGTAAGATATTCTGTTTTGCTAAGTCATTAAAGTAAATAAATTTAATCAGAGTTTTCCACAGTGCCGTCCAGAAATCAATGTGGAACATTAGGCCACCCCCACCCCGCGAAGGGTAGTGATCAATTGGGCTGTGATATATATCACGGTATCACAGAATGTATGTCATGGTATCACAGAATATATATCCGCCATTTCGTCACTGACTTTCTGGCTTTATTTCTAAATTTAACGCAGGGCGGTTGGGATTTGAATCAATCAAGTTCTTTAACGGAAAAATGAGCACTGCGACACCGTGACGCTAACCACTAGGCCGCTTGGGCAGCTGGTGCTATGTGGTTGTTTTGCCTGTGTGTGAATTCGCGTATGTAGCTTTATACAAATATCTATATCCATCCAGAGCCATATGGGTGGGTTTGCATCCTTTGATACCATGATATGCCACAGCCCAGTGGACCACTGGGCTTCGTGGGGCGTGTCCACTGATGTCCTAGCAGCGGAGATTGTTGGATGGGGTGCAAATGAATTTTGCCAATTCTCCCGTCTTGAAAATAATGACACCAGATACCAAAATGACGCAGATGGCAATACAAAAAGATAGCAGATCAGATTTCGTGTTTTTAGCTCTGCTTGACTGTGTCAGCAGAGCTATTGCCGTGGCGCGGGCATCCGTCGTCTGTCATCCGTCGTCCGTAAAACGCATTTCCTCAGAAACCGTAAAGCAAATTAATGCCAAATTTTGTGGAAATGTAGCTGTCCACCATATCTCTAGACCATTTTTTCCGTTTTTCAAAATTTTGGATTTTTGAATTTTAACAAACTTTTTAAATTTTCCTTGACCCTATGTTAGTGAAAATTTCAAAACGCTACTCCTCTTACAGTTACAATTCTTTTTCAATCAAACCTTTTCTACATATTCCCCGTGACAGTCCTCACAAAACTTGCTTATAGGAATTTTGAAATTTCCAATTTTAATTTTTTAAAAAAAGATTGA
>JAAUYG010218460.1_pt1 | contig 12769 bp, 13 predicted proteins | sample 7278091 | NCBI WGS metagenome assembly JAAUYG01 (sample SAMN14350201, study PRJNA611818) | marine sediment metagenome | isolation source: surface marine sediment (0.6m) | place: French Polynesia: Moorea | collected 2018-08
CACAAAAAAAACCACACCCTTGACAAAAAGGAAGCAGCCTGGCTGGGATGAACTGGTGCCCCTACCAGTCGCCTGCAAATTACCTTTTGATGTGGGAAGTGATAAAGGACCCTCCTCTTTCCAAAGTGCGCAGAGAGAAAGGCGAAAAATAATCGTCTGGGGTAAAACAACTGCGACACATACATGTACAAGTTTCGGCAAAGGATAGAAAGTTTTTTTGTGTTTTCAGCTTTGATTCAGCAAAGGAAAAATTCTCAGCAAAAAAAACCCCTGCGTGGAAAGATTTTTTGTAACTTTTCTTGGGCTACTTCCTTTCGCTGTTGATCAAGTGCAAATGATCTGAGCAAAGTGAAGTTTTGAACAGGTAAAACAGCTTCATGTCCAGATCTTCTGGGTGAGGAAAGAATCTGTTCTTTGCTTGAGCGTCCACATTACATGTGTTTTGCGACAGACTTCGTGGCATGATTGGCGAATCCAGATTGTCTCTGTGACGTGTCTCCATTTGGGGGCGCAAAATAAACGCCCGCTGGTTCTTCAGTTCATGTGTTTTAGGACAAAGACGCCTCGAGGCAGAGAGAGATGAAATCAACAAGGAAACTCGACAAAAGTTAAAACCATGTTTGTGTGAAGACGACACAGAACGCTGTCACGGCAGTTAAAAGTTGCAAACCGTGGAGCACCTTTGCTGAATCACCGCGGAACAGATTTGTTGAATCATTGCAGTTGTCAGAATTGCAGCACTGAAGAACCAGCTTGGAATTCTGCCTGGTTAGATCTTGGGATCCATACGTATCACACAGCTGCTTGGCAATGCAGCCTCTTGCCCACGCTTTGCCTCCTGTCTTGGTTTCAAAGTAGACACCCTAGAAACACATGTTAGAATCTGGGTGAGAGTTCACAATTGACGTCCTTCGGGGATACATGCATTCATTTTGTTGACGGATGTAGAGTCCTTTTGGGAGTCCTATCGCAAAAAGAATGACGAGTCACGATCTCCTCTGCTGCGGACATGTCCTTTCAAATTATTTAGAGAAGTGCACGAAGAAGCCTCAGGTGTTTTTTCCTGGGAAGTGACCAAGAAATCTTGGATTTTTTTCAGCAAAAATGACATGAGATTCAAAACAAAAACCGTGATTACTCACGCCGCATCGTGGCTGGTTGCCTTCCTCTGGGAATTCGTCACAGAGGTGTGATTTTAAATCATTGGGGTCGGTAGCGCATTTCTTCCCGCGGTCAAATAAGATGTCCAAGCTGGATTTTATCGGAGAGTTGCTCAAAACCCAGGTGACTGAATCTCGATAAGCTGCAAGTCGGAAGCATTGAATAACGAATCATGTTCTGAAATGTCTCTTGATTGTATTTGCTCACTTCTGAAAGAGGTGAGGTAAAGGAATGGAAATCAAAAGTGAAAATCATATGTTTGGAAAGAAGAATCAAGGACATAAAACCTAAACCATGAACTATGTTGATCTTTTATTCCTTCTGCACGTATTTTTGGGTCAAAAAACATCCAGACAGGGTTGTACCTTTGTATGCATCATAAATTTTCTGGTCCAGTTCCGAAGGGTCGACGTCTGTGATGTCGACGTTCTCTTGATGGGCACAGGATATGCATCGCAATGTCTGTGCGCTTTCTGCATCAAACATAAGAAAACGGTGAGAAGATTAATCCTTTTTGTGACTTGAGCGGCATCGGTTCATCGCAGATTTTAACCAATGGTCAGACATGGAATCAAGGGTTTCTCTTTTGTAATGAGTTGGCAAAGATTCTTGTTTGGCAAGGTGAAACAAGAAGAAATGAATCGTTTGCAAAGATTTGTCAACAACTTTTCTTACCTGTCAACACAAAAAGAAGAAAAAGACTTCCAATCATTGTCGCATAAGCTGACAGTTATTCCAAGAAGTTATGTGTGTCGTTCTGCCTTGGTACTCAAAGAGGTTTTCGAATCTATATTTGTGTTCCAAAAAAAAATTCACACTCAAGCAAGCATCCTTGGCGTACACTTCAGTGTTTGGTATTTCGTGACTGCGCCAGCTAGGCTGTGCGTTCAATCTACGCAGTGAGGGTTTGTTATTCTGTTTCACAAAGGCTGAAGGCATGTGCAGTCGAACAAAAGACAAAACTTTCCTGGAACAAGACAAAACTTCCCTGAAACAGAGCGGTACAAACACAAACGGGTCACAAGAGACCACCCCACTTGAGCCCAAGAATTTCCTATTCAGATCTGACAAAACGGGGTTTGTCTTAATTCGGTGCCAGCAGGACGAACACTGAGAAATTCCAAATGGGGAAGTGTAAACTTTTTGGGTGTGTCTTTGTCACATGCCACCTGTATTCTGCCACAGCAGTCAATTTTATTGCCACTGCAAAAACAACGAATATTGGATCGGGAGACCACATCGAGAAGGCATCACCATGGATCATTCTGAACAACTGTTGGCTGGGTCCCAGTGCTTTTTTTTTCAAGAAAACAGTTGAATTTCCCATTTGCAAGACAAAGAATGACGCCTTGAGCAGTCAGATGTGTCAAGATTGTTGACTGAAGTGTGGATACATTCTTCCGGCGACCAAAATCAAGGTTTCCTGAATTCTGATTTTCAACAGGAAACAGATTCCATGCTTCATTTTTCATCTCCAGAGCAGTTGTTTGACAGCAGTGGCATGATGCCTTATTTGTGTCTAAAGATTTCCTCTTGACAGGGAAGAGTGGCAGCAGTGATTGCGTTGTTGATGGAGTTTCAGTACGTGAGTTGCTGACAACATATTGTGCTGCAGTTCAGACATCGCCGCCATCGGGATTTTGATTGGCCGAACAAGTCCAAATGAGCTCTTGCTGACTCACAGCTCTGAGAAATTTGTTGGCCTTTCTGCATCCAGTAACCAACAACAAATGTCATCCTTGACGACGAAATTGGCTGACAGCAATTCAGCACGTCTGGAACAATTGCATCTGCACATGTCGTTGCACTGGGTGTCCACAAACTGGACGTGCAGACTGCATGTGTCTTGGTCTCACTGTTTTTACCAAGGCCTTGTTTGGTGCTTGTGGTCTGTGTCTGCGTGTGCAATCCTCCAGTGAAATGTCTTGAACATTTGGATGACGAAATCTAGAATTGAATGGCTCTGCAATAAAAATAGGACCATATAGATGATATTTGTCGAGTTTTGCATTGTGTTCTCAGCCTTCAAATTGACAGTCAGATTTTCAGGTTGAAGAACAGGACAAGGCAGAATGGATTACTGATGGAGGATTCCGCTGATGGACTCCACAGTTGCGAGTTGCCAACTCTTCGTGATGAAAGCATAAAGACACGAAACATTCCACACACAATGGTGGCCACTTATCCCTTACACCTCCACGCGACGTGGGTGGCAGCAAGGACAAAATATATAGAGCGATCCATAAAGTTCAGATCCCTTGTGGCCTCAATGGAAACAAACATTTCCTTGGAGTGTCAGACATCCTGAGGAAATACGACCGATCTTGTCTGTCAGTCTGCTTTTGGTGAACATCTGACAACATGATTTCCGTACGGCCTTTTTTGCATGAGAACTGATGTTCGCAAAGTCTTAGGATGTTTGCCGGTGTCAGCGGCTCGATCGTTCTCTCTCCAGTTTGTACAGTGTACAAACAGCACAATGATTTTGTCGGGTCAGACAGTTGTTTGATAACCACATTTGGTGAGGGAGTGTAAATGAGCCAAGGATGTTGCATGAATTTCTGGGGTAAAGTGGTTTGAGGGAGTACTACACGTATCGACTCAGCGAGGGTAATCAAAGCAAGCACTGATTCCGGAATCAGAAACAACAGATTGAATGTGACAGAAAAATATTTGCGACACCGCGATATTCCATCCTGGACACTGGACTTGGGTCACCCAAAGAAAGCAGCAAAACGAGCGGAATTCTGAAACTCATTTGTGAAGGGAAGAAGAAAACAGAAACATGCATGCACATTTATGATACATGATGCAAATTGATCCAGGCTCTCGTATTATCAGAATCGGAAAGGCCAGAAAATGAATCTTCTGTTTTGGCGAATACAATTTGCATTTTGGACACGCGGAGTGGTTGTCGGACGTTGTATTTGACGCAATATTGAAACCTTGCCATCACCTTGGCCATTGGCCTCTGGACATGCGTTTATCAAACAACAAGCCACACCAAAGGTGTGGATGCCCTGTGACCTCATCCGCCAAATCCGCAGGATACTGCGAGTTACTTCACACACCATGGAAAGTCACACTGCAGAATACCACAGAACACTGCAGGATTTGTCTTAAACATTAAAATTTTTTCCTCCAATGCTTGTCACACTCAAGAGTTAGACATTTCCCAACTATGCCAACACCTGAGGCTGTTAAATAGCCACAATAAAATGGAAAAAATCTGGAAAATACCCAGCAAGAAAAGAGACATAACCAAACCGCAAATTCCCAGCAACTAGGAAACAACACAACCCCCACGAGCCAATAAGACTCGTAAAAACCTCTCCATGGCTGATGGCGCAAACTCTCTTGAGGGTTGCAACTTAGAACCCCTGAGCAAGAGGTTGACCCATTGCGCGGGAGGGGGAGTCATCTTATACAGGGCAACACCAGAACACTTGTTCAAGGATGCCTGCAGGAAGGTCACATTGACGTTTTCTTGAAATCAACACAGAAAATGCTTTTCAGGAAGAGACATAAACAACACCAGAAAGAGAAAAAGACGAAGTGTAAAACCTCGTTTTATTGCTGCAGTTTATAACTGAAATAGGTATACAACGTTTATTCAGTCGCAGATAATGAAGACAATTTCAAAAGGTCTGAATTGATGAACAGTGATACATGCAGCAGACCAAAACAAAGGGATAAACGCTCGAAACGAATGCCATCATGAAAGAACGCTCTTTGTGGACTGTTTTCTGTGGCTGTGTCACGCCTACTTTTTGGACAAAACGTTTGAGGCCAATTTTGCGATTGCTCGACGTGTTTCTCAGGAATGGCAGAGAATTTGACGAATTCTGGAAGTGGTAATAAAAGCACAAACAAATGACAAAATCCAGCCTGTCTGAAATCAGCACCGTTCGTACTGGTTTCGGCATTTGGTCATTTCTTATGCCTGCGCATCGGAACATTTTTTTTTTCGCAGTTACATGCAATGGACAATCTGCACACTGCACTCAAACAGATTCCCCGCTCTCGTGTTAAAATGCGTGTGCAAAATGAAAACTACCACAAACACTTCCTTTGGAGGCGCTGATCAGTGCAAGAACTAAAACATCCTGCATCCCGTTCAATTGCTTTGTGACTTGCAAATTTTGTTGACAGCCATAATGAACCTGTTGAAAGCTTTGCAGATTGATCAAGCAGTTGGAGTCTGAACTCGTGGTTTTATCCGATGACAAGACACCAACCAAACCAAGCAACCACGGGAAAGCGCAGGAAATTTTGACACTTCCATATTCCTAATTCTGAGATGATTTCCTGTTTCGGTTGTTCTCGAAGCTGCTTTTGGGCACAATCTTTTTTCTGGAAACCAGGAACAACCCCGTTTTCGGCAAATGTATTCTGCCCAATTTTCAACGCAAAAACGAATTTTCTCAACATTTTTTTTATACAGAACATTTTTTATCAACAAAGCTCTCAAACAGAAAACAATGAAGATGACAATGCCAGTTGTGTGAGCAAAACCACACAGAGGGTTCAGTGTTTGATGCCCAAAACTGTTGTCGAAGCTGATTGTTAGCGGAAAGACCATTCCATCCCCAAACCAGGAAAGCGATCAGCACACGTCGCTAGGCACACATTTTTTGATGGCGCTGAAAGCACGAAAATAGATACCATTAGAAACAGAGACCATAAGAGGTTTTTGATGCTTTTCTGTTTCTTTTTCGCGTCAGATGTACAAAAACGGCTCATCATTATGACTATCGGAGAATTGCACGATTGCTGCAATTTCGTCAACTTACGTTTCTCGTAGTAGCGACCTAATTCTGCACAGCACCGAACACATCCCAGTAAGGTTCCTTTTTCTAAAGAGAAGAAGACGCTCATTCAAAAACTTGTTGAATGCCCGTGTTATACGACGCTTTTTCATGTAGTCACAAACGAAACAATTGAGAGGCCTGCATGGAAATGTGCTTCCTTCAATACACTGTAGTTGTCATCTCAGTATCCCACGACCCACCTCAATGCTTGCCTGCCTGTGGTGACCAACCGACCTTCTCCCATGATTGTCTCTCCAGAGCTGCCGTTTTGAGTGTCATCCCTTTTTGTGTCACTTTCTTCAGGAGCACGAAGGCCAGATGAACTGGCGTTGCGTTCAGCTCCAGTTTGTCCCTTGTGTCCAAATCATACAAGAGCACTCTAACAACGCACGACGTTTTTACCTTTTCAGTCATTCACACCTCCGCTTGGATTACGTGCACGAAGACCAAAAGGTTAACGGATATAGCAAAGGATTTTCAGCTCAAGCTTTTCAGCGAGCAACCTTCCTCTCTCAGAGGAGAAAAACAACATCAATTGACCTTTTTCGTGGGTTTTTCTGTCTCTCTGTCAGGATTAAGCTTATTCGCGCAACTCCACTGAGACTGCATCAGTGCGTTCAACATGTCGTGATGCACGCAGCTTCAAACAGATTTGGCCACAAAGGCCAAGTCGCCTCCGTGCACCGCCGGGGGGGGGGTGACATTTAGGGGGAGGTGATATCTTAACTGGCTATGGGGGTGACAAGCAGGGGTGTAAGCCAAAGTCTTGTGGAGCATGAACCCACAGGAGCTGGAATACTGCTTGGCACCTTTTGCAAAGGCAGCAAAGAAAAAAACTTTCATTCTTTTCGAAAAAAGCTCATCATCATTTACCGCACGGAAATGACTTCTTTTTCACTGATCAAAAATGAGGGACGGGACACTTGTGTTCATTTATAGACTAGTGAAGAAGAGTAGTGGCTGTATTGTTCAGGCAGCATGCATGAAGACGTAGAACATTTCTTCTTGCTGAACGCTGAGCAAGCAGGGGTCATATACCATCTCGCAGGAGATACGTCAGTAATATTCAAAGTGGAATCTCAGGAGAGAGGGGCGCTTTTTCTGGAAGGAAACAGGCGGGTCCCGTCTGATCCGAACACGCTTGATCCGAATTCACGACAAATTGGAAATTTCTGCGGAGGATATGAAAAAAATCTGTTATGTGTCAAATGTCATATATTTAATTGGAATTCACCTTAATTAATTTCCTGGAAAATCTAAAAGGAAAAATCTCAAATTTCTCCAATTTGAAGGATTAAATTCTCTTATCCAAATGTTGTCATCCAAAAATTGAATTCCTCAAATGCTTCTAAGGGGTGTCTTTAACGTAATTTGAAGCCAGTTCACAGGGGCAAAGTTCAATCAGGCAAAGCAAGTTGTTTCATGACTTTTTCTCGACCATCTCGACCACTTTTGACAGCTGCACAGCAAGGGGCAAAGTTGCCACTGGTGCCGTGTTGTGTCTTCATCAAACAAGGATAAATAAAAGTGTTTCAAATTACAGAAAATCAGACCCTAAATTAAATTCTCAATTCAAATTCTTCACTTTTTGAATTGCTTATTCATATTGTTGTAAATCGAAATTCGCCCGAATCAAATTTTTGTTTGTTCGCATTAAGCGGGACCCACCTGTATTTTAATCTGCGAGGCACAATCGCCAATGGGAGAAAAGGTCATCTTGCTCCCTTGGTGTAGTGGGCGTTTCAAGTGGCATTCCAAAGTTTGCCAGAATCAGAAACAACGATTCTATATCTGGCATCCCCTGGGCCTTGATCCACCGTTTTGGGGCCAAATATTCAGCTCAACAGAACTTGGTGTACATTTAGGTGTAAACTATTTCTGGATGAAGTTGGGCAAGGAGAATCTTGCAAGAACAGTTGGTTTTTTTGCCGGAGATGGCAGGTGTCTAATAAAATCAGTCCTGCACCATATGTGGAAGAACAAAGATTCCAAACACAAATTGCTGCAAATTGTTTCCCCACGGAAAATTACCTAAATAATTGATCCTGCAGTCAGGGAGAATCGGGTGAAGGACACTAAAGAAGCACACAGGTTCGCAAATGCAAGGCTTCAACACAATGTGTTTGCCGGCAACAAGTGCTTTCAATATTCCTGCTGAGAATGAACGAAAAATTAGAAAGCAAAAACCAGTTTTGCTGTGTTTCTTGGTTCAAGCAGGTGTCCTTCAAAACCTACACAAGGCATGGTCTCAAGCAAGGAAAATGAACAGAGAAAAAGAAGACTGGCACAGCTGTCGTGCTTTGTCTCTCCTTTTTGAAATTTTGGAGAGAAACAGTCTCATCTCACGGACATTAATCAACCCTTCTGTCACCGTAGCAGCTAGCAATATTGTCCAAAAGACTTTCATTCTTTCTGAAATCTTTATCACAGGGAAGAGTTGGAAAATACCCAACCATGCTAATTTTCCCAACCATAGCAATTCTGAGGGCCAAATTCAAGTGCAAAAATGCAAGATCACAAACCACAAAGAAATATCAGTGAAAAACGTGTCAGCGGATCGATTACACCCTCCAATTTGCAGGGGGCGTGTACAAACTAGGACACAACATCGTAGGGTCAGACGCCCCCCAACACAATGCATGGTTTGTTGGAAAGGAAGAACAAACGACCAAAGTGGGAACCATTTCTAGGACCAATCGAATGCTGGCTGTCTAGCAGCACGTCCATGTCCTGCGGGAAAAAATCGCACCGATCTGAGCTGTTCTTCAATCTTGTCTTTTTTCTTTATTGCGTGAAAACCCCATGTGTCTACGTTGTCCAATTGGCGTGTCACTCATTTTGAATGACCCACTGTCCAGGAACTTGAGGACTCTAATGCCTGAAGCAGACGCACGTTTCATGTTCTTTCAAATTCTGTGCAGAAAAGTTGGCAAAAGCAAAATTCGTACCTGGACAGTTGTCCATATCGTACACATTAGAAAAACACGGAAGGTTGTTGTAAGTATTCGTGTTGATGTTGCTCGCAACTGGTGAGGGATTGCGTCCTGATACAACGAGTACGACAATGTTCAACAGCTTGAAAACGATCCAGAATCGCATCTCCGCGTCTTGTGATCAATGTGCGTGTGGCAGTGCGAACAACGGGATCTCCCAGTAGGCCGTGTAGACTATTTCCAGCTGGAATAAGTCCCCTTTTCTCTCAGAAACGATCCTGCAAAGACAAATTATATAGACCTATATAGAGGCGCGTTGTGCTGTTGTTGATGGAAAAAGCACTGGGAAGTAACACCTTTTGACGTCCCAGGAAAGTGTGCCGTTGCCGTTAAAGAAATTCCAAGGAAACCGGCTCGAGTTCTTTGTCGCAGCAAAGAATGAGAACAGGGAAGGAAAGAACAGGTTTTTGGCACACCGTACAAGAAAAAATTAAATCCATGAAATCCCAAGAAATCATGTTTTCTGGTTTTGATGGTGGGAGGTCGCCTCCCGGTCTAAGACTGCAACAACTACAAGACTTTCTGTTTGGACCTACACTGGAGTTAGAGAGTGCGTCACGTCCGTAGGCATGCATGCTCCTTTCTCTCTTCCGCACTTCAAAAGTTTGTTTTCCCGAAGATTGGTGAGCTTGATGTGTTTTCTTCCCTTTCATCCGCGGAGAGTCATTTCCAACTCTTTCATTTTGCGATAGTTCAGAAACAGACGAAAACGACAAACATGACATTTTCTTTGGAGGATTGACCAACAGAGCCTCAAACCTGGCACCATTTGGCTCAAGCTCTCCTTGGATACTTTTCAAGAGTTTGTTTGCCCTCAAGGTCACGCAGACATAGTAGTATAGAACAGACACAAGGTCGAACGTGCCAAACCTATTCAAATCAGCGAGAAGCTGGTGTGGGTGAATCTCAACGCACCCACTTTCGACCCTCGGAGGTGTCATTCACCGGGGTCAAAGGCCTGAGCCGACCCCCGGCGGCCGACCCCGCACGTTTCACGCAAAAAGAGGCTGAACCCCTTGCCCCTGGCAGACATGTTGACGATGCCAGGCGATGTATTCAAAAGGCGTGTATTTTTTATTTGTCAAAAAGTTCAACAGTGCTTATGCATGGGTGCTCATGGGTCCGACCACGACGTCAACCATGATGCCACGCACATGCGCTGAACTTGGAATGAGATGAGATGTGACAGACTTTTCCGTGCCGTGACGAATCACAAGCACAAGCATGCGCCATAAGAAAGCAGTGACAGAATTGTAGCATAAGAATGTGCATTGCACAACAACAAAAGGGACACCAACAAAAAGGAGCAGAGATGCCCTTCCCCAGGTCCCAGAATGAGCGCTTTGCATTGACCCGTGGACAACACCGCCAGGATACCATCTGGAGACATGATTCATGTTCTTTTGTCTGTGCATGTGGGAAGCATTTAGCTCGAACCCTTTTGCAAGAGAGCTGCAGAAACCAGACAATTGGTCAGGCTAAAATCAAAAACTTTTCGACCCTTGAATAACAAGGAAGAGGCGATCAGGATCAGGAATCTTCTGCAGAGACTCACACATGCAGCTTTTGTCCCTTTTCTCCAAACCCAGTTTCATGTTCCTTGAAATGTGGTCAGGATAAGGGAATCCATGGTCTTCAAGTGAAATCTCTTCGACTAAATCAGAGATTGTCCTGAGGGAAAAGGGTCATGTTTCCTCACCGAGGCTGAAGAAGAAAATTGAAATGAAACTAATCGACAAGTAATTTGTAATGTTATCTTCAACTGCGCTCAAAGCGGTTAACTCCACGTCACTACGTCACTTCCTATGTCCTCCTCAATCATTGTTCCACGTCTCTGCAGGAGGACTTGCTGGCAGCAGCCAAAATGCTGTCTTTGCTCGAAGAATTGGACTTTATTGCTCTATTGCTGTTTGTGCGGTGTGCCGAAAATCTGTTTTTTCCTTCCCTGTTCTCGTTCTTTGCTGCGACAAAGCAATCCGGTTTCCTTGGAATTCTTGCTGTGCCAGTTCACCAGTCTTAATGAACAATGTCAGAGCATTTGCTGTTGTCAATTATGATTTGTACGTTCCAGATGTGAACATCTGCCCTGGAAAAAAAAGCAGGACATGGCGCACCATCTTCCATTGCTGTCTGAATTTGAACGTGTCTTTTTCGGCAAGGCAACCTTCATCGACCTTCTCCAAAGCATATGACTTCCTCAGTGACCACTGTGAACCCAAAATCAAATTGATAATAAAAGATGTATAAGCTGAACTGAAGTGGATGGACAGAAGGGCAGAGAGCAAGGCATCCGAGAAACATCAAGCTTTCATACTCTCATCTTCAAGTTACAGCTGCCACACAGCTGCATTTTTGATGGTGTGCTTGTGTTATATTTTCTACTTTACCTCTGTGATCCTTTGAAACCCTATCTGTAAACCCTAAAGAGACAAACCAGCAAGTAGGTGGACAATCTTTATTTATTCCTTGTGTGATATATGCAGCCTTGCCCTCTGCTCCAATTGTTGTTAACCTGGGTCCAATCTCATAAGGACAAAAATTTTCTGCCCTTTTTATTGCCAAAGAGCAAAGCTGCCCAAAAGGGTACTGTCCAATAGGAACAATGAAGCTGTATTAGAGGAAGGAACAGAGAACAAAGCTGGAATACATTGTCAAAGGTGAATCACAGTGTACAAAAATCTATAACAGTACAACTCCCAAGGAGTGAACATTCACATGTGAATTTTGCGAGATGCCGCTCGTTCACACCAACCAAACTGCTCTAAACGCCAAATTGCACGCAATTCACTGTTCACATCGGAATTTGGGAGTAGTTACCAGGGTGTGAAAAACCCCCGTTCACACAACACGCGAAGGTACTCAGGTTCTCGCAAATGTTGCATGCAAAAAATGGAACCAATTGTTGCTGATTGGAGTGTTCACACTCTTGCCGGCAAGATCAAAGAATTTGCATGCAAATTTGCCCGCAAATGTGCTTCTGCGTTTTGTGTGAACTCGGCCTTAGCGTACAGGCATTTTTGTCAAAGGTCCAGTGTGTGGCTGTGCAATACCAGTTGTGAGTGTGTTTAGACTGCTACCACAGTGTTGGAAACGAAGAAGCCCCTATTCTCTGGACTGGTAGAACAGTATGTAACCCGACTCGGAGGTTTTGTGCACATCTGATGTCAACCCGTAGAATTCCTCTATGCTCGACGCCTCGATTTTCTGCAACAACAAACACACGAGAATTGTGGGAAGGTCAAAGTACCCAGAAATCAGTTTTCGTTTTTAAGCCGCATGCGCTGCGCAGCGAGCGAGAGTGGCTTATCTGAGTCATAGTGCTGTCATTGTTGTTGTGGTCATTTGTCATTGTCATAGACCAGGAGTTAGGATGACTCAATGCCTCTTCCAAGTCAGCTCAAACATCACAAACTTATGGCACCAATTGTGAACTTGCTGGCTCATGCGTGCGGCTTCGATGCTAACAAGCGCCCTTTTATTTGCTTCCTTAGTTTTGGATGCTTTGCAACACTGAGGAGTGAAGGCTAGACCACAATGGTAAATAGTACAATCCTGCAAAACAAGGCAGCTTATCAGTGTCGAGGCCGCGCTGCTATGTTCCGGGGGTGGTGGGTGGTCCACGACGACGACGACGATGACCACTAACTCACTGTTAAGCCGCGCCGCGGATGTCAAATTTCTGTATTACCCGCGTACAAGACGCACCTTTTTTGCCCCAGAAAATGACTTCAAAAGTAGGGGCATGTCTTTTGAGGGCAACTCTTCATTAGATTTTTTCCAAATTTTATCCCCATTTTGTATGCA
>JAAUYG010058913.1_pt1 | contig 12767 bp, 19 predicted proteins | sample 7278091 | NCBI WGS metagenome assembly JAAUYG01 (sample SAMN14350201, study PRJNA611818) | marine sediment metagenome | isolation source: surface marine sediment (0.6m) | place: French Polynesia: Moorea | collected 2018-08
ACATTTGAATTATATCTCTGACCTGGTTTGATTCATGGCTTGCAGCTTTTCAAAGAGGGCCAGCGTATCCTGGAGCGTCAGCGCTTCCAGTTCCCCACCAACTGGATGTACAGTGACAATATCGAGGGGGAGTGGGGGGCCTTCAGTGACATCATCAAGCGCAAGGACTCGTCGATCCAGACCCAGGTTGCAAGTCTCCAGATGAAGATCGTGTCCGAGGACAAGGTCGTGGAAGGCAAGACGAGCGAACTGCTGACCGAGTGGGAGAAAGAGAAACCGATCGAGGTAAGTTAGACGAGTCTCTGGTACATAGTCTTGTGATAGATGGGCAGTAGGGATATCTATACAGAAGATAAGCAACATGTGTGATGAACGGATAGCAGGGAAAAGTCTATAGGACAACAGGTGTTTGGATGAACATTACGAATATATAGATAAACAGCTTCTTAACAAGCTAAAGCCATCACAGTTGGAAGGTGTTGCGTATACTGCGGTATTGCTGTGTATGCGTGGTATACCAAGAACAGAATAAGGTGTCATTAATATCTGTAAGAATTTGATGTTAGGGTCAAGTGTTTTCGGATCTGTAAAAGAAATGAATGGAGGCTGAGATGACTGTATGATGTGTCCATCTGTACTAGGGGAGCATGAGGCCAGACACTGCCCTCAAGAATCTGACGATCTTTGAGGGAAAATTCATGCGACTGAAGGAAGAGCGAGAGAATGTGTCCAAGGCCAAGGAAGCCCTAGAGCTGGCTGAACCAGGTCTGTTTGAGCACCTTCAAGCTGATCTTAAGTTTGATACAGTACTGTAAATCTGAAGCAAAATATGTTGTTATTAAAGGGTAACATTTATTTGGCCAGCAAGTTGTAATGATATTGATGAGGTCTCTTTTTTAGGGTTGTATTGTGAGCTCGTTTCTTGACAAAAAAGACATGATTGTAAGTCCATTAGTGGTCTTAAGCATGGAAAAAAGAGGGTTGTCAAGGGCATTAGTGATATAAAATTTGTTGCACAACCTCAAGGTCTTCTGGAAACTGGTCACGAAAATACGTAACTTGAAGTTTTGACGTAGTCGCCAATCTGAGCAACATGATTGGCTAAGAATATTGACTCAAAACTTAAGACTTAAGTCTTTTCGAGAACGCCAGCCCAGGCCCCTGTTTCAGTACATGCATTGTGTCTGTGATCCAGGTGAAGTGAGTCCCAGTGAGGAGAGGATGCAGGTCGGCCTGGAGGAGCTTCAGGATCTGAAGGGAGTGTGGGCCGAGCTCGCCAAGATCTGGGAACAGATTGACGACATGAAGGAGAAGCCGTGGCTGTCAGTGCAGCCAAGAAAAGTGAGGTTTAGCAAAATGGCTCTTTGAAATGACTTACCAGTTAGGTTACGAAAAAAAAGATGAAATATGTCAAGTATAATTATGTAGATTGTAAGGTTGTCATTTCGTCCTTTTATCTGCAGTTTTGGTATCCCTCACAATAGTCCAGCCATTGTTTGACCGAAGTTAAATGTTTCATTTTTAGTGCTGTACAGTGTACAAATGGGTGGACCATATATATATTTGACCCTATCAACATACGTTCTCTGTATTACACATGTATACTATTAAATACCATGGTCAAGAGGAATTTATATATATATAAAGCTAAATTAAGGTCAGTTATCACCCTTTCTGTATAACAAGAGGAGGATTCACTTAAAATTGACATATTGATGTTCTGTATGTCTCAGCTGCGTCAGTCCATTGACGCTCTACAGAGCCAGCTGAAGGAACTACCATCACGACTGCGCCATTACGCCTCTTACGAACATGTGCGACGCACACTGCAAAGCTACTCCAAGGTTGGTAAAATATTTTCTTTTGGGAAGGTCATTCTGAAAAAAAAGGTGTTGCATATTTATAGACTTAGGTAGTGTATGAATATGAAATGAAAGTATCTGTGGAATAACGTATTGAAAATATTGCTATTTATATAGTTTACCGTGGGGAATATTACGTTTTTGCAATGTTTGGATATCTAATATAATCCTATTTATTATGACAGCTGTTACATTCAGCCAGCTTTACCCACTGGGACTAAAAATCTTGTCATGTGACCCTATATAGTCCCCTACGAAAAATCTTAAGTTTGGAAAAGAACCTAAGTGCACTAATCACCTTGGTAACAATTGTCTTTTTCCATGCTTAAGATCATTATTAGACATAAGATTTTTTGAGAAACTGGCTCCAGTCCCTCCTTGCAATGTCTGCCTGTCTTAGCAAGTAAATGTTATTAGTATCCAGTGGATCTGTTCAGATAAATAACCCCTGACATCCCTCCCAATCCAGATGAACATGCTGGTGGTGGAGCTGAAGTCTGAGGCCGTCAAGGAACGTCACTGGAAGCAGCTGATGAGGAGACTCCACGTGAAGTGGGTTCTGTCGGAGCTCACACTGGGACACCTGTGGGACGTGGATCTCCAGAAGAACGAACCAGTGATCCGGGATGTGCTGGCCGTTGCACAGGGTGAAATGGCTCTGGAAGAGTTCCTGAAACAGGTTGGGTGTCATAATACTAGTATGTGTATGTGAGTGTGTGGGGGGATGGGGGGAGAGGATATTAAATCTAGACACAGGCGAAATTATTGCACATGGTTTTGTGTGAATGCAATATTCACAGAAGAGAGGATAGTGAACATTCCATTGTGAACTTGAAAACTTTCATTTGGGTGTCAATCAATCATTAAATTTATCTTGCATCATTCCACCATTGTGCTCAGACGCTATCAGCATCTCACAAGAAATACTATACGGCAACAGGGAAAGAATGTTGAATTTGAACTGTACTGGTCTCCACTCTCCATATCTATTAAAGCCTTGTAGTTTAATGAAATTTGCAGAAAATTATTTCTTTGTCATTGTTGCGACCTCCAGAAGTAATTCTTTTAGGCAGAGGTAGTTGAAGAGGCACTTGGCCTCTATCTGTATAGGATAAACATTTTATGTGTATTTGTGTGTGTAAACTGACTTGTAAATTGTCTGTAATATTGATCTGTTACACCTAGGTGAGTGAGGTGTGGAAGACCTACGAGCTGGAGCTGATCAACTACCAGAACAAGTGTCGTCTGATCCGTGGCTGGGACGACCTCTTCAACAAGGTGAAGGAGCACATCAACAGTGTGGCCGCCATGAAGCTGTCGCCTTACTACAAGGTAAATGTGGTTGTGGGGAGCCAACCATGCGATTTGCCACTTACCAAATAAGGCTAAGACTAGACAACAGTATGTTAATATATCGTTGCACTTTTTTCTAATTTATCACAAACTCACCGCCCATAAAAAATACAAATAAACACGTAAAATGCAATAGAAGGTTCTTCCAGAAAAGTGATACAAGTACAGGGGTCCCTCTATTTTAAGACCACCCATGGGACCATGAAAATGTGGTCTTACATTGCAGGTGGTCTTAAAAGAACTGTTCAATAGTATGCAAAACTTTTAGACCAAAATAGGTGGTCTTATAATCAAGGTGGTCTTAAAATAAAGGGATGTAAAATAGAAGGACCATACGTATTGCTTGTAATGAAGACAGGTTTTATTATTGTACAATGTACATGTGTGTATGAAGGCATATTGTATGTGTGACTTCTCCGTATCCAGGAGTTTGAGGATGATGCGGTGGCCTGGGAGGACAAGCTGAACCGGATCAATGCCTTGTTTGATGTCTGGATCGATGTGCAGAGACGTTGGGTCTATCTGGAGGGAATCTTCACCGGGAGTGCTGACATCAAACATCTGCTGCCCGTGGAAACGTCTCGCTTCCAGAGGTAACTTCTAATATGAAAGATGAAATTAGTTTTCCATCTGACAAAGACACGATTTAACAATTACAGTGAAACTTGCCTTAAAAGACCACTGCCAAGAGAGACCACCTGTCTTGACAGACCAAACATTTTTGGCAGAAGGACCAATCAATGTAACTGAACCTGTCACCAGAGACCACCTGTCTTGACAGATCACATTTTTGTAGCCAAAGGGATGGTCTTTCAAGAAAGGTTCTACTGTACCTGAAACATAGAAAAATAGGATTAAGATGACACATGGAAAGAAGGTTTTCCTAATACAGTCGACCCTTCTTCCGTTTTGAGGGTATCTATTGATGAGGAGGGATGAAGCATTCTGAAATTTGAATGTCTGAATTCAGGCTCATTTCTGTATGTTAAGTAGGTGAAGAGTATATTGAATGTTAACTAGAGGGCTGTCCCAACTTCTCTATAGTCTTTGTTAACATGGGATTTAGCATACTTGCGCTGGTACGGTGGTTTGCCACAGACACAAAGGAAAAAAATGCTTTCTGCGTGAAAATGGAGAAATGCACCAAAAGTTTGTGTTTACTCCGATCAGTGTGAGCACAGAGTTCCTGGCGCTGATGAAGAAGGTGACAAAGTCCCCCTTGGTGACTGATGTGGTGAACATTCCCAACGTCCAGAGACAGCTGGAACGTCTGGCTGACCTCCTCAGCAAGATCCAGAAAGCCCTGGGAGAGTATCTGGAGAGGGAGAGATCATCCTTCCCACGGTATGTTCTGGATAGCTTAATATTGGCAGTGGGTGTGAGGTTGGAAGTAAGGGAAGTTTATGTTAAATTAATACCACTTCTGTCCTCATAATTTTATATTTGCGGTGTGCAAGTTAAGGGCCCGGGGCAGTTTCAGACATTCAGTAGAGGCAAACTTGTTCAACGGAGTTCAAGGTAATAGGTTTTGTTACTGAATGAATGACTTATATGAAGCTTGCCAATAATTTCTTCAACAGCATGCATTCTGTGGTATCAACATCTCGTTTTATCTGCATAGATTAAAATACACTGCTGCAAAATTTATATGTAATCTTGTGAATTCGCCTTGTGCATACAGCGATCCCTACGATTTAAGACCCCTCCATTTAACAGTTCCCTCTGAAGGGGTGGTCTTAAATAAATGCAGGGGGACCACTGTAGTAACTTATCTCATATGTTGCATTGTCACTTACCACCCCCACCCCCACCCCCACCCCCATCACAGCTTCTACTTTGTTGGAGATGAAGATCTGCTGGAGATCATCGGTAACAGCAAGAACATCCCACGCCTGCAGAAACACTTCAAGAAGATGTTTGCCGGGGTGGCTCAGATCATCCTGGATGAAGACAACACTCAGGTCGTCGGGGTGGCCTCCAAGGAAGGGGAGGAGGTAAGGTTTCCAAGAAAATCAAACCGTCATCACAGATGTCATTATACATAAGCTTAGGAGATACTGAAAAAAAAAGCAATTCCCAAATAATATTTGATACTACAACCTCCATAAAAGCCAGTTGTGGTTGCAAGATCCATCTTGTATGTCAGAGATATTAACAGCATAAATTAAAGCACTGGATATTTAAAACAATTGTTTTTGTGTCAAGCAAAATCTTTATGCTTGACTTCACATGTTTGGACAAAAGTTCTGTTGAAGAGTAGATATTACAGACTACTAACTCCAGCTGCCACCACTCGCTGTTGCCAACGACTTGCTCCTTTGAAAGAACACTGAAACCCTTATCTCTTGGTGTTAAACTAAAAAAATGTCTAATTGTAATATCCGCCCCCCCTCCCCTTTTCCCTCTGCCAGGTCATGTTCTTCAATGCAGTCCTGATCAAAGATCGTAAGATCAACGAGTGGCTCACCCTGGTGGAGAGCGAGATCCGTCTCACCCTGGCGCGACTCCTGGCACAGGCCGTGCAGGATATGTCCGCATTCCGCACCACGAGCATCGACCAGGAGCCTTTCATGAAGTGGGTGGATCGCTATCAGGCCCAGCTGGTGGTGCTGGCAGCCCAGATCTCCTGGTCGGAGAGCCTGGAGAAGGCCCTCCAGACGGTGGAGCAGCAGAAAGGAGGCCTGGAGCCTGTCGAGGGGGTGTTGGCCATGGTGGAGTCCACTCTCAATGTGCTGGCGGACTCTGTGCTGCATGAACAGCCACCGGTCCGACGCAAGAAGCTTGAACATCTGGTGTGTGTTACATAGAGTGTGGGTGTGCAGTGAAGTTAGAGAAAACATAAATCGCCTTAGAGAAAGCCTCCACACAGGTTTGAAACTGTAATTGTTCCACACATAAGTATTCTATATCTGATGTCATCTAGTGTTATCCATATATCAACAGTTTTTATTGCCAAACCATGACGTCCAGATATCTTTCAAAGAAACTTGAACTTTGAAAACTTGAGTACTGGTATGTATGCATGATGATGAGGTAAAAGTATTTTGTAAATTCACCTCGCAGATCACCGAGTTGGTTCACCAGCGAGACACCACTCGACAGCTGCTCAAGGACAAGGTCGCCAGCAGCAAATCCTTCGACTGGCTGTGCCAGATGCGCTTCTACTTCGACCCCAAAAACCCCGAACCTCTGCAGCAGCTGTCCATCCACATGGCTAATGCCAAGTTTGGCTACGGGTTCGAGTACCTGGGTGTACAGGAGAAACTGGTACAGACTCCACTCACTGATAGATGTTACCTCACCATGACGCAGGCTCTCGAGTCCAGACTTGGCGGCTCTCCATTTGGTAAGGGGTCTGTGGAATAGCTATAAATGTGTTGTATGACAGTTTATGATGAAAGGTATGTGTGAAAGTTTGGAAATGTCTTGTGAAAGTCTTTGCAACGGCCACAGAGGGTAGAAACTTTGATTTCTGTTCTCTCTGCAGCAACCTTTATGTAACACTATGCTCAGGACAGAGCGAAAAAAATGTCCATGTAACCTTTGCAGTGCTTTGTAACAGGCAAGTCCCGCCATCCCAAATATGAAGTTTTAGTGCTGCTAAAAAATACAAAGCTGTAATAGTAACAGGTGGGATTTTTTTTTATAATTATACCATGCCAGTTAAAGCTGTAAACGCTGTGTTATCCCAGACTGTGATGTTTACATATAACTTCCAGGTCCGGCTGGGACAGGAAAAACAGAGTCCGTGAAGGCTCTCGGCAATCAGCTGGGACGATTTGTGCTGGTCTTCAACTGTGATGAGACATTCGACTTCCAGGTAAATAATACCTTGAGGACAACTTCTCATTTTCTTTGAATGAATACAGCTAATCATAACCAAGTACCATATACCCCCGGTACCCTAAATGCATTAAATATTGCTTGCATTTTAATTTAATGATGTATAGGATGTGAATTTGAAAGTAGATTACCATTGATAGTCGAGCTTTTTTCATTAGCTACAACACATAGCCATTCATCACCTGAATTCGGTTTCAAGCCGTAATTCTGTTCCATGGGGCTGCAGAGTGCAGACCCACGAGACACAAAGAATTACGGTTTGAGACCTCACGGTGAGAATATATAAATTCCTGCGAACTTATCAACTTCTGTTTTCTTTGTGGCCTATAAACTTTTACGAGATCCTGATGTCTTTGTGATCCAGGCTATGGGCCGTATCTTCGTGGGGCTGTGTCAGGTCGGAGCCTGGGGCTGCTTTGACGAGTTCAACCGTCTGGAGGAGAGAATGCTGTCCGCTGTGTCACAGCAGGTCCAGACGATCCAGGAGGCACTCAAAGAACAGGCCGCGCCTGGCAAAGACAAAGGTGAACAGAGGCCAACAAAATATGATGTAATTTTGGGTTGTCCAATTTGAAATTGAATCCTCCTGCTGAAGAAATGTTCAGGTCATATGCTCTCTTTGACTTCATAGTCACATTCCTGTGTTTATCAAGCAAGACCAGTTTCTGTACAAATATTAGTATGCACTTGTGTACCTGTGATTTGTATTTGAGGAGAGACAAAAGAATATCTTAATTCTTGAAATCTAAGTTAAGAGATTTGTAGCATGTGTATCAAATCAACAGCTACTTCCAATTGCTCATTGGATTGCCTTCTGCAATCTAGCCGCCTTTGTTCCTTTTGCCACTATTGGCCTAGTGTTGTCATGGCGTCTGATTAGGTACGGAAGGCAGGGGTTCATTCCCAGACTGGCAAACTCACGTTGTTGAAACTGTCATGGCAATTTGAGTTGGGGATGTGATCATTAGGGCGAATGTTTTATGTAAAGCGTGAGTGTGATTCGTTCTTCTCCAGCTGCCCAGATCAGTGTGGAACTTGTTGGCAAGCAGGTCAAGGTCAATCCAGACATGGCCATCTTCATCACCATGAACCCAGGCTATGCTGGCCGCTCCAACCTGCCTGACAATCTGAAGAAACTCTTCCGAAATCTGGCGATGACCAAACCCGACAGACACCTGATCGCCCAGGTCATGCTGTACTCCCAGGGATTCCGAACAGCTGAGAAACTCGCAAACAAGATCGTGCCATTCTTCAAGTGAGTCAATAGTGTGCAATATGAGTCACTGCTGAACTGTCTGTAAGTAGCATTTGGTGAATTGTGTCAAAATTTTGTTGGAGCGCAATATGTATACAGTGAAACCTATCTTGAGAGGCCACTGCCATGAGAGACTACCTGTCTTGAAAGACCACAGGCAGAACGACCTACATTTCAGTATAACTGAACCTGTCATCAGACACCACCTGTCTTGAGAGACCACATTTTGTGGCCAGGAAGATGGTCTTTCAAGGCAGGTTCTACTGTAGCTCAAAAAATTTTGAACTTTTACTTATCTGTGTGAATTGGTATATCTTATTTGCCTGTGATTGCTTAGTACTTATTGCTCTGCCATTGATTGCTGGGTGCAGTTACTCAAAAAAGAAGTACCAGTTATCTGTTCTGATCAGCGTTGTTAAAACCTTAATCTTCCCGTTAAATCCCTATGTTCAGGCTGTGTGAGGAACAGCTGTCACCGCAGTCCCACTACGACTTTGGTCTGCGTGCCCTGAAGAGCGTTCTGGTCAGTGCTGGCAATGTGAAGCGAGACCGCATACAGAAAGTGAAGCAGGGGATGCTGGAGAGAGGAGAGGCTGTGGACGAGGCTGCCATTGGGGAACAGCTGCCGGAACAGGAGGTAAAGGGACCAGTTTACAAAAAAGGTCCTCCAATGTCTTAAACATGGAATAGATAATGGTTCCTAAGGTGATATAGTGAACTTAGGTCTATTTCTAGCCCTACATTTTCTTCTGGATATTGGCCCTCCAAATGGACTTATTGGTGGTATATTCTACACCCTGTGCAATGATTTTAGCCACATACCTAGTAGGATGGCTTGTGACATTTAAAAATGAAACATGCACTGGTAGGACCTTTCCATTGCCATGGCCATTATTTTTGCCAGATAGTCATGTAATGGATGACTGATGTAGAGAATTTCCATGGGGTATTGACCACAGTATTACAGACTACTGTTACAGTGTTGGGGGGTTTACTCTGCAACACTTGAGTGTCATAAGCCTGAATTTTTTTTACGTATACAGACAGAAAGTAGAAATCAATTCTGGAGTTCTCAAAAATACTGAAATCAAAGTTGAATTCTGCGCCAGTCAAGTATTTCAGATTAACTTGGACTTAAGTACTTTTGAGAACTCAAGCCCAGTAGTGTTTGCTTGGTCTTAAGACTGAGGAATTAAAATCCAGAATGTGTCTTAAAGCTTTTCCTTCTTTGTGTGTCCCTCCAGATCCTGATTCAGAGCGTCATGGAGACGATGGTCCCCAAGCTGGTTGCCGAGGACATCCCCCTTCTGAACAGCCTCCTGAGTGACGTGTTCCCAGGGATACAGTACACCCCAGGGGAGATGACGCGACTGAGGCAGGAGATCTCCAAGGTGTGCCGGGAGATGTACCTGGTGTATGGAGAGGGAGAGGAGATGGGGGGATCCTGGACTGAGAAGGTAAGCTACTACGTAATAGTAAACACGGACCAGGAAAATGTAGGCATATATGACAGGTGATGCAAAGAATAAAGCTTGAATTACACACTGAATCCAAGTTTATGGCCAGATTAAGTGGTCTTATATTCAAGGGTGGCCTTAGAGGTTTATAAAATAGAGGGATGGGTATATTCTAGTATGGATTTATCGGAGATTAATAAATACTGCCTACATGTGGCATTATAATAAGTGCAAATGCTATTAGAAGACCCTTATCTTTTAATTAAGCGTCCATAGCCCACACTTGATACTTAGTGATTTCGTTTATAGACTACTTTTAAATTAGCATTGTTGTAATTGTTGTCCATTTTGTGCATTGTATTTGCTGGACTGGGGACCAGCCTCTTAGATATAATAATTAATATGCAGTTTAAGATGCTTAATGGCTTTGAAAAAAAGCAGAGGCCTACAAGTGTCACTGTCAAATCCCAGTCTACCCCAAGTTGTCTGCTCATTGTGGTACATTCCGATTTACACCGTTTATTTTGTGACAATGTTTATGGCTTTGAACTGCTGTTTCCATTGTGAATCATGTAATACGCTGTGTAACTCCTATTTGCCTGTTGTGTTACCCAGGTCCTGCAGCTGTACCAGATAACACAGATCCACCACGGCCTCATGATGGTTGGTCCGTCCGGCAGTGGCAAGAGCACAGCTTGGAGGGTGCTGCTCAAAGCGCTGGAGAGGATAGAGGGCGTGGAGGGGGTGTCACACGTCATCGACCCCAAGGTAAGCAGAAATGGGATGGACAAGTTGACAACACCAATGATGATGTTTTCTATTACAGTGGTCCCTCTCGTAAAGGGCACTCTCTAGAGTGGACACCCTTCTAGAATGGGGAGAAATTCTTGGCAGCAAGTACCGTAAATACCTGTGATGTTCCCTCTGACCAACGGACACCTTTCCAATAAGCACAGGATAGTTTGAAGGGGTGCCCTTCATGCTTATTAGAGGGAACTACTGTAGACTGTTTGAATCATTACCTGATTGTAAACTTATGGCATTTGTATCAATTGGCATCATGCTTAGTTCTTGTAGTAGCACTATGGAAGAGTACTCTCAGACTTGTAGAAAGGGGAAATGTTCTTGTCACTAACAAAATTATTATAAATTATAGTACTCTCTTGTCTTCTTCTCAGTCAATCTCCAAAGAGGCACTGTATGGCAGCCTTGATCCAAACACCAGGGAATGGACAGATGGTCTGTTCACCCACGTCTTGAGAAAGTAAGCACTGCCAGAGGAGTCTCATCTTACAAATAAAGGACTGTACAAATTTTTTTATCATGGAAAACTTTAGAAAGACAGTCGGCATGGAATATGAATGTCAGCTATAAAATTAAGTTTGCAAAATTATCAGTAGTAAGTTTACATACTCTACGTCTGCACATAATATGCATAGAGGAAATATTATGTTTATAGTGCATTTGAGTATAAAAATCTCTAGAAATGCCCAATACGATATACCCAATGTGATGCCTTTCCTTTTGAGCATAATGCAGCTTGATAATTTGCCGACCAACTCTTTGCCTTTCAGGATCATTGACAATGTGCGAGGAGAGATCAACAAGCGTCAGTGGATCATCTTCGACGGCGACGTTGATCCAGAGTGGGTGGAGAACCTGAACTCTGTGCTGGACGACAACAAGCTCCTCACTTTGCCCAACGGAGAACGCCTGGGCATACCTCCCAATGTGAGTTCTTGTATAGGAAAAGCTGTTGACACAAATGGACCTCAGTTTGAAAAGGCTGTTGAAATGTTGGCATAGCTTGGAAGCTTGTTCCAACAGAGATGTTAAATCTAAACTTAAATTTCAAAAGCTGTTTTCAGAATTGCATGACCTACCAATAGCACCTTTGTCGAGCATCATAAGTGTGTTGATTCAGTGGTTGTTTTCTTTCATAATGCCAGCCATGGGATTATGAAATATGAATGGCAGGACTGGGTTAAAAATTCAGACCTGTAGCAAACAAATAATCAGTTCGATACAAAACATACATTATACAGAATCGCATCTAGCATGATTGTAATTTATGACACTGCCTTGACAATGATATTTGTCCCGTAGGTGCGTATCATGTTTGAGGTCCAGGATCTGCGCTTTGCCACTCTGGCCACCGTGAGTCGCTGTGGTATGGTGTGGTTCAGCGAGGACGTGCTGGCCACAGAGATGATCTATGAGAACTACCTGACCCGCCTCCGCAATGTGCCCGTGGAGGAGGGGGAGGAGGAGGTGCGACCCCGGACTGGGGTGGCAGGGAAGGAGCAGGAACAGGAGGAGGAGGTCTCCATGACCATACAGGTAAAACTTGGTCTTTGCCTTGCACTGGCTTGTACACATCTTGCGACAGTTGTTGTTTGTAGACAAAGCTAATAAGTGTATACCTTATTATATTATTATCTCTGTGAAGTTTGTTGCATCCAATGAGCAAATGATGTCTGTGATGGGTATGCACCTATGTCAGTTTACAATAGTTTCCATCAGTTGGGAACACACGGTTAATATGGTTAATCTAAAGAAAAATCTAAAGTGTTCAGTTTGAAAATGGGGCTGCAGTTCTCAAAAATAGTCTAAGTTTCTACTTAACTTTAATTCTTAGCCTATAACATTGCTCGCATTGGTGACTTAAGTCAAAACTTCGACTTAACTATTTCCAGCCCAGCGTTTCATAATACTGCTTTACCGCAGGACACTGCACATGATTGGGTATAACTTCTAAAGCTCTTACCCTTCTGTCTAGCTCCAGAGAGACTGTGCCACCCTGCTGCAGCAATACTTTGCTCCAGACGGCCTGGTTAACAAGTGTCTGGAGTTTGCCCAGGGTCTGGATCACATTATGGACTTCACTCGGCTCCGGGCTCTCGGCACGCTGTTCTCCATGCTCAACCAGAGCATACGCAATATACTGTCCTACAACCATAACCACCCTGACTTCCCCATGCAGGTCTGTACTGAAAT
>JAAUYG010305174.1_pt1 | contig 12767 bp, 11 predicted proteins | sample 7278091 | NCBI WGS metagenome assembly JAAUYG01 (sample SAMN14350201, study PRJNA611818) | marine sediment metagenome | isolation source: surface marine sediment (0.6m) | place: French Polynesia: Moorea | collected 2018-08
ATTTTTTTTTTATAATTTTTTTTTGTTGGTCCCCCAGCCCGGCCCATCTTTTTTTGGTTTTATTTACTGTTGTGGTTTTCAAAAAAAAAAAAAAAAAAAAAAAGAAAAACAACAAAAAAACAAAAACGTTCGAGTTTTCCGACAAGAGAGAGAGAGACAGAGAGAGAGACAGAGACAGAGACCAGGGCAGCTGCGTCCTGATGCTGTGTATCAAACAAGAAAAAAGCTTTCAACCTTTCCGCTGTTCCGAGCCGCAAGTAGAGCACTCTATCTTAATGCCCTGCAGCAAGTTTTGCGCATTCTCATAAGTCACATGTGGTGAACAAGTACCCAGTGGCAGCACACACACACACACACACACACACACACACACAAGGTGACTGATCCTGGAACTTTGTTGCAAAGAGAGCCCATCTCAATTTCTTTTCTCTTTTGATCTGTTGCAATGGATGGATGGATGACTCGAGGTGAAACTTGTCCACCCCCCCCAACCCCCACTTTTTTTTTCTTTTTCCCATTTTGCAGGCGAATGAGGAAAGGACCCAGGACCTTCCTGGATACACAACTGGTGCGAAATCACACAAAGACTGAACTGAACAGCGATGCGCACACAGATGTGTGCGCACTCGAGGAAGCATGCGGCTCTCTTCCCGTAAATCCCAAACAAATAAAAAGATCGACAAACAAAATTCATCTCTGTGCTTTGGCCAGGCCTGAAAATCAGAAACCTGCCACTGGGGAGGAGAGCCTGACTCTTCTTTGTCCCACAGCAACAACCTGTTCTTTGTTCGCAGCGTCCGCCAGTGTTCCACGGGGTTTTATTGGGAAGAAGGGTTGGTGGTTCACTCGTTCAAATTCTGCTGGGAAGGGGCCAAAGCCAGACCAATCTTCCCGAGTGAAATCAAACAGATATTTCAGAAATTTGATCTTTTGTTTGCTTTTGCCATGATGAAAAATTTAATTGAAGTGATTGTCACTGCCCTTGATCATACAGATAAAAGAGGAACCACAAATGCTTGCTTTGTTGGTGAGAAAATGGCTGTCAGAGGTTGACATCCTGAAGGTGTTCCTTGCACACCTGTGGCACATCAGAGAAGTGCAACATATTTTGCAGCTTAATTATTGTTTCAATAATTATATAAAGTGCGGAGCAAAACCTCAATGCCTCACGGGCGTGAGAGATGCGAGAAGTATTTTGTCGTTTTTGTTGGAGAAATCAGGACTGGCGTTGATGCAAATATCTCATCCCTAAAATCCTGCATGAACACGTTCAATACACTCTTGAAAACAAAATTTCTCAGGTCATTTTGACTGTCCATCCTTCCTTATCATAACTTCAGCAGACCTTTGTTCTGATTAAAAAATTGGATATGGCACGAGAAAAAGAAAGAAGTGTTTGAGAAGCGTGATTCGTGAGCCAAACTTGGCCAATGCAAACTAATTGGCCACAACAAGTTTTGAGTACTTTGTTGGGGAGCGGTCCACCTCCAACGTCTGTTAGATTCTAGTTGTTTCGTCCCTCGAAGAAAGACGCATTGGGCGTTGGCGGAGGGGTTTGTCGTGTGATTCCGGTGTCAGCGCTTCAGAACTCCTCCTTCCAGCAGTCTGACCCCAGAAAACGTACAAAATCGTACGATTTCTGGGGTCAGAGCACACCCATCAGACTATGGAGTGTTTTCGGGGGGCTTTGACCCTCCTCCTGTGTTTAGGGAGGTGATTTGACCCGATACCACCAGCTGGCAACAATTTTTTTCCCATTGGTGGAGGAAAACCCAACTCACCGAAGATTTGGGAACTGTGTGCTTTGTGGACTTCTTTCATCCTTTTGCCAAATTCAGATTGGGAGAGGCGGGAGTCTCTGGCGGGGAAGTGCAGGAGCCCTGGCGTGAGGCTCCAATCTTGAATTATTGCTGGAAAATATCTGAAGCGCACAATGGCAATTTTGAGCTCAGGCCAGAGCAGGTTTTTCTGCACAGAAACACAGAAGAAAACCTGGGAGATGTAAACATCTGAAAGGCTGTAGGAACCATGCTTCCTGACAGACAAGAAAAACAATCTCTCACAAACAGCAGTTTTCTTTCCCTTTCAGTGTCTGGGCAGAGTTCTGAAGACCCACAGCCAGTTCTTTCTGTTTGGCATCCCCTGAGCCGGAATCATCAGCCTCTTGCTTTGCAGGTGTTCCAAGATTCGATTTTTACACCCACACTTCTCAGTTGCACGTGTACGCTCTTCAGAATTATAATGAAACAGGAAAGGACACATTAAAATGTAGAATGTTCCAAATGAAGCTTCACAGACACAAGAGAGCATGTTTCAGTGAGCAAAGGCGCCTGTAGAGGGAAAAGTTCCTCTGTGCGTCAGCGTTTAGTCCAAGAGAAATTTCCATACCAAAAACGTGTTTTGTGTTTCACAAACATATGGAAGGTCAAAAGGGATGTTGCATCAGCAGGGTCAAAATGCACAGCTTCAGAGCCATGGATGTCATGGTCCCAACGTGAAGGCATGCAACCACATTTGCACAATCAACGTGACCAATGGCAATGTTTGCCCTGCCCGACCAGGCACTTCGAGCCATTTTCAGGTTGTTCTGTTGGCCGTGGGCGTTGCTCGTGGTTCTGTGGGAATTTTTCAGCATTTGGATCTTCAGCCAGCCAATCAGAGTGCTGGAAACCAGATTCTAGGGAAACCGAAATTTTCTAGGTTCTCATGCATCGCCACGTCATCGCGTCAAAAAGTCACTCACCAAAAGGGCCTGTTTGAGCAACTCGTGCTTCGCATACTGCACTGGGTACTCAGTTATGTGATTAGTACTCGTTGCGTAAACATTACCGTCTATTTATTGACATAAATATTAACATAACCTTCGTTACCTAGGCAACTGGTGTTTGTACTCAGGCAGGGTACGCTGCTCCTTGGTAACTGTGACGTCATCGGACAAAAACATTGTGACTGTGTGAGAAAATCATACATGTTCACACTCATGGGGATTTAATGTAGATAGTCCACTGCTGATCCGATAAAAAATGTTAATCTTCAGATTGTCTTCTTTGCATGTGTTAAATCCCCAGTTTCCAGGTGTAATGTGCCATGTTCATTGAATTGAAAGAATCGTTCCAAGATGTTTGCGTTTCCCCTGGATCAGCAACTTTTTTATCTTTCTTAATTGATAATCCTTCACATTGGTGTCAGTGGTTGAAACTCCTTGAGAACTGTCCGCCAGGAACCGCATCTTTCATAGAATGGAGTGGTTTTCCAACTGGAACGTGAACAGAGACGAGCTTTGACACTCCTGCTCCACAGCTCTCTTGAGTGACATTGAAGAACTGAGGGAACAGGGCATCAGGAACAAGAAACGAAATCAAATTCTTCAATTCTTTACGCCATTTCCTTTGCCCTTTGCTGACGATTGCAGCGCGACAAACCAGATTCAGTTTCTGTTCCCTTCGCTTTTGCTCTGTGGAGTGTGCTTCTTTTCCTGAACGTGAGGCCAAAACATTCAGTGTTTACTTTCATTACTTTCTGTTTTGATTTTTCTTCTCTGAAAAGTTTTAGACCCCCTTTTCTTGCAAAACGGTCATGGTTCTGCAATGCTCAAAGCTGCGACGCAGAGCAGAAGTGAAAAGGCATTGCACTAAATGGCAAAAGGCAAGTGAGTGAATGAGTGCACTCACAGAAGAATCAGTGGTTTGTTAATCTGGAGGTAAATGGTAAATGGTTCCCTTGTTCTCGTGACAGCAAATGGATTCCTGATCCAAACTGAGGTTCACAGGTCACTAAAAGTCGTCTGTCAGCTTGGACTCTGCTGCAGAAATTCATTTTGAAACAAAGTAATGTGTTCTGGCAGGTCCACTGCAGCAAATGTAAAATGCATCAACTGCGCCATTTCTAGTTCCTGTCAAAGCAAAGGCACCTTCACCACTAAGTGGAGCAGCTGAACCAAAGATTTTGTCCTTGTGCATGCGCATCCTGCTTTTTCCCAACGAAATTTTGAACGGAGAGAGGCACCCTCTCCGCGACACCTAAACCGGAATACAGTATTCGAAACATGTTTTGGGAGTACCCACAGGACATGTTTAACTTTTTCCGAAAGAAACCAAAGAGCAAATTAAAATCAAACTTATCCACGTGAAATTCCCTCTGTCTGGGTCCGTCGCTGCATAATCGTCAGCTGGTTTTTCCAGAAAAAGCACTCAGAATCTGAAATCTAGAATTTGGAAGCAAATATCTCCAAACGGACCGACCACACCGGTCGAACTTTTCAAACTCATGCTGGCACGATGGCTCTCGACCAGACCAGTCAGATGAATTTTCATTCAAGCTGCACATGAATGTCACACACTTTGTGAACAAGCAGCAAAGGTAAATCCCACTGGTGTGTACGCTCCAAAAAGTTCTGTGACAAAAGTCGACTGCCAAGAACAAGCAACCCACACTGGCAGAAAACGGTGAAAGATTTCACAACTTACGCATTGTGTCCTGTTTACGCCAGAAGAGAAGTCAAAAGGGAACTTTTTGCAAACTTGGCCTGAGCAAATTCGTTTGCAAAGAGAAAACCAATGGTGACGCAAACTGACTGAGAATTTTTTTACAGAACACATTGTCAATTGTGAAATCGTTCGTTTTGTGTTTGTGTGGCTTGGCCTTGAGCCGAGAAATTTCTCAGCCTCGGGCAAAACCTCACGAAATGTTAAATGTCCAGACAATTAATCCAGAAATTAATCACTGAGGCTCCAGACACACAACAAGTGGAGAAACCATTCAGTCTCCTGGCACACAAGCTGCAATCCTTCTTTCGTCGACCACTGACATTCAGTTATCAGGTAAAACAATTGGCTCCCTGTACCCCTGTACCCAGCTTCAGAGGCCTAAGCTGTAAATTGTTTCAGTGAAGATCTCAAGTCTTCAGGAAGAAAAAGCTGTTTCGTGAATGCACTGTACAGCAGAAGCGCAAAACTTTAAACTTTTTTTGCTGTTTGTGTCTCTTTCGAAGATTTTTTTTGGTTAGTTCACTGTTCACGTTTCAATTTTGCAGCGTTTGATTTCTTGCTCCTTGGTGTGGTGAAATGCCACTCGTGTTTTCCAACACACCTTTCAGACCTGAAAAAAGTCTGGAATGCAGAAGGTAACCAAAGGATCATCTTGAGTTTTTGAAACAAACAGCCACAGATTTTGACCACACCCTTCATTCACCACTTTACACCTGCAACGGGGAAGAAGCAGTGGAAGAGGCAAAGAAAGTAAGTTTTTTTTTTTTGGAAAGTGAGGTTTAAGTTTGCAGTTATTGCGAGGTGTAAAGTGGTGAGGCGAGCTAGTTGGCCCCTCTGCTCCCTGCCTGCCTCCCCGTCCAAGCTACTCACTTCTGTAAAGTGGTTGCGTTGCGTCTTGGCAAGCATTGTAAAATTCGGATGGGCTGGAAAACTGTTCTGACTTCCGCTGTTCCGACGCATTCGGTTGGTCGGGGTGTCCTTGTGGGGAGGGGGCTTTAAAGGAGAACACTGGACCAATTTCAATGGTGACAAAATCCCGAAGGTAACCCATCATGTACTTCAGGCCGAAACACCCGCGGGCGTGATCGCAGGTCAAGTGGGACCAGCAAACAAGTCGGCTGTTGAGCCTTGACGCGCGCGGCTCAAATAAGGGCAAGGTACAGATGGCAAACACACTTTCAGTTTTGAGTGTGTGTATGTGTGCGTGAAAAAAATAGATTCTGTTTTGTTTTATTTCTATGAGACTGGGAGAATGGATTTAATTCCCCACAAAATGAATCCAGTCCAGATTCATACAGGGACTGTGACAGAGCAATAGAAATGCCAATGCGAGAGAGATGGGAGAAGAGAGATTTCATCACTAGAATCATTGTGCCCCTCAATTTTGGAGTTACAAAGAATCCTTTCTGACTGTAAAACTCCGATCCGCACTGAAGGTGGTAAGTAGAGAACGAAAGGAAAAGAATGATGAAAATTGCGCACACACAGTGAAGCTGTACAGCGACCCATACATCTCAGGGCATACCCGACTGACGTCAGCCCTGTTCTCCACCTCCGCCCCCGCCTCGTGTTTTCACGCAGGGACTTTAAGCAAAACAGTGGGACCCGAATTCACCATGCTTTTGAACAGATTATTGGCACCTTATAAAATGCTTGAACCCCAGATGCTGGAACTGTCGTTGTTTGTTGGTCTCAACCCAACCCAAGGTATTTGAGTTCTCCCTTGCAGATCTTGGCGAATCTATCTGGCGAATCTGTCGAATTATTCCCCTCACATATTTGCCATGTGCGTGTGTGTGTGTGTGTCCTTCCAAGGTTTTCCCATTTGTGTCAAGGATGTCAGCCCGTTTTCACGAAGGTTGACTTCAGTACTCCTCAATTAGTTGGAAAGGGATGTTGACCTTTGCATGAGTACAACCTGACTTCTGCCAAACATTTCACTGCACAAAATGTTAACTTCAGCCATTTTCTGCGAAAATTGCAGACACTCCACGTTAACATCTAAACACACGGGTGTCTGTTTGTTTGAGGAAAAAGAAGTCAATGCCTTTCATCTGTTTTCCTTGAATCTTCAATCTCTGGAAACACTGCGTTTGCTCACCTGGGGGTTGTCAGGTAAATGTGAACAAGGAGCATTGCACGAGACGACGCTTGCCAATCCCTTGTGGACTGTGTTGTTGCCCCTCACCCCTACAGTGTGAGGGTTCTGGGGAGTGAAGGCTGGTCCAGAAGAGGACAAGAACGGCTTTTCTTTGTCACCACTCTTTATTTGCTCCGCATCCCTTTGTGTTATTCACCCTGCGTCCTGATCCATACAAAGGTCCTGAAGACCCTGCCTTTCTGTGCACGAGACGAACCGCGGCAGGTCTCTTGAGTCGCGAAGGAAAAAAAGTTTTTTTTTCTGGGCAACATTTTGTGACTTCCCATTGCGGTTCCGCCACGCACCTTCAACTCTGGGTCACATACGTGACCTTTCTTGAGTTGTGCTTTGAAATCCAGTTCTTTTTTCCTCGAGTGAAAATTCACCAGAGCTTCAATTTACATGAAACCCACTGACATTCTGCAGATTAGCCAGGCCAAGAGCCAATTCATTATTTTGAAAGTCCTCTTTGTGTCTTGGTTCAATGAGATTCTCGGAAGAAAGAGGTTGGGACAAAATTCACCTGAAAACAAAAGGATTCCCTTGACACAATTTGTAACTTTGTGCACGTTATTTACAAGGACTGCAGTACTTGACCGAAAAACACTTGGATATTCCGACACAAGCAGCAGCGGGATTCTGCTCGGCTCTGCTCACCGTCACAGGATTCTGGCAGTTTCGCGAGAAAAGGGTCACTGGTCAAGATGCGTTACTCCCCCATGTGCCTATCAAGTCTCCCTATCCTGTATACAGTTTTCTCCTTTTTCTTCAACAAAATTGTTCAAGAAACTACACGTCGTCTGAGATGAACTGAGTACAAGTGGCAGCATGGAATAGTTCAGCTGAAGTCTGGCGCACATCAAGCAGTTCTGCGAATTGGGGCCCACAGGCCTCTTTCAACATCATAAACTCCTGGAAAGTGGTGCGCAAATCAACAGTGGGTAAAAATAAAACAAGAAACGAGAAAAAGCAAAAGAGTGAATTTCACTTGCAAATGATTATCCTGATTACATGAGGACCACTCCTGTTTTAACCTCGTTTTTATTTTAAGCATCTGTGTGAAAAAAAAAAACTTGGGGTGGGGCACACCTTGGGGCAGTGAAATTCTGTGGACATGCTGGCTGAACTGATCCGAATGAAGTGTACACGTGCACGCCGCGACCCACAGATGAGACTCTTGTGTTTTGGTTACCGTGGCCAAATATCCATACACGAAGCAAACCTTGCTTCGTTTTGAAAAGCAAAATGAATTGTCTAAATGTCAATTCTTTGTCAAACACTTTTCCTTTGCAGAATGCTCCACCTTCAGGCCTTGGCCGGCCTTTTTGCGGGCGCCCAACGTTACCTTTTGCATCTCATGAGAAGAAAGAATGCTAGTGAGAGATGTCAGCTATGGTTACTTGGTGAAGATAGGCATTTAGCATTGCGTGAGGCATTTAGCATTGTGTGAATGGAACGCTGCTTGAATTCAGCGTGGAGAACACTTTTGGCTCACAGAAAAAGAGCAGACGTTTGTTTGGTCATGACATGTCTCTTGTAATGCCACGTCTTCCCGGCAGAAGAGGTCAGTCCAACCTTGGAAGAGGGGTTCTCACCATGCGGTCCACCAGACGTCGGACATGACAAGAACAACAACAAAAGATGTCTGCAATTAGTTTTTTTCTGGGGGAGCACATCGGAATCAAAGTTCCAGGTCAAGTGCACTGGGCAGGATACTGTTGTATGTCACGGGAAGACACTTCGTGCCTCCTGATGACCTTATTAAAAGACAGGCAAGACATCCAAGATTTTGCTCACATGGGCAACTTGAGCTGAGCTGCGCCCTGACCATTGGAACTTGGATCCTTTTTGCATGTGCCTGTGTTCTGCATGTGCCAAGTTCCCTGTTTGTAAGTGAAGTTAAGCTGTTGTTGTTTTTCAGACAAAACACTTGGGAGAAAAAAACACGAGAGAAAGATTTGGCACAAAGATATTGTGCCTGCCATGTGGATTCTTTCGTGTTGAAAATCAAAAACAGCGAACATAATCCCACGTGAGAAAGATCAAAGATACTCGAGAAGGTCCCATTTATGGCCTTTGGAAAGGTGCACAGATTTCAGTTTGTCTGTGTGCAAAAGTCTGTTTGGACTGGGTGTCCACCCTTCTCCCAGGAAATGACACACCTGTATGGAATGCAGAGAGAGAGGGCCTCTCTTCGGCTGAAAGGCTTTGTGCATGCTGTGGCATTCCCGTAAGAGTGGTGTGTGTGTGTATGTATGTCTCAAAAGTACAGAAGGAATCACAAACTGCTGGTTTTGAAATCTGAAAACACACAGAGCAAATCTTCAGATTCGGATCCATCGGGGATTTGAATCAACGGAGACTTGGGGGCGAGCTCGGGACTTTCAACCCTTGGGGGAATTTGGCCCCAAGCTGTCACACTTTTATTTCTGGTTGCACAAGGATGTTGCCTTGTGAATCCTTCAAAAATATTGGAGGCGGGAACAATGCCAAAATAAATCCTTTTCCTTTTTGGTTGTTTCCTAAAATAACATGCATTAATGACTGACCTAATTTCATAGCGAGGTTGGTTGATCTGCTGATATTGATAAGCGTGTCTGGGTGATCAGCTCCTCTCCACCCTGCTCATCCCTTCTCGCCCTCATCAATCAGTCTAGATCCCAGAATCTAACCCCTTTCTCTGCCTCCCAAAGTACTCCTCGGAACAAGTTCACTCTGCAAGGTACCAGAATACACCGTACCGCGCGCGCACGTGGCTTTTCAGTGCCATGTTGGTGACACTTCTTGAAAACTTCAGACAAATCAGGGCAGGTTTCTTATTATTTCTGTGACTTCTTGTTTTGTGCGCCTTGAAGCCGTCCCGTCCCTTCCCTGTTTTGCGTTCTTTGTCTTTCTGGCCTTGTCATCAAACTCTGCCTGTGCATTCCTGTTTCTGTTCACTTTGTTTCGTTTGTTTCTCTGGACTTTCTCTGTTCTTCCCTCTTACGCCACTGTAAAAAGGTCCTTCAACTGTTTCCTTTTTCAAAACGGACCAAGTGCTCTTCTGCATGCAAACTTCGCCATTGATTCCTGATTGAAACACTCCTTTGCCTCCACCAAAGAGAACGGGGAAAACAAAAACTGTTTTTGACAAATCCGTGGGAGTCAAGTTGTGGCATGGTATGGGAATCTGCACCCGGGATGGCAGCCCTGCTGTCGTCCATATTTCTGGTTGTTTTTTTGGAAACAAACTGAAAGAGCTGGAAGAGGATGCTAAATGCTTACCACGGGTAGGAAGGGACCATCTGAATCCTGGATGGTCAGTTGAGTGCTATTTATTCTGGACAACCCACAGGCCAAGGGTGGAGCCGCAGATAATGGATAATGAATCTCGCCAGTGGCAGATAAGGTAATGACGCCCTGGCAGTAAATCACACACAGAGAACTTGGCACAGATCTAAGGTTTGCATGGTCCTTGGAGAAGTGGACTCAGGACCAACAAAGGCTCATTCACAAGCTGAAAAAAAATGTTGGAATTTGTCTTGCAACTCTCGAGATTGTTTTCCCACTGAAATGTTGAACTTTTTCAAGTTCATGCATGCCTGGAACAGATTCTGGTCCAAACCAAAAGGAAAAGTTCATTGTATATATACTCACTGAGCAGGATATCGACTGGCAGATTCTCAGCTACTCCCATTGACGTCGCCGACCTCTGAGGAGACCACTCTCTCCAGCTTGAACAATCCTCTAGGGTTTTATCCCAAGCACTTCTGTGTTACTTTGATCGGATCAAAGTTGCCACTTTTATCCGGAATAAGTGGTAAAACAATTCTTGTATTGCATCCAGTGTTTTCTGTTGCCATTCAATTGAAGCACTTTCTTCTGTATTCTGAGAACGGAGAACGTTTCAGAGTGAAAAACATTTCGTTTTCACTGAGCAGAGAAGCGCAACAACAACGGAATTACGAATTGCGTACTGGAGATCAAGCGCAAGGACTCCGGGGACAGACCTGTGTTGGAGACAAAATTTCCCATTTTCCAAACCGTCCATTTGAGTCCACCACAAGAGAATCTGGATTCGCAATTGCTCCTCAGTGAACGGAACTGCCGCAAAACATTGGGCCATGTTTCCAGTTGCGTCTCCTGTGTTACATCACAGACTAATAATCTGTTACCAGTACATGCAGGAGAATACTGTGCTGTACAGGAGACTGCAAAAGTTCCAGATCAGAACCAGAGGTACACTGTGGTGGAAAAACGCTCCTTGAAACGTGGCCAGCATGCAGGACGCCAACGGAAAAATGGGCCTGAAGGAACTACAACCAAGAACCACTTGCAGTTTGAAGTCAGTCTTATTTCCAAGGCACAAAAATTGACAACCGTGAAATTTTGCACTTTCTTTCTTGGGACCCCATCAAAATAAAACGCCTCAACCCCGTTTCCATTTACAAATTATTTTGGACCATGGTGTGGGAAAATGTTGAATTTCTTCCACGTTGGTGATGCAGTTTGTCCTGGCAAGAGCTTCGTGCAGCACACTATTCGAATTGGCTTTTTCCAAAGAAAGCAGATTGGACTCCAATTACGGTCTCTGCTTGTTCCAAACTGGCCAAATCCAGGAAAACAAACGGGTACATTGTAAATGCGAATATGCGAATTGCACTTTTTCCTGACGTTGTGTTGCACGCTTCACACTGCCACGGCAAGAGTGCTCGCACTGTGTTTTATTCGACTCCATAAACAACTTAGCATTCCTCGTTCAGTGTATAAACATCCAGTACAGCTTGACTCCATTCTACTCTCACCAACCACAACACACCTCTCTCAAAACTCTTGGTAAACCCACAATTCGCAAAAGTGTTGTTGCAGTTTGCATAAATACGAACACAATTCCAAACGTACTTTCAGAACAAGGCCCTGGGTCAAAATTCCGTCCACTGTTCCCACGGGCGTCGGAAGGTGACTTGAAAATGCCCAGGCTCAATATGTTCTTTTCCACTTCTGTGACCACCCCGACTTGTGCACAAAATTGTTCGTGAAAGAAATTTTGAGACTCACAGTACGTGTGGCTACAAGAACACAATTGTCAAGTTAGCATGCAGCTGCTTTTTCACCTGAAACATTGCTGAATGCATTGCATTAGAACACGGACGAGACAGAAGGCCAACAGCTCTGTCTGGTCACATCTTTGTCCCTATAGTCCTCTTCTGAAGAAAATTGAACTTGATTAATCGCATCGTTTTCGCAACTCACCAACCAACGGCAAGATCATGAATCCAAAGAAAGAAAGGGGGTCCTTCTTGGATCAAAGAATTGCTCCGAAAGAATGCCTCTTGATGTACTCATTCTATCATTACTCCAAGAATGATTCGAATCTGTTTGATGTGACTGATGTATTTATCCTGATCTCTTTCTTGACTTCATCAAGAACAAAATGCACAAGGAACTGATCACATTTTGTTCTGCTACTTTTTTGAATTTTCCGTTTGATACTGTATTCCTGGTACCACGGAGTTTGCTGAATTGAGCAGCATGTCTCACTCAATGTTTCTGTTCTGCTCACTGATGAGTTTCTTCCAGTATTTCAGCCGAATCCTGATTGGCGTATTCCAAGTTCCATCAGTACTGAGTATGAATACGAGTATGCTCTGTGTACTTAATGAGCTGTGCTTATGAATTGTAGCACAGACTACCTTGAGTATTGGATATTTGTATGTGAGTAACATCGAGTGTTTTCTGCAAGTTAGATTGGGTGAAGGTCAAACCAATAAAACTCCAGCTGCACCCGTCGCAGATACTCAAGCAAGGTTACCACCGGCGTTACACTTCTTTTGACCCAGGAATAACACTGTCCTATCAACACCACTTGGACAAAAGAGAACAACACAATTGAACCAGGTTTCCAAAAAGAATAAACCCTGTGCCGCTGTTTGGGAACCAAAATTTGAAGAAAACCTCTGGAATGTCTGCGCAATTCACGTGGACCCTGAACTTGGCCTTCCCAAATGTAGAGACATTGTTGCTGGTCGTGTTGATAGGTGGGTCCCGCTTAATTTGAAAAACATATGCCAAGTAAAAATACATCGAAATAAGCAAACTTCAGAACAAGTGAAATACAAAATATTCAAATTGGGGAAAAATTTGATTTATGACTACAATTA
>JAAUYG010018050.1_pt1 | contig 12764 bp, 11 predicted proteins | sample 7278091 | NCBI WGS metagenome assembly JAAUYG01 (sample SAMN14350201, study PRJNA611818) | marine sediment metagenome | isolation source: surface marine sediment (0.6m) | place: French Polynesia: Moorea | collected 2018-08
CGCATCATCGCCGAAAAATTGGGACAGAGCTATGTCCACAGTCTGAGGCTGAGGCTGTTCAGGCACATTTCCCAGATGGATCACCGCGAATTGCAGAAGAAGCGACGCGGTGCCGTCATGTTGAAATTCGTGGGAGATCTCAGTGCTGTTCGCCGCTGGGTCAGTCTTGGGCTTGTGCGCCTGATCGTTTCCGGGGGTATTTTTGCCAGCGCACTTTCTGTTCTAAGCCTTATCGAACCAATCCTGTCGCTGTCCGTTGGTGTTATCATTCTCATCGCTGTCCTTCTTAACGTAAGGACCGGAGAAGCCCTCAAGTCAGCGGTATCCCTGACCCGGCGGCGACGGTCGCAATTGAGCGCGAATATCAATGAGAAAATCGCCCATATGGCAGTGGTCCAGGTGTTTGGCCGCACCGGTCACGAGATTCGGCAGGTTCGCCGGCAGAGCAACCGGCTACGAAGGGCGTTGATCGACAGAGCCGCCCGAATCGGCTCGATCAGGGCCGTTACCCATGGCGGAGCCGCAATGGCAATGGCCTTGGTTTTGACGGTCGGTCTGTTTCAGGTCACCTCCGGGCACACCACGCCGGGTACCGTGGCAGCCGCTATCGGCGTGCTGGGTTTCCTGCTGCCGGCCCTGAAAAACCTGGGTCGCGTTTACGAATACTTTCAGGATTACCGCGTTTCCAGAATGAAACTCGACCAGTTTCTCGCGTCCCGTGCTCCGTTGCGGTCCAGAAGCGGCCAGCCGAACCTGCCTTCCGGCCCGGGAAGGATTCTATTCAAGAAAGTTGCGGTCAGAGGGGTCATCCGGTCGCTTTCGGCTGAAATCGAACCAGGCAGCACCATTGCCCTCGTGGGCCCCAACGGGAGCGGTAAGTCAACGCTGATCGGACTGGCGGCCCGACTGGTCCATGCCGATAAAGGACGGATTCTGATTGATGGACGCAATATTCGGAGGGTCAATTTGCAATCGCTTCATCGTGCGGTCGGTGTCGTGGCCCCTGACCTTCCGCTGTTGGCGGGCAGCTTGGAAATGAACCTGCGTTACCGTTACCCCGACTGCCCCGCAGAAGAGATGGAGCGGGTTTTTCGACTTTGCAATATCGACGATATCGTGAAATTCGGCAGGATAGGGCGATTTCGGGTTCAAGAGGGGGGCCGCAACCTTTCGGCCGGACAACGCCAGCGGGTCATGCTGGCCCGGGCAATATTGGGAAGCCCACGCATCCTTTTGCTCGACGAGATTGACGCCCATTTGGACGAAAGGTCCCGCGCGATCGTTGAAAATGTGATCCGGTCGTATTCGGGAACCGTTCTTTGGGTTACGCATCGATCCGACGTATCGGCAGTCGCCGACTTTACATGGCAGATTGAGGCGGGCCGATTATTCAGGAAGGAAGACGGTGCCCGCGTTTTAAAGGTGGCGGGCTGATCTAAAAGACGGCAAACGCATTTTCACCCAGAAAGCGCCATGCCAAAAGAGAGGTAATCGCATGTTCCAACAAGTACAATCCGACCCCGGTTCCGCACAACAAACCGACCGCCGCAAACCGGATTGCGAAGACCAGTCGCACCTGTTTCCAATCGAAAAAAAACAACTGGTCTCAGATAAGGCGACAACTTATCATTTTTACCGCTCCTCGCGCCCGAAATCCCATGTTCCGCTGATGGTGGCGGTGCACGGGATTCGCCGCCAGGCAAAACTTCAGGCCCGACTTTTTGCGCCTTTCATTGAGTCCATCGGCGGAGCGTTGGTGGCTCCAGTATTCAGTCGTAAACGCTACGCCGATTACCAACGCCTCGGCCGTCACGGCTTGGGCCAGCGCTCAGACCTTGCGCTCAAGCGTATTCTGGAAGAGGTTGGCCGCATGACCGGCATTTCCACCCGGTCCGTCGTCATTTTCGGGTACTCGGGTGGCGGCCAGTTTGTTCACCGATTTGCCATGGCCTATCCCCGTCAGATCATGCGCATGGCCATTGCGGCTCCCGGCTGGTATACGTTTCCTGAACGGCGTTTTCGTTATCCGGAGGGCATCGGCAGTTGCGAGGATCTTCCGGACGTATTTCTGGATCCAGGAAGGTTCCTTCAGATTCCGACGATGGTGCTGGTCGGCGAGCATGACTGCACCAGGGATCAGCACCTGAATCGAAGCGGAAAACTGGACACCAGTCAGGGAAAGAACCGGATCGAACGCGCTCGCAGGTGGGTTAGAGCCATGGAAGCGGCGGCGGCGCAATACAATTACGAAACCGAGATAAAATTTCGCATTGTGCCCGGCTGCGGACATTCCTTCGAGGAATGCATGACGGACGGCCAAATGGGGCGCCGCGTCATCGATTTTCTGTATAACGATGTCTTTAAGCCAGTATGAGATTGGCCAGGAACATGATCCCCATGATCTACCCCTGGATTTTGAAGCAGAGGATTCATTGAGAGGTGATTTCAGCATATTCGATGTGGCTGGTTTCGCAATCGCTGCCATCGCCGTTGTTCGACTTATTATCGAATAGCGTCGAAGGGCAAAATGATAAAGTAAACCCTGGAGACAATTAAATGAAAAAGTGCCTTATATTGCCGATACTCATCATACTCTTGCTGTTTAGCGGTTGCGCCACAAACCAGAAGGCATGGGAAAACGCCATCGATAAACAGACGAGAAGCCGTTTCATCCCGATTGAACTTTGGTCGGGCGGTTCCTGGTCAGGGGAAAAGACGCTTCGGCTTGAATCGGTCGATTTCACCTTCGGACGCCGCAACCACAAAACCATTCGGGGTCCATTTCAGTGGACCCATCCAAAAACCGGCGAGGCGCTTTTGGTATATGAGCGACTCAACAGAACCAAAAAGGGCGACAAACGCCAGCTTTTTACCATTAACCCTGAGGGAAACGGCCTAGCCAAGGTGTTTGATGAACGTCCCGGCAGTCCTACAAGGTATTTCTCGACCAATGCCGTTATTTTCCCGCTGGGGAATTGGATCATCGGTGAAAAACGCTACTTTGACTTTGATGAATATACAGCAGGAAAGACATTCAAGCGCACTGTATTGATCCACCTGCGAAGGCAGAGTTTCACATACAAAGAGGTCAAACATGCAATGAAATACGACTGGATCATGACGGACGACCAGGGTCAAAGACTGTTTCACGAACGTTTCATCTATGGACCCGGAGAAAGTCTGATGTACTTTAAAAATCGCATGCCAAAGTAGATTGGAATCTTTTCGCATGTAGGGGAATCACTATTCAAGTGATATGTGCACCTTTGACGGCAGGCATAAAGATGTTAGCATACAAGGTGACGACACAGATGGCGCTGGCGCTTTTTCATATACGCTCCCGCAGCTTTTCCCGGCATTTTAATGAGGTTTTTCCGTTGCTACAGCCCCCAGTCGATATCCAATTTACGACGCAAACCGATAATTCGCCAGCATTGATACAAAATCGCGAAGAAAAACGAATCATTGAAGCCGTACTCTCAGGCCATGTCGCCCAGTTCGGTTTATTGGTGGAACGCTACCAGAAACCGGTCTACAGCTTCATGCTGCGCCTGGCCGACTCACCCAGCGATGCCGAAGATCTGACGCAGGATGTTTTTATCCGCGCCTTTGAAAAGCTGCCAAAATTTAAAAATAATCGGCGCTTCTTCCCCTGGCTCTATACCATCGCAGTCAACCGTGGCCGAGATCACCTGAGAAAGAAAGGGCTTAGAAGAAAACTTTTCACCGCCGAGCCTGAAAATCGCGAAAGCCAGGATACCCCCGTCGATGACAGCCAAAGGACACCGGAACGTGCGATAGTCGTCGAGAAAATTATCGATGCGATGGAGAAATTGCCATTAAGTTACCGGGAACCCCTGCTGCTGTATTACCGCGAAGAATTTTCCATTAAGGAAATCGCCGCAGCCCTGAAAATCTCCAATACGGCAGTAAAGGCCAGACTACATAGAGGGCGAAGAAGTCTCAGGCGCCTCATGGGAGAACACGATGCGAACGACCGAAAGTAAGCCCATCATGCCTCAAGACGACCTAGGCGAGCGTATTCGGCGGATACCCTACGATACCCCGTCGCCAGATCTTGCTCGACGGATAATGGCCACGGTCAGCCAAAAAAAACCCAACGTCATTCAGAGGCTATGGCAGCGGGCGTGGTCACCGGTGAGCGTGTCGATGTCGCCCCTGCTGGCGGGTGCCGTGGTGTTGGTTATCTTTGTCACTGGCGGTCTTGTCTTTGATCGGTTGACCAGTCCTTTGCTCATGACGCCAGTACCTCCCCGCGTTGTTCAGGGCACTCCGGTTGTCTTCCAACTGCAGGATCCTTCGGCCAAAACAGTGGCTATTATGGGCAGTTTCAACAACTGGAATCCTGAAGGCTATGAAATGATGAAAGACCCGGACACAGGGCTTTGGACTCTGAAAATGCACCTTGACAGCGGCAGGCACGAATATGTCTTCTGGATTGACAATCAGCGGACCGCGCCTGACCCCGGCGCCGACCTGGTTCGGGAAGATGATTTTGGCAACCGCAACTCGGTGTTGTTCGTAAAAGGCAACCATGCGCGTTCCATTTAGCATCCTGATAACACTCATTCTGGCTGCCTTCTGCATCGCGCTGCCGGCCCCAACACTGGCATCGGACCACGTAAAGTTGCTGGACCGCCACTGCAATATCGACGTGCCGCCCGAGGAAGCCATCGCATCGCTTGCGGATGAGGTTGAAGCCGCTGGCATGCCCGGCAACACTCTCAAACGTCTGCTGAAAGTCGGGTACCGCGAAAAAGACAGCGTCGAAGATCTCAGGGACATTCTGTGCCTCATTGTCCAGGCCGAAGAAGACGGTCTGCCACCCGGGCTCCTTTTCGAAACACTGGAGGAGGGGCTCGGCAAGCGCGTACCGCTGGGCCGGATTCTGGCAGTGATTGAAAAAAAGCGAAGCGACCTCGAGTATGCTCGGTCGCTTCAGCTCGACGGCAGGCGGGATCAAGTAGACAATCCCGATGTGGAACGAGTCGCTACCGTTCTTTCTTTAGGCGTCTCGCGTAAGGAACTCGCCGCGTTGTTCGGGTATGATTATAAAGCACCCAATCATATGCGGGTGATTGCTACGGAAATCCTCGGATATGGGAAGGCAATGGGTTTTGATCCGGTACTGCTCGAAAGGGTCGTCAAGACGGGACTGACCCAGGAGGCTTTTACATCCGACTGGGCTTATTTCATTAAGGTCGCCTCCGAATCCCGCCGAAATGATATCCCAGATTCACTGGTCGCCGAAACAGCGATTAATGTGCTTTTGGAACATGGGGCCCTTGACGAACTCATCGGTGAACTTGGCGTAAGCATCAACCTCCCAGCTTCGCCTCCGGAAGATAGCTAAGTAATTTTGTTAATGAACTTGGAGTGATAACTTAATCCGCGAAAGATAATTTTGAAGCCATACATTCTTAGTGCTTAATAAGTAAAAAGCAGGCTGGGTCAAAGTTTGTCGCGGACACGCATCCGGACACCAAGCGGAGTGTTCGCAATGTCCCTCACTTCTTTTCTTGCGTTAAAAAATATAGAACGTATCTCAAAATTAAGATTAGGGTTTCTGGCAAGGCGTGAGTCGGCGAGAAAGCGGAGCATACACGCAGTATGTGAGCATTTTGAGCCGGCTCACAACACCGCCAGGGGCACTTAGATTATTTTTGAGATAGGTTCTAATAAAATCGATGGAAGTGGGGGAGGGTCGAAGCACTTTCACGCCGGCGACAAGGAGGGTGCGAATCCCATTGGAGACGCCACCGATCTTAAAAAGGCCTGCAGCAAAGGCAGGCCGATTCTGTTTTGATCTCAACCGTTGATTGCATCATTTCGCTCCATGTTTCGAGCCTTTTATTGATTTTTTAGTTTCTCCATAATACCAATGCACATGGACTTTCCCAGGTCCATTCCCGTCCAAAGTCGGCATTGATTTCCATTTGGCGATTTTGGCCCATGCACTAGGCATCCGTTTCACGATTGGTACGCACCGCTGAACTATAAACAAGAAGATTGAATACGTCCCTATTTTTTCTTATTGCCTGTTGATCCAACGCACCGACTTCGGTAAATTCGGGCTGATCATGGACCGCCCATCGCCTGCTACCGGTAAAAGGATATGGCGACTCCGGATTGATCATCGCAAGGGAGTTGGCCGTTCAACCGGATGACCGCGATAGGGAGGCGGCTATCGAAGCCCATCATCCCAAGATGTCGGACGACTTGCGCCAACGCCCTGACGCCATTCATCAATTCGGCACTCGGATCGTAGCACCGTTGAACCATCCCGGATTTTGAATCCACGGTAAGGTGATCCTCAGCGCGATTGAAGCAACCGCTTGATATCCTTTATCCTTTGGAAGGGGATAAGTCCGATCGCGTGGGGCAGGTCAAGGTTTAGACCGCTCATGAATTTCAATACGAGAAAGGGAGGAGGATATGCCGGTCCAAGACACATCATGTACGGTAACCGCCTTTTTCAAAGTGAAAACGGGCAAACTGGATGCATTTGAACAGCTGGCCGATCGATTCGTCGAAAAAACCAAGAACGAAAGTGGCATTCGTGCTTACGGATGGAGCTACAACGCAGATGAGGTCCATTGCCGGCAAAGATATCTAAATGCCGAGGGTTTTCTGGAACATGTGGATAACGTTTTTACGCTATTCCAGGAGGCACTGACTATTTCGGATTGCACCCGGCTCGCCATTCACGGCCCTGAAGATGAATTGGAAAAGCTTCGCCAGCCATTGGCAGAGATTACCCTTTTAGAATACTTTGTCTTGAGAAACAGCTTCCGGCGATAAATAGCGGCTCTGCGTTTATTGAACCATCACGGATTTCAGATCAGCGGCTGGGTGACCCGCAGGGCGTTTCACCAGACAGAAATAACCGCCTGAAAATGCCTATTTTCGACATCGACTCAACAAATAAAAGGAAGAGAAAATGAAGAACCTGTTATTGGACCGACGGGACCAGAAATTTGTTTTGAAGGAAATGCTCAAAGTCGATTCGCTCTTTGAAACCTCTCATTTCGGACATCTTACCCCACAGATCCTGGATATGTCCCTGGAGGCTGCTGCCGAATTGGCAACCAAGGTCTCTTATCCTACCATCATGGAGGCGGACAGCCAGGGCTGTCGCCTTGAAAACGGTAGCGTTCTTACACCGGACTGCTACCGGCGGCTGAAAGATCATTTTGATCAGGGTAATTGGAACAGTCTCGGGAATCTGTTGGAACATGGGGGCCAGCAGTATCCCATGTCGGCCTGGCTTGCATTGGTTGAAGGCTTTATGCCCAACGTGTCCTTCATGTGGGGGATGAACAAACCGTTCAGCGGCACGACCCTTATCGAAATGTTCGGTTCGGCCCAACAGAAGAAAACGTATCTAAAGAAACTGGTTTCCGGGCAGTGGGGCTCGGTCGTTGCGGTGAATGACGACGAATCGGGCTGCGATACGAGTATGCAAACGGCGTTGGCCGTTGAACAACCCGATGGCTCTTATCGCATCAAAGGCACCAAAGGGCATGTCACCTATGGCGATTCGAACCTATTTGATAATGTGATCCATATCGTGATGGCCCGAATCGAAGGGGCACCGCCGGATCAAAATTCCCTTTTTATCGTTCCCAAATTTTCACCCAATGACGATGGCTCTTTGGGCACCCAAAACGATATCCTTATCTCTGCCTTGGAAAAGAAGATGGGGCTCAAAGGAAAACCCACCTGCCGGGTCCACTACGGCGAAAATGATGCCTGCTATGGAGAGATTATTGGCGAACCCGGTCAGGCCATGATGATGGCTTTCCCTCTGATTCTCAACGGGTACCTTTGCTGCGGAATCATGTCCACCGGGATCGCCTCGGCGGCATACCGGCACGCTTTAGACTACGCCCAACAACGCAAACAGGGAGCTGACCTGGCAGATGGCGAAGATCCTGATGCGCCGCGGGTCCCCATCATCCAACATCCCGATGTCAGACGAATGCTGCTCAACATGAAAGCCCATTCTGAAGGTATGCGGGCACTGCTCTACTTCACCGGGCTTTGTGTGGATAAAGCGAAAACGTCTTCGGATCCTGATCGGATTGATACCTGGTCGGCCCTGCGGGATATGCTAATGCCGGTGTGCCGGGTTTACACGGCGGATGCCGGATTCCGGGTCACTGAAACCGCCGTTCAGGTCCATGGCCGCTATGGGTACTTTAAAGGCAATCCCGTGGAACAGTTCATCAGGGACATCAAAGTTAACTCCCTCTGGGAATTGACCACCGGTATCCACGCATTGATCTTTGTTGCCCAGACGATGCCCCAGGGGGATGGACAGCATTTCGCTAAGCTGCTGGAGCGCATGGGGCAGACCATCGAAACCTACGGCCATATTGACAGCATATTGGATTTGGCCACAGATGTCCAAGGTAAGGTGCAGCTATTAGGGGAGATCGGCCAGTACTTTGGCGAATGCGCCCAAAATGGCAACCTGATGGTCCCGATATCCAACGCGACGCCGTTTATGCACCTCATGAGCCATGTGTGTATGGGCTGGCTCTTGTTTTGGCAAGCGGGAATAGCCGCTCAGGAACTGGCGTCCATTTTGGACACAAACAACATCAACCCTTTAGATGCCCAGCAGAGAGGAGACTTTATCAGCCAGAACAAGGAAGCGGCCTTCTATGAAGGCAAGGTACTGGGGGCGCGCTATTATATTAAAAATATCCTTCCCCAGGCCGAGGCGCTGGCAAAGGGTATTCAAAGCGCAGATCTTTCCCTAATGGCGTTGCCCGTAGATGGCTTCTAAATTGCCGCAGAAGAAGAAAACATAACGGGGTCGGGTCTCAACATTTAACAGCATACCTTGATCTTGTGAAATGTTGAGACCTGACCCTTATTCCCCTCCAAGTGCGCACGCCTGTGTTTCAATTTGACATCCGATACATTGCTCTATTAGGATAAAAGCTTAGATGGTGCTATAGAATTTTATGGCTGACACCGAAATCGACACTTTCATCTCTTTTAGACTTTTCGCAATCTGCCCTCCATTCTAACCCCTCTTGGGACTGCTGTGCTAATAGCTCAGACCAAAACTGAATGATTCAGAATTGGCTTGATATCGGTGTCTAAACATTTGCCATCTTGAGCTATCCAGAGAATCAGCAAAAAAAGGGGGGGAGGGACAAATGAAATTTACAAAATTTGTATCGATGTCTGCGTTTACGATCATTATGCTGATCGGAATTTCAATTGGCACGACAAACGCGCTGGAATCTGAAGATTGGGCAGGGAAATGGTTCAAAATTAGAGTAAACTTCAAAGCGACCTGCGATGACCTTACCGACACAAACCAGGATTTACAAAATGATTCAGTCAAAGAAGTTTCCTGGATACATTTTGATCCAGAATATGATGGTGGTGATGAAATCGCATCATCCTTGATTATCAATGACAATGGTGTCTGGCAAGCGGTGCCAGTTACCCTAATCCGTGTCCTCGGATCCGCGAACCACTTTATACTTGAATCCGAATATGTCGACGTCGACGAGAGTGAAGATATTATCGAAGTCTATTTTGTTATCAAAGTTATGGCCAAAGAAAAACGGGAGGCGCTAAGTGGCGCGAAAATAAAAAGCGTGGCGGGCACGTTATATGTTTTTGAAAGTAATGAGAACGAGTGCTATGGTGATTTAAAGCTTATAGGCAAGCTTGTGAAGGAAAACAAAGTGCCCCAAGAAGTTAAAGATTCAAATAATTGAAGACTTTGCGATACAAGACATTATTGGGTCTCAACATTTAACAACCTGCCGTGGTCCTCTGAAATGTTGAGACCTGACACTTATAACTCTTTCAACTGAGGACCTGTTTTGACTGACCAACCGAATCATAAAAACCTTTCGGATAGAATTCTATCATGGGTTACAGTTATTTCGCTAATAGTTGGTGGTGTTTGGGCTGGGCTTGAATATAGGGCTAACCAAAAAACAAGTATTAACGATAAAATTATACAAGTTCTTGCCTTTGTCGAAAGATACAATAGAGATCCAATTCAGCGTTATCGAGACAATAAGGTAAAGGCTTTTGCAGCGTCATATAAATCTTTATCTGAGAAGACTGGTAAGAGAAACCCTGATGACAATTTAAAATTTCAGCGTGACACAGTAGCTAATTTTAATTTAAGATTCGAGATCGACAACGTAACGTCTTTCTATGATGAGCTCTATGTTTGTGTTGATTCAGGAATATGTGATGAAGAAACAGCACACAGATTCTTTGGAAAACACGCACTGGATTTCACCTGGGGTCTTCAATTTTATATACCATATGTGAAAGAAATAAGAGAGAGACGCGGCGTTACTGGATATGGCGAAGGCTTGATGTATTTTGCCGATGCCTATACAAAGAGGTGAAAAGGGTTTGCCGAACCATCGGTTCCACATTTATACCTTGTTTAAAGAGCACATAGAAAACGAGTCATTGGTGATTGCACCAGATCTTGGGTCATCAAAACATGGCGACTTTCTATTGTAGCAGGTCAACCTAACCGAACTTGGGTCACGATCAAGACCGCTCGGCCTCAATCGCAAACCGTATTAAGCTCCCGGCAGATGACGTCCTTGATCTTGACCCAACTCGCCTCCGCCGCCTTCTGACGTGTCGGGCTCTCGGCAAAATCCTCCACGTCCTCCTCAAGGCGGATGTAGTGGAAGATCTCGATGGCCGGGTGTCCTTTGAAGGCCTCTTTGACTCGGTCCACGTTCTTCTTGCTGTCGTCAACGAAGACAATGGCATTAAAAGGACCGTCCCTGGTCATGGCCAGGAAAGTCCTAAGCATGGCGCCCTTGTGCTGGCCCGATACCATCATAACTCCGTTGGCATAACCGACTCGATTCAGTTTATTAACGACGGCGTAGTTGCCTATTTCCTCATCGCTGAGCGCAGCCTTAGCCGCAGCCAAGACCGTCTTCTTCGAGATCTGACCGTGCCGGCGACACAGGATGCCGCCGCAGCGGGGCGCATGATCGAAATCAATACCCGCGTCGCGGAGCTCGCGAAGTGTGTGGTCGCGCACTTCAGGCCCGCGGGCGGTAAGCGCCATCACCCAGTACCCGGCGCCTTCGAGCCCGTTTAGAAGGTTCGGAACGCCCGGCTCGGTCACCGCCATGTCCGAGAGCCCATAAAGCACATACTGGTTGCGTAAGAGCTTATGGAACGCCGCCATTTGTTGCTCTTTTGGGAGGTTTCCGATATCGTCGTTGTGCCATCGAAACCATCCGTCACTGCCGAGGTCCTGGTTCATGGTCAGGAGCGTGTTGTCGATGTCGAAAACCACAAGCACATTTTCCGGTCCATGGCGATAGCCGAACCGCGATGCCGCCGCCGCCACCTCAGCCATGTCAGAAACCTGCTTGATCTCTATCTCGGTGGCCTGCGCTGGAACGGCGGCCGCGAGCGCGACCAAAAATAGCACTAACGTTTTAAGCATTTTTGACCCTCCCTATCCGGCTATTTGGCCAATGGACGTAATTGCGGATCGGCAGCCGACCTCTCATCCGAACTCAATCTCAATGACTACGGGGCAGTGATCGCTGGCCTTGGGTCGGCCCCAACCGATGCGCGGATACCGAGGAATGTTGTCAGTGGTGGTAGCGGAACCATGCAGGGTCAGGTCTCAAGATTTTACAACCTACCGTGAACCTGTCAAATGTTGAGACCTGACCCTTATAACTCTTTTGAGACCTGACCCTTATAACTCTTGGCTATTGTTATGCTATGTAGCGACTATGTACCCAGCCAACAATATCCATTTCATTATTGACGACATCAATTACATCCACTTTTCTCCACACACCATGTTTTGCCAATACAGAAAGGCGTGTTCCTTGGGGCAATGGGGAAACATCATTAAATTTGTCGAACTCTGTTCCAGGGCCTTTCCGAATATTAAGTGCGGTTGTCGTTTCATAGATATCTTCCGCATCATCGCTCTCGCGCCCCTCTAGCAGGCTTCGGAATGAAGACATTGGAAATGCGGCACCTGGGTCTTTTTTTCTGCTTGGGGCAATATCTTCATGGCCAAGAATTTCTTCTAATTCGTAATGGCGTACTAATGCCAATGCAGCTTCACGCGCCACATCTAACTGCTGTTCGGTATACGTGTGCCAGCCGATCAACACATTATCAGAATCACTTGTCTCGACGAGCACCTCGCTATCCGGAACTAATCGTCCCCACGATGTGCGCCAGCTTCCAGGTGAACCCTGAAGAATACCTGGATTATCTAGCTCGATACCTATTGAGTGTCCATTAAGACCGCTTATTCCTCGCCATTGACTTTTACCTGCATGCCAAGCCTTACGATTGAAATTCACCAGTTGCACTATGGATCCGTCACGGCCGATAACTAAGTGCGCTGATGCCCTGGCATCAGGATTTGTTAACCAATTGATCGAACTTTCCGCACTTGATCCAGCAGTGTAATGCATCACCAGAAATCGCGGTGAAATCGTCCCGCTACTTTGGTTTGGGCTTCTTATAAACTGAACTTGCGAATTATCGTTTTTAAAAAGTTTATGAGCTTTAATCTTCATGGAGTGCCTCCTTCAGACGCGTAAATTATTTGGTACTATCTTCAATTAGCGGCAATGTTTTCCAAATTAACCTCAATGTTTTTTTATCATCACCAGACAGGTGGTGAATCAACGTTCCTTCATATTCAAAATGCATCATCTGCTTGATTGACAGAAAGATCTAAA
>JAAUYG010076443.1_pt1 | contig 12764 bp, 13 predicted proteins | sample 7278091 | NCBI WGS metagenome assembly JAAUYG01 (sample SAMN14350201, study PRJNA611818) | marine sediment metagenome | isolation source: surface marine sediment (0.6m) | place: French Polynesia: Moorea | collected 2018-08
GACAGTTAAAAAATGGTTTGGCTGAGGTAAGTTTTGATTGAGTTATTTGAGTAAAATTGCTCAAAAAAGCACTCAGGTAGTCATAATATAGTGAAGAAAACTATTGGGCTGATCTTTTGCAGAATCATAATTATGGACTGTCTATAGGGACAGTTAAAAAATGGTTTGGCTGAGGTGATTTTTCATTGAGTTATTTGAGTAAAATTACTCAAAAAAGCATTCGGTAAGTCCTAACAAGTGAAGAAGTATGATTGGGCTCATATTTTGCAGAGCCGTACTTATGGATGGTCTTTAGGTCCTGTTAAGTTGAGTTGTGGCTGTTTTTTGAGTGAAAATGGCTCAAAAATGCATTCCCAGAGGCCAAACACAATGAAAAAAAAATGTGCATTGGGCTTGTATTTTAGGAAATCTTTCTTGTAGGTAGTGTTCAGGAAAAGGGTAAAATGTTTTTGGGGCGTGTTGAATTTCTACTGAGTTATGAGTTTTTTTGAGTAAGAATTGCTCAAAACTGCATTCACAAATGCCAAACGTTTGTACTTCGCTCACTAACTGCATTTATTGCAGCTTATAAATATGCTTACAGTAGTGAAGCCTCTTTTTTGTGGACTGACTACATTCAGAGTAATTAATGCCCACACTTCATGTTTCACCTGTTTTACTTGGAAACTGGTAAAAAAATAAAACCTTTTGAATTGGTCCAAATACCAAAGTGTCTCCATTTTAATTCACAGATCCAAAAAAGGGATGGTTCTCTAGGCAGTTGTCCATTTTAATTCACAGCTCCAAAAAAGGGATGAAATGATACTATCAAAAACTTCATAACTCAGAAAAGCTGTCAGTACTAATAACACAGTATTTATACCATGATGTATTACATTTTCTAGATGCCCTGGGCAGTATACTACAACATGAGGGAGTATTTGCTCTCTGGAGTGGAACAATGGCGTCCGTCATACTCGCTTCCAACCCGGCAGTGCAGTTCATGGTGTATGAGGCAGTGAAACGGCGGATGTTGAAAACAGTGATTAAACAGGTAATATTCTGTTCACAATGAGGAGCATTTTAAACTGATTGGCAGGAAATTGTCCTGAGGAATTAACCCAAAAGAAGCAAAAAAAAAAAAAAAAACGTGGAAATGGTGGCCTTTCATGATTGGTTGAAGCTTTCTTATGGCCAAATTTGATTGGCTAAAGGGCATCTGATGACCAATGGTAGTTTGTTTTCCGAATGAAACCAAATGTTAATACTGCCATTTTGTGGCATGAAATGCTTAGTATATTTCTAGATGTTTTAGCAGAGTGTATAAGCCAGCGTATATTTAAACTATGTTACAGTAGTCCCTGCATTCTAAGACCAATGTTTAAATGCAGGGAGCGTGTCTTGAGAGACCATTGCATTAAACTATCCATTATGAAAGACCATTCATATCTGGAATAAGGACCTACATTTCAACATAACTAAGCTTGTCAAAAGAGAGCATATGCCACATTCATTGAGAGACCATATCTTTATGGCCAATGAACCAGTCTTTCAAGACAAATTATTAATGGTTGTTGCACAAGTTCAATGACATATATTTCTGTATGGAAGAACCACTGCAGGTCATTTGAACATCCAATTGCGATGCAACAGTGGTGAGTCCATTCAAAAATATATTGTTGAAGGAATGTTTTAACAATAATTAATGCCTAATTATTACATGTATATCCTGGTACCTAATACTTCATTTTGAGCATATATTTATGCAAGAAAAGACCATTTTGACACCGCATTGCTTCGATTGTGCTTCTATTTCACACCTTAAGTTCATAGTAATTGGGGATGAAACAATGCATCGAAAGTAATCAAATCGCGATTACTTGAACAGACCGATCTGCAATCGATCAATTTTAAATATGAAAAATCGAATAATTTTGATTATTAAAAAATGCTTTGAACATTACTTTAAACTACTATTAAAATGATATAGAAGGATTATAGATTTGCTGCCCTGTGATACGGAAACCCACCAATAATACAGTCAAAGATAATTCATCAAAGTATAAATTTATCAATTACTGTAATAGAGGCATGTCACTGAACAAATATATGACACGCTAATTCTTTTTGCAAATTGAATAGCACCACTGGCTTTAAAAAATTGAATCGAAAAGAATCAAATCGAATTGATTTGGGCAGTCGATGCATTGAATCAAATTAAATCAATTGTTTTATGAATCATTTCACCCCTAATAGTAATGCCTCATGGCCTTCCTAACATAGCAGAGAATAAATAAAAGCAGTGCGTCTTCAGTGAAAAAAAGCTTGACATACATTACCAGCATTGCATTTCCCGTGTGGTTGGCTATATAGTATGAAGATTTTTCAGTATGGAGATTTTTCAGGTATATAATAATAGATGTTATATACCTGCAAAATCTCCCTATATTTGAACATGGAAGCTATGATCATGCAATATATATGTACTATTCAGCCAGTAGCAAAGGCGTATGTGGTCTATGTTTAAATAATTTTGTTGTATAATAACCAATTAAGGTCCTGGGCCATTGCTATAGGCCCTAAAGCAAATGTTCCTGAGCAATGTCATGTCACAATGGTCTTTCCTCTGTTCCTTGTTTAAAATATGACTTAATATCACCTAAAATGAAGCAGCAAGCTTACCCTGAATATGCAGCGAATAGTCCATACAAGAATAAATTGTTGAACTCGTGCTATTAAACCCTTAAATATTGCATGATCAGTTCAAGGAAATATTGCTTGATAGCTCCAATGGTAAAGTTTATGGGGAATCTGCAGGCATATAACAATATTGTTATACATGATAATACATGTACGGAGTTCAGAGGTTTCAATTACAGGTTCAAATAAAGAACTTCAATCCTTTTTCATCTGCCGAATGCTTTACAGTTATTTTCTTGTTTTTCTTTAACAGCAATTGTCCGGCTTCACATATTTTGCCATGGGGGCCTTGTCCAAGATGGTAGCTACAATCGTGACTTACCCGATCCAAGTGGTACAGGCGAAAAGCAGAGTAAGTGCATCAGGAGACATTTTCTAGAAATGTCTTTAAGTTTTGAGAGGAACTTGAGACGAGTCCACCAACCACCTTCCCAACCATTGTTTTCTGCTGTAGTGTCACAGCCACTGTCCAAGTGTTTACTTTAGTTCTGAGTAAATATTGCTATCGGCGGTCGGTGTATCACGTAGACCGCTGGGTCTTTAGAAGCCCGCGGGTGTTAGAAGATAGGCTTATCCCGCCAATCCTGCCAGCATGCTAGAGAGCTTTTTGAGACTGTATAGGCTTGGTAGGTTAGGCCGCCACTATGTACTATTTAGTATTGTGAATCGAGAGATGTACCTCTCCTGATGTGATAGGAATTGTCAGGTTTCATTGTATTGCATAGGGTAGAAGCCCACTGCAGCTTCCTTATGGCGCTTCAGTACAGAAGTCACAGAGGCTGCGGGAGAGTGATCCGCAGGATTCTCGCCGGGTTGTAACTTTGCAAGTAGTTGATGCAGAATGTAAAGTTTAGTCTTATAATTAAAAAGGTAATGGTATCCCCTGCCATTATAGACCATGACCGCTAAGGCGCAACGAGTGTTAGTGTGCTTTATGTACCAGTGAAAGTAGATAGGGAAACCCTATGGTAAAGACAGAGTAGACGGTTTCTAGGTCCCTGGATATGACGTCATGTCGGGACTCTTCTGATTGGAGTGGGGCTCATGGTCCCGACGGAGCACTGATAGCTGATTGGGTAATAATTAGGCGCCTTTGGTTTCCCCAGTAACGAGCAGACAGCATGGTGGATTTTAGGTATAATAGAACGTAAACAAATAGAAACGAAGCTTTTGCCATTTTAGATACTTGAAGAACAGATGTATAGTCTAATACAGCGCAACAGTTTCAACTTTGCTGATGCACCTGCTCGACTGTATCGAGTCGAGTCTAGTGTGATGTGTGAACTTTAGGGGAGGTGAGGCGACCACCTTAGACCGCCCGGTTTAGATAGCCACTCCTGCTGGCCGGAGGAGCCAGCCAGACGTATAGCCGCTGGGGGTGTGACTTGACCATTGATGTGAACCGTAAACTTGTGAGCGTGTGAAGGTGAAGAAGAGTGAGCATATTGTTCGTCTTGCACTACCTGAATAAATGAGTCAATGCAAACAGAAATGATCGTCATTTTGTTTAGGTTCTGGCCCAGAGTGGCCGAGAGGACTTGCTGAGGCGGGGACGCGGGGTCCTTGCTGGAAGGGAGTCAGAGAAAGAGAGAGAGAGAAAGGGATAGACTGAGATGCGACGGATGCGACAAATCACTGACCTGCAGAAGACCTGACCCACCACTGAAGAAGAAGCCTCTCACAGTGGGGGATTCTGCAGGGTGTGGAGTTGGCAGGCTCAACTGAGGCAGGCCAGAGATAACGGATCTGGAAGTGACGAGAGAGCAGACTCGGTGCGGTCATCAAACCGACGAGCTAATCCCCCTAGATAATTGACAGACGAATGCCTATGCCCCTCCCGCCACGCAAACACGACGACTTGTGGATGTAGAGTGAGAAGTAGCTACGAACGACAGTGAGAGAGAGAGAGAGACATGCTACAAGCAGAGCAGCATTTCTGGGGGCTCACTGGGGAATGACAGTAGGAGTTCATTCTGAGCGCACCTTCAAAACGACCTAGAGTAACGTGGTGTTAAGCAGATGAGACCAGGACACCACAAGAGCAGCATTTCTGGGGGCTCGTCCGGGATTTCTGGACATTTACCAGTGAGGACCAGTGATTTGCAGTGTAGTGTTATTAGAGAACCAGAACATCACTGAGATGGCTGAGGAGTAAACCAGAGATCAGAGGGTTGTAAACACAACCTGTGTTGACACCATAGCGCGACCCGCGCCGTGCTGATCGGGACTTTGAAACAAAATTGGAACCAGATCTAAAGACAATGTAAGAATGGTAGCGACACGATGACAGACAGGGAGTGATGGGCCTGCCACGTCCACACCAAGTTCTGCAGCACCGGTGAGACATACTGCTGCAATGGCACCAGTGACAGAAGCTGAAACGACAGGGCAAAGTGAAAAGCGGGTGACACCAGCTGACTTGGCTGACGGAGCCACTGGCGGGACTCGAGCTACAGACGGGAAGCTGTGCCAAAGCCACACAGCCCGACCCGGCCATGCGATCCAGACTGCCGTGGTTAGCCACCGATGACGAATCCGAGACAGAGCCCGAAGACCTTTTTCCCAAGGGGATTGACCCAACAGATGGGAATGAGCTGTGGGTGGTGCTGTGAGTGGAATACAACCACTAGTTCCCCCGCGAGCCCCTTGGCTCGAGAGGTAGAGTGCTGTGATGAGGGGATAGCCGACCGTCCCAGATCCTGTGTGTACAGAATCTGGGACGGTTGGAACACCCCCAGTAGACCAAGAATGCTCAGAGTTTGAAATCCAGCAGACCGCGCCAGTGTACCAGCGCCACCGTTTCCAGTGCCACATGCAGCAGAGCCAGAGGGTGCGATGAACCTGAAATTGATCCTTATACATCTAGAGACCCTTGGTGTATGCAATCTCAGCCAACCAGACCCTGTTTGGACACAATGTGGGGAAGCCAAGCGACCGCGCCTATGCCAGTGACCGGGATAAATGCCGCGACGATGCCAGCAGGTCCCCCGCAATTGAATAATGATCGATGGCTGCTTGATGGAGCCCAGCGACACCCTGTGCCATTGGGTGCACCTGATGTTGCCTTGAGAGGCCAGCGATTGTTGGCCTATGGGGAGAGGCTACGCCGGGAAGGAGCGGGGATAGATGCTGCAGAGCCAGACAGAGACCGCCGCGCCGCCAGACCCCATCAGCCCCCAGTAGCCCGTCAGATCCGTGAAGTAGCACAGAACGACAACCACCCATGCTACCTATGGCTGATCAGGCAGAAGACGTCAGGGAAATTGTTTACCCAAAGTTCCAGGATCTACAGAGAGCCAAGGGGGGCCCCTGAGATAGGCTGCAGACCTTTGGATTTAGGCATTCCGCACTAACCTCGGCGCCATGGGCCCGCACAGTTAGCTATGCCACAACCCCCACACTTTGAGGTGCCACTCTATGATGAATACTATGGGACCAGACCTGGGCCTAGGACGCCACACCGACCAGGAAAACCCCGTCCAACACCATTTGGCAAAGCTGAACACTTTCAAGGGCGAAAATGGAGAAAGACTTGACGACTTTGTGTACCAGGTAGGAGAGTTCGCTACATTTCACGATTGGGATCCAATAGAGACCTGTAGGCAGGCCAGGACAAATCTTCGAGGGGTCGCGCTGGCATATATTCACCGTACACCGCTGCCCCCACATACTTGGAAAGAGCTGAAGGATTTGCTGATGCACCGATTCCAGCCCCGAGATCTGACGGCTGCAGAAACTAGCCAAGATGGCCTGGCCACTGTTGGGCCCCCTAGCCCTTCAAGAGATGGTTACCGACCAATTTCTAACGGGGCTTGACAATCATGAGCTGAGGGTTCAAGTTGCTACCACTGGTGCCTACAGAATAGAAGACCTCATGAGGATAGCTCGTTTGTTAGAGGCTGTAGAGGGCGAAGAGACCAGCCGCCATACTAGATGAGGACACACTCAAACCCGGTTTGCAGAGGAGAGTGAGGGCTATGAGTCTGATGGGACCCAGATTATAGACCAAATTCTGGCTAAGTTTGGACCAGAGCTGCGACCAAGCAGGGACCCGACGTGCCAACCCCCTACACCAGGGCCACAGAGGGTATGCAGCGCGGAGAGAACTGTGACCTCACCACCCAGAAAGGACACCTCTGCAGAACAGAAATGCGAGAAGTCTAAAGGGACTGAGAGGGGCTGGTCCCCGTCTTCAGATAGAAGTCGATCATGTAGCAGGGATGGGCCACCCCAATGCTTCAAATGTAAGGGGTTTGAACACTTCATGAGGGATTGCCCTAGTGGTGATTTCTATGTCGTAGGGCCAATGTCAAGAAACGCGAGGTGTCGCAAGAAAGGTCAAAGAGAGGCAGCCTCGCTACCGATAAGACTTTAAACTAGATCAGGGTCACGTCAAGAGCCCAGGTGTCCTCAGTTAACCCTCTCTAGCTTAGCCTTGTATCAGTTGCTGGAAACCTGAGCCTTCATTTTGCCTAGAGCTCCAACCACAAACTTTATACCAAACCCAAATCTAGCTGCCATACAGTTCTTCTTTCCATGGAGGAATCGTTACTCTCCATGGACAAATCTCTTTCTCCATGGCAAAACTACCCCCATTTGCCATGGCAGAGTGACCTTTTTCCATGGAGATAGGCATTTGCCATGGATTTAGACACAACTCCATGCTTTTTCCATGGATATTTTGAAAATGCCATGCATGTCCTCGGAGAATTTTTTTCTTGCCATGGCAATTAATCTGAGAGACGGGTCGATAGGGCCTGTTTCGATTCACAGTGATGCCGTTCGGACTTTGCAATGCCCCTGCCACATTTGAGAGACCATTAGTTAGTCATGAAGGATCTCAATTGGAAGGTCTGCTTTAATTGGATGACGTTATTGTGTATGGAGCCGGGTTCTATCTCGCCCTGGACCGTCTAAAGATGGTGTGGAGATGAATTCGAGAGGCGAACCTTAAGCTGAAACCGACTAAGTGCTGTCTGATGCAGGCCCAAGTCCCATTTCTTGGACACATCGTTAGCCGCCAGGGGGTGGGGGTGGATCCTGCCAAGACTGAAGCCATGGAAAAGTGGCCGACCCTGGTTGACGTTAAGGATGTGCGAGCCTTCCTAGGGCTGGCCTCGTATTACCGTCGGTACATTCCAGGTTTCTCAACAGTGACGGCCCCCATGACTACTCTGACGCGTCAAGGAGTGGATTTAGTGTGGGACAACGCTTGTGAAGGAACCTTCAGGACTCTCAAAGCAGCCCTGTTGTCTGCGCCGGTGCTGGCTTATCCTACTAGGGAAGGACATTTCGTACTGAGCACGGACGCTAGTGATGTCGGGATTGGAGCTGTCCTAGAGCAAGAACAAGAAGATAGAGGACAAGTAGATAAGAAGGTGATAGCATATGCTTCCAAAACTCTCAGTGACTCACAGTGCCGCTACGTACCACTAACAAATAATTGCTGGCAGTGGTAATGGCGGTGGAATTGTTCAGGTCCTACCTGACTGGATGACACTTGATGGTAGTGACCGATCACGCCAGCCTGACGTGGCTATGTAACTTCAGGGAGCCAGAAGGGATGGTCGCACGATGGATAGCGTGTCTGGTACCTTTTGATTTTGCCATAGTCCATCGCCCAGGCAAACATCACAGCCATGCTGATGGGTTATCGTGCTGTACCTCCAGACCCTATAAGAGAGAGACGTGTCCAGAGTGTAGGCCGATTCAGCAGACTGTTACATCCAACACCGAGGTGGCTCAGTGCTTTATGTCTTCATTCCCTTACCAGCGCCACTAATTGACGGGTATATATAGAGATGTCAGAAGAGGATGCTGCTCTGTTTTTGGGAAGTGGAACCAGATCCTGAAACTAACCTACAGAGTAAGAACATGGACCCAGCACCACACTCTGGGAAAGGCCCGCCAGCAGAAGATATCGTTCCCGAAAAGGTGATGTTGACTATGTCGGTGCCAGCTAGCATCCCAGAGGATTCCAAATGTAAAATCGCATGTGCTACTCTCTCGGATGCGATCCAGGACACTAAGCCTGTAGAGCAGCTGCGTACAGTTTGTAATCCGGATATTACAGAGACCACAGCAGAGAACAACTTTACCCCCAGCCCCATGTACCTTCAGGCTACCATTTGGCACCCAGACCAAGTTGGTGAGCGAGCTTGAGAAGCTAAAGACACTCGAACTAGTTGCTGAAACGTCACCCCCGCCAGCCTTGGAGACGGGAAACCCACCAGCGGGAAGGAGTTTGATGGTAGCTACAAGTCCCCGCGGTGAAGTAATGCAACCCAGGTGACCCCCGCACTTCCAGACTCCTTAATGGGCCCACACCAGGCACAATGGAATGTACCATTCCCGCTGTCAGTGCTGGAGTGGCGGTCGAATGAAAAGGGTAACCTTGAGGACAGGAGAGAAGTTGCTTGAGGTTGGAGCCCCATCCACACCAAAAGGGACCTTACTGCAAAGGCTAACCCTGCCCAAAAGCATCAGAATGAGATGCAAGAGTCGTCGGAGAACTAATTTTGAGACCCCCGCAGAGCCCGCACAGGAACCTGATGAAAGCCTATGGACCATGCTGCCTTTTGCCGAAGGCACTTGGAGATCGACGTATAGAGTGAGAGCCGTCCCCTTTGCCAATGATGTTGACTCCCGGGTGCAGGAGGTTCTCGATCTGCCAGTCCTCAACCTAGCAGCTGCACAAGATGAGGATCCCGACCTTGTATTCATGAAGGAACTTCTGAGAGACCACGATGTTAGACCTTCGTGGTATATAGTCCGAGAGGAATCTGCAGAAGTCAAGATATTATGGACTCAAGTTGACACCAGCTCAAGATCCAGGAAAATGTCCTATACCGCCGGAGAAAAGAAACTGCAGCCAACCCCCAATGGCAAGTGGGGGCCCCCAAGCCTCTCAGATCCCAGATTTTTAAGGCATGCCACCATCACACCATGGCTGCCCATCAAGGAGTAGTAAGGACTGCTGCCTTAATAAAGAGGCGTTTGTACTGGCCGAAAGTGCAGAACGACGTCGAGACATGGTGTAAAAGATGCACAGCTTGCGGACTCTGCAAGGCCGCTGTACGAAGCCTTCGTGAATTACAACAGCCCAGACATGGTGCGTTCAATGAACAAGTATCCGTGGACTTGATAGGACCCTTGCACAAGACTGATTGTGGGAATGCGTACATTGTCGTAATGCAGAATCACTTTAGCAAATGGATAGAGGGCGCTGCAGTGGCCACCAAAGAAGCTATGATCGTGGCCGACGTCATTGAATGGGTCTATCAACACTGTACCTCGCTCAACCTACACAGCGACCAAGGGACAGAGTTCACTGCAGCGATGCACCGATGCCTGTGACCTTTTGAGAATCCACAAAACATACTCAACGGCGTACAATCCCCAGTCCAATGGTGTGTGGAAAGATGCAATCGCACATTATTATCCATGCTACGAACTGTGGTGTCAGATCACAACAGAATGATTGGGATGACCATTTGCCCGCAGCTCTCTGCGCCTAGAGATCAACCCCACATGCCAGTACAGCCTAGTAGTAGAGTCAGCCAGGAGTCACACAAGATGGTCTATATGGGATCGAAATGACCCTTCCCCTGGATCTGATTTTGGGAAACTGTAACTGGACGAGAGCAGCCTGCTGACGAATGCCCATATGAGTATGTGGAATGGATAAAGGACTCTTTACGCCACACTCACGACCGAGCACACAAGACGCTCAAGACCTCTGCAAAGCACCAGGGCCGTGGTTATGGAGAGCCAAATCGAATCATTCGATTCCACCGCGGTGAATGGGTCTGGAGAGCATATAGCCCCGCCATAAGGAGGCAAGCTGCTCTATACTAACAGGGGACCTATGGGTTAGTCCTTGCCAAAACGGGACCCGTGACGTATAAGATACAGCGCCACCCTCAGGCGGAGCCTGATATCGTGCATGTGGACAAGCTGATGCCGTACTACCCAGAATTTGGAGAAGAGCTACATAGCTGAATTGAGAGTGATATCACCTCACTCGATACCGAGATCAGGAAGCCCAGACTTCCAGGCCTGTCCTTCAATCGGTCGGTGGTGATTTTGTTGGCTGCATTTCCTTCCACGCGAAGGCTCAGAAAGAATAGACAAAACTGGTCATCAACAGGAAGGGATCATACATGTAGCAGGACTGTTTCACCTGTTCTTGGTCTTGTTTTTCGTAGTATTGTCCCTGTAATTTGTTGTATTTTCTCAGTCTACTGCATTTGTGACGAGCTCTTTCCATGGTCCGTGATTAACCCATAAGACATTCCTTATCAATAGGTCTGGTTGATTGTTATACATACACCTCAATTCCTTTCTTATTTCCCTGAGTTGGTCTGGGCAGTGGCTGGCTATTGTCTCAGAATATTAGCTCTCGTGCTGGGTTGTTTGCCCATATATACCAGTGTAGAAAATGCCTGGTTTATTCCGTTCTGAGCTTTGTAATCGGCCGCCGATTGTGCCAGCGACTGTAACTACCAATCTTTGCAGGTAAACGTCTATTCCCTACATTACTAGGCTATGTTGGTAGACTCTGTATATGGTATATTTTTCCCCCATATAATATGTATATCCTTAATTATACATGACATACATTACATGTTTCAGTTGTACAAACTGTATGCTCTTAAGTAAGTACTAAGAGAGTGTACTTTTATCTGTAATGTTTTGCCTGTCAAGCCAGTGTCTCTTGATACTTGGATATCTCTATATATGTATGTGTTAATAATTATTCTGTTCTGAGCGTTAATTGTAATTGGCTGAATCTGGTCGGCACAGCCGTCTTTGTCGTTCTGGACTCAGGCGAACCATCCTACCACCACCACCACTACATACACATAGGCATTAGGCTCCACTTTGGCACCCCATACGTTTTAGACGTTTCACAAACCTCCAGGCAAAACAGTCGCACATGTTACTGCAGTTCTGCAACGACAGATGTTCCCATTTTCCATTTCATTCCACGATGAGAGAAAACGTCCTAAATCTAGAGTGCCAAGGCCCATAGGCCTCTTGTTCCTTAATGTAATAGTTTTCCTCTGCACAATTTCTGCTTCTTGGCTGTCGGTAACCATGCCAACTGATAAGTTGCCATCTAGTACCTAAGATAACATATTCTTTTTAAAACTTTTCAAAACATTCTTGTGTACTGGATCGTCAGTTCAAGCAGAGAGTCAAGGCCCCTGGGCCTTTTGTCTCCTGTTTTCCTGCTGTGGCAGGAGAAATTGCTTTATTTGAATAATACATTTACGTAAGAAAATGATCAGGTCCTCTGGGTAAACGATAAGAAACAAAGGAAACAATACCACATCAGTTGCAGAATAATATACATATACAATGTACTGGTATTTACATAATTATGTGTACTTGGTATTTATAAATATAACAACACTGTTGTTTTACATTTTATGACTATTTCTTTTGTTTCAGGCAGGGCAGGAGAGAAAGGCTCAGGGGTTAATAGGAGTTGTAAAGTCATTGCAGAAACTGGCCAGGCAAGTATTTGAGCACATTTACAGCTGGTGTTACATGGGAAAATTGAAATTTGACACAAATTTTCTGTTGCGTAGATAGTTTATTGTTTTGTTTTGTTTATTTCTCTTGCAATTTTAAAACCCAGTCTTCATCACACATGACAGTTGTCCACATCACATCCATGACCAAAATAAAAAATTTCAAAGTTTTTTTTAAAGCAATTAATGAAAAATGTTGATTATAATATGATCCAAAAGCCTAAAAACGGATCCCTTTATCATATCCTGTAAGGTAGTTTAGATTGTAGGATGTTATTTTTTGACTTACACAGGCACCCCTTTTGGGAGAACTGCTCATATACAAGAAAATAGGTTATTGGACTCAGGATTCATAACAGAAACAATTGTCTTTCTACACACTGAGTCTTGAAAGAAAACAAAATAATTGTTCCCGAATTTTCGGCGAGCATCTCGCTGTCATCTTCAGGGGAATGTGCGCGGGCTGACGTCACTCATCGTGTGACCCCGTGGGGCCACACGAGGTCATATATATATATATATATGCTCATATACACTTAATACTCA
>JAAUYG010094728.1_pt1 | contig 12764 bp, 8 predicted proteins | sample 7278091 | NCBI WGS metagenome assembly JAAUYG01 (sample SAMN14350201, study PRJNA611818) | marine sediment metagenome | isolation source: surface marine sediment (0.6m) | place: French Polynesia: Moorea | collected 2018-08
ACCCCAACCCGCCCCCCCCCACCCCTACTCCGCGAATCACACACACTCCCTCCACCACGCTCTTCCGATATCTTGCCTGCACGGGGCAGTCAGGCAGGCCGGCCCGCTCGGGGCAGCCAGGCAGGGTGGCCAGCTCGGGACAGACAGGCTGGCCGGCCCGCTCGGGGCAGGCAGGCAGGCCGGCCCGCGCGGGGCGGGCAGGCGGGCCCGCTTGGGGCAGGCAGACAGGCTGATGGTTATAAATACTTTCGTTATAAATGGCTTGGACCGGCTAAGACCTTTCCAACCACATCTCAGTCCAACCATGTCTAAGATATATTTTATTTGGTCCACTTTGGTTATAAATGGCTTGGACTGGCTAAGACCTTTCCAACCACATCTCATTTGACCTCATATGTCACATATCTCCTGAGATATGACCCTCTGAATCACCCCCGCATGTTAAATTCCCATTAGGAATGTGTCAAGTCAACTGGCAGGCAGGCAGGCCGGCCTGCTCGGGGCAGGCAGGCAAGATATCTTTTCATAGGCCTGCTAGCCTATGTAAAGACGTCTTTAAAGTTTTATGAAACAGAGGCCTGGTAGCTTTCTGTGCCTGAACTGCCACTTCAAATTTTTCTTACTAGATCACCAAAACATGCACCCGTGTTGTTTGTTCTTTTCCAAATCAAATCATTTTACTCAAGGGGAGGAGCACTTTTTGCGTAACAATGTAGATTGATTTAATGACATTTTGTTTTACAAGAATTAAGAAAGTGAATCAAGGACCCTCAGTCAGTATAGCAACAACAATCTCAAACTTTGCTCTCAGCCTTTATTTCATATTTTTACTGTACACCCAAGCGGAGATCATCCTTAGTGTATAAATATGGAATGTTAAACCACAATTCTATTCCACATTTAACGTGTTTATTCCATCACACTCTGTACCAGTATATCATTGCATAATATTAAGAACATGAGTTACACAAGAAGTGAACACAATTTTACCAAATCGTTAACATGTTTAATTGTTGCATTTTGAAAGCACCAAGGAATCTAAAGTAACTTTACATCAACTAAATATACATACTCCATGTACTTACATGACTTTATCATGTCTATAATAACATCACCTTCATCAATTTGGCACATTTTTCAAGTGTGCGCACAAGGCTAGCATGTGCCAGGCACAAATATTTAGTAAGTACAAATTACTACAGCATTTATACAGCTGAAACCTTTTTCAACCTTGTGGCTGGTTGTCACTCACTGGCTCAGAAATAAGAATAAAAGCAAAGCGCAGTAACAAAGATTTGGTCACTTTTCCTTTCTTGAGGGACATACAGATCTTTTCCAAGCTCTTAGATGAGTACACATAAGCATCACAGGTACTCAAATATTAAGAAGAAAAATCGACGTACATGTACCAGAACAACATGCTCAGAGATAGTTGTAAAACTAAATTACACAGTTTTTAGAAAAATCTTCATTTCAACACAGGTACTAAGTACTCACCATAAATCGAATATCACAGCTCCAAACATGAGCATGATGAGTGGGTATATGGAGTTTAAAAAACAGATCCAGAAATCCAATTAATGTACATGTACATATGTCCACACTTATATTCATCATATCCCGATATCTACATGTATTTGTTGAAGCCAATGGATTTTTTTCATAGCATTGTATGCACAGCCTTCCCGAATATTACAGATGCCCACAATAATATTATATCTTTTTCCTTTATTCATCTATAATGTGGTCTTTTTTGTTTTTGTTTTTCCCCGCATTTACACCACAGCCACACCAGATTCACATCGACCTGTTGGCATACAAGCCACATTAAACCAACTGTCCGTCTGTGGATCATAGCACTCCACACTGTCTAATGTGTATGGAGCTGAGACATCGGAGCTCGAAGTTCGGCCGCCAATGGCGTAGATATAACCGCTCAGACCAGCAACTGCGGCACCGGCCCTGGCCTGTGTCAATGAAGACACAAATTCCCAGCTGTTCTAGAATGTGAAAATACAAAGAATTGTGTCTATATCAATCTGTGTTCACTTTATTCATTGTTATTAGGATTGAGGGTTCATTATTCCACATGATAGAGATGGCATTATGACATATAAACTGTCCAGAGCTGAATATAGTCAGTCATCTACAACAATGGACAGTGCAATCGATGCAATCCCATCGTTCAACTTTGTATGACTGAACCACATCTATTTGATCATGTTGACATGGAAGTCGAAAATCAAGTCAACCGTCCTTCCTACAGCTGCCATTTTGAAAGTGACACGTGACTTGTGATCTATATCAGCAGAGCCAAGGCTTGCCTGTACTTCAGCAGTCGGTTCATGGGCACAATACACTTGTTATGAGGATGACAAGAATAACACTGAATAATCAAAAGTGTGATGACTGGCCAAGCATACTACAACACTGCTACCCAGATACATGCATGTAGTAAGACATGGTAAAATGGTATGGTGTACAGTAGTCCCCCTCTAACAAGGCCACCCTATTTGATAAGAAAAATGTGGCGACATTAGAGAGGTGGTCTTTGGCAACAGGGGGAGAAGTAAATACATTGATAGTAGTAGTGGAAAAGACTTATGGCCTTATTAGAGAGGGTGGCCTTTGTTGAGAGTGGCTACTAAGAGAGGGACTACTGTATATTTTTCCAGTTCAGTTTAAATAGTTCAGTTTAAATTAATAACAGCTGTATGGAATTTAATAAATTCAATTCACACACAATTAACAGATTCTTAGTCAGTTGATACTTGTCCACTATAATAAGCACCTTACAGCATGTATACGGGTAGTGGAAAGGCTAAATGGTACATCTTCGAACGTGCAAAATACATGTTTAATTTGCAGTCTCAAAATTTTATGTAGAAGTTTCAGTAGTTTAACTTGTTGTAAACCACTACAGTAAAACCTCTCTTGTGAAACCACTGCTATGAGAGACCACATCTTGAAAGAGCATATTTCTGGCAGGTGTCACATTTCAATATAAATGGACCCGTCACCAGGGACCACCTGTCTTGGGAGACCACATTTATATATGGCTAGTATAGTGGTCTTTCAAGACAGGTTGTAGATTAAAGATGTTACTAAAACCATTTTAATTAGATCACATCCATGATTTTTTAATACTAATCTCTATATGTTCTACAGCTAATATAAAATTCATAACATAATATCAAATACCGGCATGAGATCACATAAGGAAATATATATAAAAAAAAATCACTCATACCTGGTAATCACTTTTACATTTTTTAAGACATCTGAAGAAAATTTTAGAGGGGGGCAGGGGGGGGGGAGGGTATTTGAAGATGTGTTTGTCATTTGAGGTTTGGGATCTGCTTACACACTTGTACTAGTATGAGATAAAAACAATATTTTCAGCACAAAATGTTCACTTCAACAAACTGTGCCTAAAATGGGATTCCCTATCAATTTGGCTTATGATTTGTAGTGATCCGTGGAAGCCCAGAATTCCTAAATTTTTCTCGCTCTTCGACCCCACTGGTAGCCTGTAGTACCTTCTCTATGTGATATCTCTCCACACTATCCAAAGCCCCGTGGTCTTCATTCCATCCCCCGACAGCATACAGACAGCCGTCACACACCACCAGCCCTGTGTAAGCCCTGGGGATGTGACAAGGTGCAAGGTTCAGCCATTCCTGGGTGACTGGATTGTAACTCTCCAGAGTCCCTAACTCCATGCCGAGCTCGCTCAGGCCACCGAGAATATAGATCAGACCTGAAACAAAACCAAGAATACCGTAACCGGGTGAATGTACGCCAATGGACAAAATAACTTTTACCATATTAACATGATTAAGCAAAAAGAAACAACAAAATCTTGAACATGTTAAAATGAGATTCTTCGGGGTGGGTGGAAGAAATACATGTCCATGTACTGCTAATTCACACTAAAACAATATAAATCTGCTTATAAGACCATGGTCTTGTTGTATATATAATATTTTCCCATATACACATGATGTACACATGATACATGTATAATGTATTTCTCATATGTAATTGAATGGGTATGACTATTGTTTACTAAGAAAATTGTTTACTAATTTCATATAGCCATTCAATGTTCAATATGTGCCACAATGCAGTGAGATAAGATTCAAATATGAAGAAGAAACATTTCAACATCGTACACAAACCTGGTAAAAGAGAGTAAACATACCAGTACTACACAAGCATACTGTCATGAATGTTCTAACATATTTTATCTATACTTTGATTACATTGCAGAAATACTTGCTATAATTCTATAGTGCTGTCAATTAGTCAATGGCCGATTCCAACAATTACTTTTTTTTAACATTATTATCTCAAGATAACATGATCGCACCTCAAGAAATAGTATGTCAAGATCTTGACATGGGAGATCTCTACATCATCATCCTGGATGTCCTAAATGAGCCACCGTATTCAATTTACTTACCAGTATGGCCTTACTAACCTTCATATGCTATGGCCCCAAGACAGAACCTCGGTGTCCGCATTCTCCCCACGTTCTTCCAGCAGTTAAACTGAGGGTTTAACATCTCCACCGTTCCTCCGATCTCTGAGCCAATCCAGCCACCCACAGCATAGATCCGCTTTTCCAACACGCACACACCGAGCCCACACCTTGGCACAGTCATGCAAGGCAAAAGGGTCCATGTCCCTGAGGACGGGTCAAAGCACTCAGCAGTGTCCAAAATTAGCGAATCACTCTCACCTCCGATAGCATATACCAGTCCGTCAATGACAGCCACACCCAAGCCACTGCGACTGTGGTGCAAGCTTGGAAGGACTTCCCAATGATTGGCGAAGGAATCGAAACATTCCATTACATCCAGTGTCTGGTTATCACTCCATCTGCCCCCCTTCTCTCGATTGTACCCTCCAACAACGTACAGTTTCTTGCTGGCTCCTTTCCTTGGTTGGAACAGGTGCGGCTGCAGCAGATCTGCAGTGGATTTTGAGCATAGCTGCTGATGACCGGTTCGCCAAAAGTCCTGTGCCAGTTTTTTCATAGCAATCTTGAGGCTGAGATCTGTACAGGAGTCAATGAATTTCTCCAGCTGCCTCTGAGGAATGACTGGAATACGCACCGGAGCCAGCACGTTGAATACGTGGGATCGCCGTGACTTGAGATCAAAGTTTATCCACCGAACTGCTGCTCTGAACACTTCCAGCTCATTTTCCACACGGATGTCTTCCCCCTGTAAGAAATGGATCACTGTGTCCTTCGACAATGTCATAAACTCCTCCTCCTTCACCACTTCAGACATATGAGACGTTATGAAATTGTGACACTCCTGTTTCAACTCAAGGCAGCTGTGCACATCCGCAAATAGATAAATTCCTGAAAAGAAACTGATTCAGAGTTAACTTAAGCAGGTCCAAATTTATCATATATCAACTATATATATACACACACAATCATGCAGTACTTAATAGTTTCTTTTATGTCTAATGCTTGCTTTTATAAGACGTTACATTTCACATGCTGATAGCTTTTTGTACTTTCTCAATCAAAACCCAAAACGGAAGTAAAATATGTTAAAGCCAAGAACAATTTAATATTAGCAGAAGGGGACTCCACTTTAACAGGAAGATGAAATTTATTTCATACTATGCAATTAATTATGTTGTAGTCTTCATACATGCAGACATCATACATAGCACAAACTGTTCAAAACTGCCCCATTGGCCACAAAAAATAAGGTCTCTCAAGACAGGCGGTCTTACAGACTTACAAGACTACATTTGTCTATGTCTTACAAGACAGGTGATGCACAGGATATAGGAACTTGCTATCAAATTGTTTGCCTAACCTATACAGTTAGAGGGTTCAAGGGCTTGCTTGAGGAAGCTGCAACAACCTTCCACAACGTGCGCTACATCATATAAGTCTGCAGCTGCTAGCAAATCCTGGCAAGTATTCTCTGTCACATTAACACAGCCTGAAAAAAGTTATAACATTGCATATTAGACAACAGCATTATTTCTTTACCAGATGATAACAAAAAATATGGTTAAATTTAAAATCACATAAATTCTCTTTGCAATAATTTAGCAAATTAGGAAGTGCATTTAAACTCATTAAAGGACTACTGGTAGTTCCTTTCCGATTTAAGCGTCAATTAAGTTTAATATGCTTATTGCTTTTCCCGAATAACGTATGGGATAGAGGTATATGGTGCTTCACCAAAAAGCTACATGTATATACACAAAATTTAAATAATGCAGAACAGAATCATGAAAACACTATACAACAAAGATTGGTATACCCCTACTAAACTTCTACACAAAAGCCTAAATCTTCTACAAATAACAGATATTGCTTCATTTTTTCAATTAACATTTCTACATAATCATCAGCATGGGAACTTGCCAGAATTTTTTTCTTACTATTACATAAGTAGAGAAAATTTTTATCATATGTTCATAACATATCTACACGAAATAGAAAGCAGATACATTTAAAGAAAACAAAAACAAATATAGTATGTAGGGTCTAAAACCATCAAAATCACTGGTGCCACTCTATATACATGTAATTCATTACTGCCACATATTAAGAAAAGCAAAACTGTCAAACCTTTTAAAAAAAACTTGTGAAGGAAACTTTAAGAAATATGAATTGAAAGTTGATGTTACTCTCTTCATGAGAAAAATAGCAGAATTTAATTTTATTCATTTTATTTTTTAAAGGCATCCAGCTTGTTAGACAATCGTTCTATATTCTGGATGACCGACACTTTCAACATACAAGCATCTGGATGTAAACTAGTATTGTGAAAATATGTTGATAGTGTGTATAAACTTTCGATCTACGTAACATGTATCTAATTGGCGTAAAGAAAAAATATCATGCTTATAGTATGTGTTTTTATTATGCATACCGGTACATGTATTAGGTACATGTTTGTGATGCATGTGTTTCTTAAGCATGACATTTATTTACCTAGCACAAATTTACGTGGTTATGATGTACATAGTGTATTGCAGTATCAAGCACAGTATACACCAGTGCATATTAAGCATGTTAACAGTCACAATCCAAGAAGGCATAACCATGCAAACATATAGTAAAAGATATATTAAAGGAAACAGAAAGTTAGGTCATTTGAATTCTCAAAGCACATGAAGTATTGTCGATTTGAAATTTTTTGTCCCATAGGGTTCTATGTTTAACAAAATAAAAAAAAATTGTCAAAAATTGGAAAATCGCAAAAAAAGTCCAGGCGTATATGGTCCAAGGCAACCTGCAACAAAAAAACTTTGAAAGAAATCTATGCAACACATTCGGAGATCATTTATTCTATGTACAGATGGCAGACGGACATGACCACCACATACCTATGTTATAAGTTCTACTGACAAGGTCAAGCAGAGCTAAAAAAATAATTCTAATTTTATAACCCTACCTGAATAAATAAACTGCAAGAGTTTACTGAACACATCTGGAGAGACTCCGTCGAGTGGGATTTCACTCTGAGCCTTTTCTGCCAGATTCCCAGTGAACATTGCATGGAAGTACGGGCTGCTGGCGGCAAGAACAGTACGGTGCGCATGAAAGACACGATCCCCAACAACCAGAGAAACATCACACAGCTGCTGCTCCTGGAACTGACGCTCCAGGTTCCTTAATACCGTCGTTGCATAGCAGCCGCTTGGACAGGATGTGGTGTTGGTTGCCATGGTGATGGAAGACCAATGGGTTATGCAAGGCAGGATCAAATTCAACAGGAATTGTACATGCTATATATCTAACAGTTTTGGGACACTAGCTGTACGTGCCCTGCATCATCTGATCGCGCCACTATGGTCCTGAAAGAAAGCATAGAGTTTCTGATTACACAACCACAGTATTTGTCCCAAAAACAATTATCAAGTGAAAAGACGTTAATGTATATGCATGTATATATGAGCATGATCGACACCAAGACATATGGAAAGAAAAAACTTGACACAACAATTGAAAACAGTTTATGCAGATAACGAGAGTAGTACTAGTAGTAGTAGTAGTAGTAGTAGTAGTAGTAGTAGTAGTAGTGCTCCACATGGGTAAAAAACGAAGTGTGACACAGCCACTTTAAAAGTTGTAGAAGTCCGAGGTGGCCTTTTATAAAAACTGTAGAAAGTGACGTCAAGGTCTTATAAAAAGTGACATGGGGACATAGGGAAAAATAAAGTGACGTGTGACATAGCATAAATTATTTGGACCCATGTGGAGCCCTAGCTAGTAGTAGTAGATCTAGTAGTAGTAGTAGTGCTAGTAGTAGTAGTAGTTTATTTCAAATTGTACACAAATATGCAGAGACAAGAAACTAAATGAACCTATTCGTTAAATGTACAATTTCAGGCAACACACCAAATGCTTGAAAGCTGTCACACACTGTCACCATGTCTAACGGTTATGGTATAGAATAATATATTAACATGTAGTTCAGGGACAGTCAGGGTGTGCGTAGAAGAAAATAGGTACAACATATGTTAATTTAAACAATGTATCTGTAGTATACATAATTAAGATATGCATGAAATACATGTTAGCTACATGTTAAAATATTAGGCACATCACTGTCATCGTACACGTACGATATATATAGTCTGCTTCCCGGGGTCTGCTTATAGACTATATGAGTATATCATCATAATATCGACCCGGCCTTACATCTGGTATGTTACTGACACGCCGAACACTCTGGGGGAGTCCAGTAGGGGTTTTCATGCATACTGCTATTAACCACTGGTAACCATTTGCTCTGTCACCATATAAAACCACACAAAACCCATTATGTTCCAGTGTTTTCTCCCCGGTTTTCTCAAAGCAAGTGCCACTAACCAGCTAACCACAACTGCCAACTTGTAGCTATACCATCCAATGACATTAAGGGTAGCAAAATTATGCAAGGCGTAACGCGATTGGTCAATTTTAGGGGATTCCCGTGTTTCGAAAGGTCAAGGTCGTGCAACATGTCTGCTCGGGCACAGAAGTTGTCCGGTTTTCTGAGACACTTTCGCTCTGAATTTGTTGTTGTCACGAAAAGACAGTTGTCACAGACTACAGGAGATAGCAAACAGCGGCTTGTGGCACAAGATGAAGTAAAAGCCTTCATACGGCGATGTATGATCGCCTCGGGTTCCAAGGAGCACCACGCCATAGCAGTGGCAGACAATCTTACCGCTGCCGACTACAGGGGTCACTACAGTCACGGATTGAACCGATTAGGTGGGTTTCAGGGGTGTGCCGGGGTCCTGGAAGTTTGATTCTGAAAAAGGACTGTCTATCACTCATATGTGAGCAAAGGAAGACTCGCACGATTTAGCCTAAACGTTTTTCTTATATCATGATATAGTGATACTTTGTCCATGTTGTCATAGTTTACTATATTAAACTTCTTACAGAGTTTACGTTTAGTATATAGTCCCTCTATTTTACAACCTCTATTTTAAGACCACCCATGATTATACGACTGCTTGATTTGATCCCAAAGAGCAATTTTCCGTGTTAAATGACCTCTATTTTAGGACCACCTGCAATATAAGACCACATTTTCTTGGTCCCATAGGTGGTCTTAAAATAGAGGGACCACCGTATATATTAGTGAGAGAGAGAGAGAGGGAGAGAGAGAGAGAGAGAGAGAATTTCAACGTCTACATTCCAAGATTTTCAGCTGTGGTACATGATGGTACATTTGGTACATATATATGGCACATGAAGTGCCTTATTGATCTTCTGGGCTCTGTTTCATAAAGCATAAAGACGTCTTTACATATAGACCTGCTGGCCTATGTAAAGACGCTGTTGAATTTTTGTGAAACAGAGGCCAGGTCAGGTGCATGAATGTTGGTTTCAGATCTGTATGTCCACGATATTGAAACAGGGATCACAAGTAAGGACAATGAACCGAAGATTCTCAAGGAAACTGCTGCCATAGCCCATGTGGATGGAAACAATGTACTTGGCCCAGTTGTTGGGAACTTTTGCAATGACCTTGCAATGAAGAAAGCCAAGAATGTTGGAGTGGGATTTGTTTCTGCGAAAGGTACATGTATCACTTGCAGTAGTCCTTGCATTTGAACAGCCCACTATTTAGATCGTGGCCATTTTACAATTTACTAGTAAGAGCACTGTTCACTATACATTCAAACATTGCTGGAAGACCTGGCTCGTCTGCACCCATTGCCAATTTATGATTGACCTAACGCTACAGTATCAATCAGAAAATGGTAATCCTGGTAATAGCTGCAGGTGAGCCAGGTTTTCTGGCTACATTCTAACATTGCCTAACTTTTATCACGATTCATACTATGAGCCCGCATAACTGTCTGGGCAGAGGCATAGCCAGCCAATACGCATGATACGCATTTATCAAAAAAAGTTTTGCATGCATGTGCAAAAATCCAAAAAAAAAAGTTTTCTGCCTATGCACCTGGTGGGTGGTCTGTGAATACGCAGACAACTGTATACTGATCGGTTTCATATGGGCGATATGGCTATGGTCATGCATCCAGTTACAAATAATCTTTGTATAAGAGTTACATAAAGACCTTTCATGCATTTCCAATTTTCTACTTATATGGCTTAATGCCTTTTATTTCTAATGCATGTTTTTTGCCATTAACATGATTAAGTAACGGAAAATTTGCCCCTTTATCACTCTGGATGAAAGTTGTTGGCAGAATATCTTCATGTTGGCAGAATATCTTTATACACACAGAATTCATTGACAGATTATAACACTCTTAGTTCTTGGCATTTCATCAGGTTCCAATCACTATGGAATTGCTGGATACTATTCCATCAAGGCCGTGGAAGAAGGTTTGCTGGTGCGTTTGGAATACTGGGTCCCGTTTGATTCTCTCGAGTATCATAAATTATAATTCTCCATAAGGAAAATTTGATGCAGTCTTTAGAAATCTTATCAGTATAGTACTCTAGCCAACGGATTTACTCTGTAAGCTATTTAATACTTAGAGTTACCTGTGAATAGCGGCAAGACTTTAGTGCAAAATGGGTCTTTTATATACAGTGGTCCCTTTATTTTAAGAACACCCATGGGACCAAGAAAATGTGGTCTTATTTTGCAGGTGGTCTTAAAATAAAAGTCATTTAACACAGAAAATTGCCCTTTTTGACCAAATCAAGCAGTCTTATAATCAAAGGTGGTCTTAAAATAGAGGGTTGTAAAATAGAGGGACTACTGTATATGCTAAAATTATTGCCACAGCAGGAGGTCCTGCACGGGTATATGTTTCTGTGTAAATAATACCAGACTTAGTGCCAGAATAAAGCTGAGCATGTACAGCCCAGGGAACATGAGTATATACTGTACATTGTTACACAAGTTATTTGTTGAACATGTTGAATGGTCTATTATCATACTTAAATGTGTTAGAAGTATATCTAGATAAACTAATTCACAAACTATAAGAACAAACAAACAATAGAACATGATACAGGTATTTGATCATGTTCACACAAATACGGGAGATAATTGCCTATAATTTAGCATGAACTATTTATTTTCAGGGTATGTCTTTCACCAACACATCTCCATTGGTATTACCTACGAGAGGACGGAAGGTTAGGGGAATATACTTGACTGTGTACACACCAACCATACTGAGGAATTTTTTCTGGGAAAACAGGAATACACATTTGTAGCTACATGTACCAGTATATGCACAGTCATGTAACTTGACCGAGCTTTACATAATCATTAGGCATCCTGTCCATAGGACCCGATGTCTTTATGGTTTCGTCGTTTGTTTTTTTTTCTAATTTTTAGCTCTGCTTGACTATGTCAGCAGAGCCATGAAGTCCAAGTTTGTCCATCATCCGTCCGTCCATCCGTAGACATTGTTTTCTCGGAAACCATCAAGTGGATTGACACGAAATTTTGGTGACACGTCCCTAAACTCCCTATCCACACTATCTCTTGACCATACATGTGTATTTTTTTTTCTTTTTCAAAATTTTAATTTTTTATTTTTTTATATGTTTTTTTTTTTCCTTTTCGTTAACATGAGACGATAAAACAGTTCAAATGACATCTCCTCTGAAAATACACGTCAGATTAACATGGGACCATATGGGGGTAAAAGTTTCAAACGACATCTCCTCTGAAAAAAAACACCAGATTTGCTCCCCAAAATTCTGGCAAATTTTTTTGTTCTTTTTTTTGACCGTTTAACATGGTAGTCAGTGGGGAATTATAAAATGTGCAATATCTTAGAAACAGCTGGCTGTAGAGCAAAACGTACTAAAATTTGGGCCTCTGCGAGTCTGCGGTAAGTATTTGATGTATACAGGGTACTTTTGACTGTTAAGTTACAAGTTCAATTGGGGTCATTCAGTGCATTTCGGATTTTCTCTGACCTTGTACATGTTGTATCTCGGAAATGGCTAATCGTAGAGCGAAACTGCCCAAAATTAGGGCCTCAGGGTTAAGTATTTAATATTGAGTACTTTTGACTGTTAAGTGTTCATATCCAATTTTCGCTGACCTTGTAGTAGTAGTATTAGTAGTTTATTGACACGAAAAACATAAGCATTACAAGAAAGACCGCTGGGACAGCGGAAAACCCCGCCTGCCTGCATAAGCCTCTTCTGTGACACATATATTACCGTGGTAATACAATACTGGCAAATATTGTACAACATACACCTCTCCTACCACTTAAAATGTAAGTGACTTTGACTTTGACCTTCAAGGTCACTCCAGGTCAAAAGTGATGAT
>JAAUYG010243364.1_pt1 | contig 12762 bp, 7 predicted proteins | sample 7278091 | NCBI WGS metagenome assembly JAAUYG01 (sample SAMN14350201, study PRJNA611818) | marine sediment metagenome | isolation source: surface marine sediment (0.6m) | place: French Polynesia: Moorea | collected 2018-08
AGGTAATTAACAACCTCATTCAGATAGATACTGCTAATTCAATAAGACATAAACACAGTTTTAGGGGTCATAACTTGAATCTATACACTTTTTATTGTCGAACAGAAATCAGAAAATATTTTTGGAGTAATAGATTCGCGTCTCCTTTGAATAGTTTTGATTGCTCTATTGTGAATGCAGCTACCGTATGTCAGTTTAAGAAACTTTTACAAGATGTGTCACTTAATGGTAGGCGGAGTATATATATTTTATCAATAAACAAACAATATTCAATATAAATTGTTTAAGCGTTCAAGTAAAGTATTACATATGCCTATAATCTGTACAAAGGGTTGGGGACACTGACTGAAACGACCCATTATTTGTTTAAACGTGTACTTGCATGAATCAAGGCAATATATCAGCAGTGTTTTAGCGGAGGTAAGAAGCATGGTCGCAGGACCATTTGCGTGTTGTCCATTCTAATGACATTATGTATCATAATTGTGTTCTAAACAATTGATGTAATGAATCTTACATGCGCAGGATAAATTGACGGATGTTAGCGCTACAAGTTGCATTTACATATAAATAACTTAGCTAGCCTCTTATCCATTAAGGCCTAATTGATTCCATTTAGCATCCCACCAGGGAAATTTTTGTTAAGCCCGGAGTTGCAGCGAGGCCATCACATGACATCGCAGTAGTTATCTAGGGGAGAGACGTACAGATTTGGCAGAGAGGTGTAAAAACAGAGCACGCAAAAAGTGACAGGCGGTCATACCTTGACATATTTGTATGTAGTTTGGAAAGATGGGCGGGACTCAAGCCAAAGGAAAAAAATCGTTTTCGCCGTCCTCGCTACACCAAAATGGGGCAGAAACTTGCATGGATATCAATAGCTATCAATTCTGGTTTGATTCCATTGTCAATAACAAAAAAGACAGAATCACAGAGATCCTGGACGAATCTAACAAGGAGGAGCAGAATCGACTCCTTAATGGCTGGTTTCACTATGAGGACAATGAGCACACTGATCTACACGAGATATTTGAAGATACGAGAAAGGATAGCGTGAAGGCCACCAGGCCTTTTACTTTGACTATTCTCTATGGCTCCTATGATGTCCTGAAGTGTTTACTTGAGCGCGGTGTCGACCCGTACTGTGTGGAAGAAGGGGCGAACAACATATTTCACGTTCTGGGACTGATGACATATCTGTTCCCGCACCATGAGGATTATCATCTGACATATTACACCGAGAGTGCTGGCATTCTTGGGAAGGACCGCATGTCGCTGTTGTTGAGCAGTGAAAATGCGGATGGCCTGAGACCCTTGGAACTGGCGGCCAAGCTGGGATGCTGCAAGATGGTAAAGGCCATGTTGGAAACACCTGGTGTGTATTTGACCAAGGAGAAGACACGTGGCATGGTGCATTATCAGTGGATTGACGTCACAGAATATGAGACAACCGACCCAGCAATGGATCGTCGTGGGAAGTCTCCTCTTGGATTTCTTGCCTTAATGACTGAGAAAACCCTGATGAAACCGGGCACCATGGAACTGTTCTCTTGGCCACCTTTCCAGATGTGGATGAAGTCGAAAGTCCACTCGAGCAGAATATTACTTTCATTGTGGTTTATTCTACGATTCATCCAAGTTGTAATCTATTCCGTGGTGTTTGCGGACAAGGGTCTACTCAGATTCCTCGGAGGCAGAGCAGAGGTGGAATTAACGTCCAACGTAACAAGGAACTACACTTTCGTGTTTTGTTCATCTTACGTACAGTACTCACTTTACCCTCATCTCAGAACTTACCTCTATCTCTGGCTAGCCGTTCAGTCCTATATTACCATCGTTTTTGACATCGCAGAATTCCTTGTGATTCGCATTCGAAAGACTCCGAGGTACCTCTACGGAGCTTCCAAAGTCGGCGGCAACTATGTCGTCACGAAGTATCTTTACCAACTGAATCACTCCTGCTTTTCGGTAATTTTGGCCCTTGGAGTAACACTGACGTTCGCAAATGTGCAGAAAATATTCGTACCAGAGGTAGTTCAGTTCATCAACCTCGTTTGCACATTCAACATAACATTTTCCTTGATGCTGTTCTTTTAACTGCTTCCCATTGTGGGGGTATATGTTACTACCGTGCGGTGCATGCTCCGTGACCTGTTGAACTTCAGCTTCCTGTACCTGCTGTGGGTGACGCCATTTTCCTTGTACTTCTTGGTTTTCTTTAACACAAATTCTAAATTTGACTGTGTGAGCGAGTTTTCGAACATTGGAGAAGCCTTTTACTCAACCTTTCGGATGATGCTGAATATGCTAGATCTTCATCTGTACGAAGTCCACACTCCTCAAGTGCTGGATCTGGTACACATGATCTACGTTTTTACGGTCGCCATTCTTCTGATAAACTTCCTTATTGCAGTGATGTCTACATCTGCCGCCAGGATCGCTATGTCAGACAAGGTTATTGTAGACCTGGAGAAAACGTATGTGTCACTTATTGTAGAATACCGTATCGGGTGGCTTATGAAGAGCTTATTAAACAAATGTAAAGGTCGCACAATGGTGATTAGTAACTCCAGGTATTATCTTCTAAATATCGAATATAAATAGCCATCTGTATTGCATTATTATTTGATAAAACATCACAGAATGGACCTGTACATGTAGTAATAATGCATACAAAAAGTTAAAAGTGGCAAGACCAAACCCAAATACATCTTATTATGGTAACATGAGACATTATAAAACGCAGCCTTAGGGGTTGTATGTCATTGACAGCTCTTGAAGGAATGTACAGACGAGCCAACACTATGAGATCAGACTGGCATAAGTTTTTGTAGGAAAATCTATTTGATGTGTATCTTAATTGTCTCTGTTTAAATGGATGGCAATAGAGACATGCATTTACAGATATGTATGTAGAGTTAGTAGGTTACGTAAGTAAGAAAGCAACACAGAAGTAAGCAAAGCAGGTAACTAAGTATTAAATATCCAAATCACTAAGTAAGTGAGTGAGCAAGAAAGCAAGCAACATAGAAATAAGCACAACAGGTAACTAAGTATTAAATATCCAAATAACTAAGTAACTAAGTAATTAACTAACTAATTAGTAGCTCACTAACTCACTAACCCTCTAACTCACTGACCCAGAGGCATGCAAACAAAAATCAATGAAAGAATGATGCATAAACGAATACATAAATACATATAAAACCTATTCACGTAATATATACAAACTAACCAAGTAACTAAGTAACTAAGTAACTAACTAAGTAACTAAGTAACTAAGTAACTAACTAACTAACTAACTAACTAACTAACTAACTAACTAACTAACTAACTAACTAACTAACTAACTAGGTGTGATGATTGTTGTATGGTGAATGAGTGATTATTGTGAAACATATATCTGCAGTGATAGAAACATATGCAGTTGCTTGAGTCCCATTAGTGTCGGTTTGTTATCAATTTATCGGCTATCAAGTCTGCAGGTGATCGTGCCTGATTGTATGGCGTCAGTAATGCATAATTAGACCGCTCTTTCAGAGACCAACGAATGCCTCAGCCATCCGTGCCTGAATGGAGCTCGCTGTATTGACGAGCTAAATGGGTTCCAGTGTGTCTGCAACCCGGGTTATACTGGACTCACCTGTGAAATAGGTTAGTGTACATCGACAGAAATAGTTATCTTCATGTTGTGCTGGTTGGAATACTTGTTCATTCAAGCTTAGAGGTATGATTACATGTTGTGTTAGCATCCCTGAGTCCCAACTTTAACTTCGTTCTCTCTATGACTAGCCGGGCTGCAGAAAGCAGCCTCCCCGTGGCACACCCTGGGTATCAGGTGTTGTCGGACATTTTGTTCAGACCTGGCCTGATAGCGAATTGCTCTCACACAGTGCAGTTCTTAGACAGTGCAGTTCTCAGACTGTAGAACCATAGCATTTTTTCTAGTAGACTCTGTGATATCATCATAATCCTCTAGTGGACTCACCTGTTTTGGCACTGTATAACCCTTTTGGTGTTGATGTGCCATAAAACTTTGATATAATCAATCACTCAATCTATGACTAGCCGTTTCTAGATACAGGCCTTTTTGAGATAAGTGCAATACATGATTTAAAATGACCCCACTGCAGATATTGCAAGGTCAAAGGTGCCCCATATATGCGCCAATAGTGACTGCAAGCTCCAAATTTTGGACAGTTTGCCTTTACGACCAGCCAGTTTGCAAAAAGGCCATATTACTATATGTACTATGAGTACACAGAATGACCCAAACAATGTTATTGATCAGTGCAAGGTCAGGAAAGCCTATGTATGTGTCCCTAATCGTCCCGAATCCCACATTTCACTTTAAGACAAGCACACTAAAGAACCCCAGAATAGCCTGGAACGCTACATGGTCAAAAATATCCCATGTTAGGTGTTACTAGTGTCTAAGGGTCACAGATTTCAATCAGTTTCACCCAACAACCAACCATTTTCGAGTTAAAGCTATTCTACTGAAAGTACCACAATGTTAAATTTTACTCTTTTCATTCTTTTTAAATTTATAAAAAAAACAACTAAAAATCGGAAAGTACACATTTCCAAAAACAAAAGCTATGCTGTTGTGAGGAACTTTGAGAAGAACTTTGGAGTAATTCAAAGTGATATAAAGGAGAACTTAGTGTTTTGGCATTTTCGCTCCAGTGGGGCCCAGTGCAATGGGAAACGGAAAAAAACGCTAAAAATTAATTCACAAAATATCAAAAATCGAAAACAGTACTTTTGTAAAGACAGTTTTGATGAAAGTACAAGGTATGTTTGAACATTATCATGTGTAATTTGTAGGAATAGCCCATTTCAAATAGTCAATCCCATAGGTCTCAATGTTAACGCAAAGAATAAAAGAGATCTTTACAATTTCAAAATCGAAAATTTAACAAAATAAAATTCTCTGTAAATATATATGATGCATAGTTACACTTGCAAAAAATTTGGCGTTATTCCCGAAAACGTTTCTCAGGAAAGTTGTTTTTTGGCTGCCGGACGGATGTTAGGTGTCCGAGCCACCACACTAGGTCTGCTGATACAGTTAAGTAGAGTTAAAATATAATACAGAAACTACCTAGTACGATCATGGTACTGAGAGTGCCTGGCAAAATGCATTTGAGATGGGTAGGCTTTAAATGTATGGATCTCAGGACATGACCTGTGCTTCCTCTCCAGCCATTGATGAGTGTAGCAGCGATCCGTGTCAGAATGGAGGGACATGTATAGACGGACATGCTGCCTTCAGCTGTGTGTGCCGACCAGGATACACCGGCAACCTCTGTCAGTACGGTATGTACAGGTGTGAACAAGCCTTGGTGACAGAGTGGTCACTGCATTGTAAAATGTATGTCAGTAACATTACTGATGTACGTGCAAAATAGAATGATATCCCAAAACGAGTTTTTATTTGGATTGGAAAAATTCCAATTAAATTTTGGCATTAAGCAGACTAAGTCGCACATGTACTTATGAATGTACAAAAGACAATAAGAACAGTTTATACGAAAGCATTTTCTTGTTATTATCACATGAAATGTTTAAACCATATTGAACCTATGACTCACTAAGACAAAGTGTTTCCATTGTGACTGTTTCCAGATATTAACGAGTGCCTCTCCAACCCGTGTGAGAACGGCGGCCAGTGTACTGACCTGGAGAACGGTTACAACTGTAGCTGTCCCCGCGGCTACAGAGGGGACCACTGTGAGGAAGGTAGGCACAGACAGCTAGTGAGGAAGGTAGGCCCAGACAGCTAGTGAGGAAGGTAGGCACATAGAGCTAGAGAGGAAGGTAGGCACAGACAGCTAGTGAGGACGGTAGGCACAGACAGCTAGTGAGGAAGGTAGGCACAGACAGCAAGTGAGGAAGGTAGGTACAGACAGCTAGTGAGGAAGGTAGGCACAGACAGCTAGTGAGGAAGGTAGGCACAGACAGCAAGTGAGGAAGGTAGGCACAGACAGCTAGTGAGGAAGGTAGGCACATGCAGCCAGTGAAGAAGGTAGGCACAGACACCTAGTGAGGAAGGTAGGCACAGAGAGCTACTGAGTAAGGTAAGCATTGACAACTAGGGTAGCAGATAGGGCACGGAGGTATGTACGTCCAGAAAGAGATCATTATATAGATTTATTATTGCATACCTTTTTTAAGAATTTAAGGTAAACTCTTGGAGAAAAAAAGCGAAATAAAATGGGTCATCAGGTTGGTTTCCATGTTATGTCTGTACGCTGTGAGGTGTAATTTGACATTCTATATAGATCGGATAAAAATTTTATGCAATTTTGAAATTGTTAAACTACTTAGGGTCGCCAGGCTACAGAAACCGTCATTCCAACACAAATTAAAATTAATAACGGTCATGACATGTGTGCAAAATTATAGCTTAAATGGATATCAACACTATCGACAAATATGTCAATGCATCAACAATTTTGTATCAAAACAACTTTAAAGAACAGCAAATGTAGGAAACGATGAAATAGTGGCTTAGGTGGAAACTTTTTTGACGGAAAGATAAATGCATAGATGAATAATGCAAATTATGTCAAATTATTTTGCAAGACATCCATTAGGTGCAGAAACTCAATAAAGACACACCCAGCTTTGTCTAGTCTTGAAAGCGTCTTCGGTTAGGGTTTCATTCGTTAACACATGCAGTCGAGAAAGTTTAGTGTTTGGGTCATATGTTTTATAATAGTGGCCTACCAAAGGTTCAGTGTCAACGATGACCTTGTTTATAATCTGTACAGATTTAGGTAAGTTTATGTTTGCGTTGTTTGTAATTGTTTGCATTTCGTAGATTTAGATCACTTTAAGTCATTTCATAGATTTAGAACACTTTACGTCTGCGTCTTCTTTGTAAGTTTTTGTATTTCATAGAATCCATAAGATCACTTTACGGCTGTATTCCTTGTAATGTTTTTATATGTTCGTTAATGTAAAAATCTGAGTGAAATTTTAAAGTAAACATCCCTTTAATTTTCAGAGGTCACTTGCCGTTGCATATATGGAATATTTTCGATAACGAACTATGTTTTCATCTCGGATTACACCGACAGAACCTCCTCAGCTTATCAATCGCTGTTTGCAGCCGTGCATGAATTGGTAAACCTTTCCTTTATTTTTATTGATGCATTGAAGGGTGCTTACGTGACCTTAAAGAGAAATATATATATATATATATCAGTAGCGCTTTCCTTGTGGCTAACCATAATATAACCCCAGCTGTAAGTGTTGGTCAGCTTTAGGTGAAAAACGCTCTGGTGCTGGCCTGGTAAGGCCATACATGTATATTATAATTATCCTGTTTATGTTGAAAAATGTACGATTTGGAAATAAACTACTACCACTACAACTACTACTACTACTACTACTACTACTACTATACTACTACTACTACTACTACTACTACTACTACTACTACTACTACTACTACTACTACTACAGTCTATTACTGCTACTACAGCAACTGCAACTACTAACAATATAACTACTCTACTGTTCCTAGTCCTGTTACTTCAGACATATTTTATAGAAAGTAGGATGCTGCTTGATTTCCTTCAGTCTACTACAGTCTATTACTGCTACTAAAGCAACTACAACTACGTCCACTATAACTACTCTACTATTCCTAGTCCTGTTACTTCAGACATATTTTATAGGAACTTCATAATCTTCGTTTGTATCAAAGCGGGCGTAAAGATCCAGAGGTGATAAAGGCGATCATGCTGTTCACCGCCATGGATCCTCCAAACTGGAATCGAACCCTTGCTGCTGCACAGAAGGCCAAGGACCTGGGGATTATCATGTCAGTGATGACCAGAGGAGGAGATACAGTCAGTGAGGAGAATTTCAGGAAGCTGTCCAGTGGAAAAGTCACCTGGTTTGTTGATGAAAACGAACATTTTGAGAGAATAGATGAGCTCATTGATGCAGGCACTTTATGCAAAGTGATGGAAACCCCGATTGTGGTAAGTACTAACTTAAGTGGGACGTCAGCGAGCACAAATGGTCCAGAGTATGTCTGCCCTGTCAGAGTATATCAGTGTATTTCTTGTGTGTGTTAGGTGTCCTTGTGTAAACTGAAGTGACTGTCTCAGTTGGAATATGTCCTCTCTCACACTGTGTATATCATCAGAGATTGTGTCAAGCTTGGAAAGGGTGCAAATAAGCTGAAAACTATTGTTGGAGTCGTCTGTGCTTTGCGTAGACGTCGTATCATCCGACATAGTGGACCAATTAGTACCGAACAGTGTACAGCAATTTTGCCTCACACCAGGCAACGTGGTAATCTGCAGCTATAGAGTCATATGGCTTTTTTCACATGAGCAAAATGTGTACCAGAGTCCCAATGTATGCAGTACTGGCTGCAGGGTGCTCTTTGAAAGCGAACTGTAACGGACCAATGTACATGTATGTAACCTTGCAGCCAATATGGCGGATTTCTCCCGGGTAAGGACAATAGGTAAACAGTCAACTAGTGTTTTTGTTTTTTCCAAATACCTCGGGAATAACACTGACCTCAAATTAGTTCCCATGATTTTGCTCAGTACTAGCCCTAGCATATCCAACTGGTGATACCAACCTAGTCATTTGCAGACATTCCAAATTGCCCAATATTGCAGTGCCAATTTTCAACCAGTCATCACTGGAAGATGCGTATTGATATCTCCGACAATATAACGCCATATTAGAACAGGCATGTATATTTGTCTCCCAGACCAAATCTCGCCAGTGTGAAGGTTTCAAAAGCGATTCTGTGCTGCTTTTGGACGGATCCAAGCACATGGGAGAGAAGGATTTCCAGGTACGCTTGTAAGTCTTACATGCGTGAAGTGGCAAAATCATGCCTTTATGTGGGTAACATTTTGTTTTTTATCTTACAAAAGCGCTACATTAGAAACTATCTATAAGAGCATCCATACCAACTAGACAAAAACATCGTGCAGAAAGATGACAATTTTCAACTGCAGCATGCACAGTTAAATCATCTTGTTCTTTGGGTTATTCTTTAGATATGGGATCAATGATTTAACTATTATAATGGTAGCTCAACATAGTTTTATTAACCTTTTTGCTGATGGAACTTCAATTAATGGTGGGAAACGACATACATATTTAAATGTGGAATCTAGAAGTTTATTACACTGCGGCATAACTGATGTATGTATATTTTAGGAATACAAGCTCCGTGTATACACGTGGAAGAAGTGTACTACATGCATATTAAATGTTTGGTAAAAAATGCCTCACAAATGTTTGAATAAAGGTAAATGATAATATACTTGACCACAGTGAAACTTATTTCAAATGTTGGCGATTGGCGATTGGCGATACTTAAATACTTAGTGTTTCTCCATAGTCGCATCTACTTGACTTGTACAACCCTTTTTGAACCGTATATAGATTAAACAAACAATACGTTGCCAATAAGTTATCTTAATATTGTTCAAGGTATTATGAGTACAGATACCAATATCATGACAGGGAATGAATTTATAGAAAAAAAGGATTGTTTTTCACGTTTATTTTTAAGTGTGTTAATGGCTTCGCACCATCTTTTGTGCGGGTATGCATAAATAACTGATGCCGGATATTTACTTTATGTGCCATATCAGTGTCAGTATAACACTGTTTTATTTAGGGCTTTATTTTATTCGTAAAATATACATACATCAGTTATGCCACCGTGGAATAAACTTCTAGATTCTACGCTTTACACCTCGATACCTAATCATCTTAGAAATCCAGAAGGTGAACGATTTTAGAATCTATACACAAGAATTTTGCTTTTATGTATACACCATGTTTATATTTTAATATTTTTATGCTAATGTCTATACTGTACTGCTATAACGTGGTCGAAGAGTACTTCGTAGCTTAAAACCTACCACGTTCGTATAACTATATTTTAATTACATAAATAAGTTTACCCTGGGTGAGCCAGTTACCGGTTGGTATTCGTCTTGGCTCCCAGCAAAGTAAAATATGGCGATGCCATCATGTAATAACAATACGAGGTAAAATAAATAAATCAAACGTGGAATAAAACCGTCATCTCACAACCAATAGATAAACTTTTAAAATATGTCTATATATTAGAATTGACATTGGTTGAATTTGGTTAAGATTTCAAATAATTGTGATCATAGTTTTTAGATAATCACAAATGATTGTTACTTCATCGATATGTTCAATCAAAAGCTTACGCTTGTAAGAAATTGTATTTCAGCTCGCTGTTTTGAAGTTTATCCATGCTATGACAGTGTCCGAGGTTTCTGCTGATAGTAACCGGATCGGTGTGGTCCAGTTCGGCAACAAGATCTACACAGAGTCAGAGTTGGGTGCTACCCATGACCTGAGAGCGACACTGCGTATGATGCTGAATATTCGGTTCAGAAATGAGGATTATAACGATGTCCCCGGGGCCTTGGAAGCCGCTATACACATGCTACATACAAGGCAAGCTACTTTTAGGCTTTATACATGTAGCTCCAATCAGGTCTTTGTAAAGTAGTTACATTATTTTTATAACAATATGCCGTTGTACTTTTTTTCTTTTGCGTTTGGTGGTCAGTTGGTAGGGTCTTGGTTGTCTTGTTCACTTTAGCTTTGAATGTCTCATGAACATTTTCTGTACACTACAACGTCTATTACCTTGGATGCTTAAAATACCCAAATAAATGGTTACTTGGAGATATTTTTCATTAGCCATTACGGGGAGTGTTTGTATAATTCTAAACGCCGTGGTCATTCATGGAATACTTCTCAGTGATGTGTTAATTTCTTCCTTCTCTGACAACATAGAGACGATCATTTGCAAACACATGTACATGTATTGACCGAAACCTAGTTAATTTACGATATTTGCTTTATGCAGACGTTCAACCTTGAAATCATATAGTCAACAGCAACATTTATGCGGCCGGGAATTGACCCCGCAACCCAAGCCGACGCCCTAACCAGAAAGCTATTGTAACAATATCTTGTCAATGACCTACATTACATTAATGATTTTAAAGAGTTTCGCCTTTTCTTGCCTCTACAATCTACCGCAGTGGACGTTCTGACCCTGACGTGCTGAAGTTCATCTTCCTGTGCACGGCCCTGAATCCTCCGGAGTGGAACCGAACCCTAGAGATAGCCAGAAAGGCCAAAGACCTAGGGATCCGGATTCTTGCATCAGCTAGAGGAGAGGATAAAGTGAATGCGGACAACTTCCAGAAACTCTCCAGTGGGGGGCTAATGTTTTTTGGAGAAGAGAGAGAACATTTGCGAACTGTCCATAATCTTATAAACAGTGAAAGACTTTGTAAAGAAGCGGCAGAAACCAAAACGGTAAATGGGAAACTGGACATTGTAGACAACAAAATTAGAAAGTAATAAAATAATACCTTCGCTGTTTGATGGGTGAAATGATTTATAGGGGATTTAGTCGCTATGCTCAGTGTTATGCTGCCTGATATTGAAACTGGTTGAAAATAGCCAGAAAAAAAAATGGGTGTGATTGAATTCGAAGAAGTTAAAAGGATAGTTTACAACTCGATACCCAAGCTAACCATAGCGGTACTCAATGCGTTATGAGATTCACGTTAACGTGTTTGTAAACGTGTGGTATAGACGTGCTCTCCTGGCTTTGAAAATTGACACTAAAAGTGAAAATAGTGCTTCCATCAAGGGGACCATGTCTCTGTCGTCGCAACGTAGACTGTTGGTACCAGACACTGTAATGACTAAAGAATTCGTTCCAGATCCCGTCCAACCAGTGCGCAGGATACAAAGTTGACTCTGTGGTTCTGTTCGATGGATCGAAGGATATGGGGGAAGATAATTTCCAGGTACATGTGCATGATAGGAGCGTGGTTGCCTTTTAAGATTATTATGCCGTACAATGACAATTTATCTATGGATGACCTGCTCTAGTGCCAGCTGCGGTTATATTCGTGAAACAGCATTTTAGAATTTGAAGAGGAACCCAGGCTGTTACTTTACTAGCCGAAATTATTTATATGTCCAAATAGTACAACAGCAGCCTATTACATTAGAGGCATCGATCATGTAAATGATGAACAGGAAGAAAGGCGTAACTAACTTTGCACCTTATCAAACAAATGATGAAGTAATTCTGATAAAAACGGCAAACATAGGCGAAGAAATACTAGTATTCAGAATAACAACTGCATTACTGGGAATAAAACACAAAGTTATCTGCTGTATATATAGCAGTATGAGACCTCCTAGCACATGTTACAAAGAACCCCACTCACCTTACGGACGTTTTCTTTTTGGAGACGCTAATTAAGACCGTGGTGAAGGGGGTTTCGGTGACCGGTGTTTCTGACGATGGGATTCAATACGGTATTCTACAATTTGGTGACAAAGTATACCAGGAGATACCTCTGGGTGCGGCTCATAATCTGCAAGAGTTTACCTCCAAAGTTCAGAATATCAAGTTCAGTAACGACAATTACAACGACGTGGAAGGCGCTATTGAAGCTGCCACAGAGATGCTGGAAGCTCGGTAAGTTTGTGATGCTGCTACTGCATCCTTGTATATCTGCTACACCTCTTCGTATTCCTCCTCAGTCTCCTCTTCCTAGTACTATTGGGTACTACTCCTGCATTAGCTATAACTACTACTACTACTACTACTACTACTACTACTACTACTACTACTACTACTACTACTACTACTACTACCACTACTACTACTACTACTACCACTACTACCAC
>JAAUYG010055109.1_pt1 | contig 12759 bp, 5 predicted proteins | sample 7278091 | NCBI WGS metagenome assembly JAAUYG01 (sample SAMN14350201, study PRJNA611818) | marine sediment metagenome | isolation source: surface marine sediment (0.6m) | place: French Polynesia: Moorea | collected 2018-08
ATAGTGTTACTGATAGCTGGTCTTAAAATGGAGGGAATTGTTAAATGGAGGGGTCTTAAATCGCAGGGACCACTGTAGTTTCATCATCATCCGCCGCAGCGTCCTCATCATCAGCATCATCAGCATCAGCCTCCTCATCTTCTTCATCATCATTATCCATATTTATCTTTTTTATGTTTTTTTTTTTTTGGGGGGGGGGGGGGTGGCTTTGCTTGACTTTGTCATGGCGGAGAGCAGCTGGCTGGTCATCACACATTTTCTCAGAACCTGTGAAGTGGAACAAAGGTATGTAACACCAAAATTTTGTGGAAGTGTATCGTACACATCCATTACATGTCCAGCCCCAGGCATGCAGCAATAAACCAATTTTCATGTGTGTTTGAAATGCTCGAGCACTGATGGGACTGAACAAGAGGCCCATGGGCCTTGTCGCTCTGCTTGTAGTGCTTAATATATCAAGTTAAGTTTCATGTCTAATAGCCATGTTGCTGATGTGAAGTATCGTGTTTTTGAACGTGCAGGTTTATGTGCATTCATTCAGGTGTTTCCCTCCATGATCAACCGTTTTCCATATACCGGTATATGGTCTACTATTAACCCCGATATGGTCTACTATTACCCCGAAGTCCCAATTTCGAACTCATTCCACTCCATGGCCAGCCGTTTTCAAGTTACAGGTCGTTTTGAGACAAGTACACCAAATGACCTTGAACACTGAAGGTCAAAGGTACCCCACATCATAAACTCACCATCCATAGTCCTAGGACTTCTTCCAAAGCTTGTCGTTACAGTGAAACCTGTCCTGAGAGACCATGCGCTGCCATGAGAGACCACCTGTCTTGAAGGACAACTAGTTTCTGTCAGCTCCTCCATTTCAACGTAAATGAAACTGTCACCAAAGACCACCTGTCTTGAGAGAGCATATTGTTTACGACCAATTGTGGGCTTGATTCAAGACAGGTTCTACTGTAATAGATAGCGCTAGTCCAGCGTGGTGAAACATTTTAATAAGGGTGGACTCTTAGCTAGATCGTGTTACAGAGGCGACTTTCAATCCTTTTCATCAATCATGCAGTATGAAATTTTACAGGCATGGAAGCAGGGTGTGCATCAGTGTTGGGGGGGGGGGGGAAACTAAGGTTGCAAGTCTGATGGCTTTGTGAAGTTATATTTTACAGCATACATTAAATTGTCATTTTATTAACCCTCAAATTGAAGGGATCGTGTTTGCAATTTCTCCATAGCCATAATGGCAGCAATTTTAGAACCTGTTCTTTCCCTTGTTCATCTAAAACAACTGACAACATTTGCATATTTATAGATCGAAGGATTCTTATGTAAATAGTATCTTAATTGGGCCTTGACAATACACATGTATAGAGATACTGATTCATTTGTGTCAAGTCAAATCTTATATTTTGTCACATATAGAAGTTAAAATCCATTACCAATCTACTTCCTATGCTTTGTCATTAGGAAGAATTTACTCTGTGCATATGGCCTTGAACTCTAGCATGTGTAGCCTCAGAGACCGTTTGGCATCCTAGCGGTAGCCATCACATAACCTCAGAACATTCTTAAAAGAGAAGTTTTAACGGCATTGTTATTTGAAGCAAAACTTTATTGCGCGACTGGCTTACCGTGACATTTGTACAAATGTACATGGTATGTACAAATCGTATTTACACAAAGACAATATACACTGTATAGAAACAGGATACGCAACTGTAGATATACACTTGCACAATGTTTCATCGGTGTCCATGGTAAGGACAATACTCCATTTTAAATGCATTGTATACCTGTAGAAAGAACGTGGAATGTCCCTGGGATACTATAGATACATGGGTATTTTAACAGATCACCAATTTATCAACAACGTAATGACAACATACCTGCATAAAATAACCGCAAAATTATGCAGATCTTCTATAGCGGTTAATCCTCAGATGAGCTCATATCGCTTCGCATATTATGCAAGATTAGGCAAGCACTATGGTTCACTCAGCCATAAATAAGTACAGTGAAACCTGTCTTGAGAGACCACTGCCATGTGAGACCACCCGTCTTGAAGGACCACTAGTTTGGGCAGAAAGTCCTACATTCAATGTAAATGAACCCGTCACCATAGACCACCTGTCTTGAAACCATATTTTTATCTCCAATGGGGTGGTCTTTCAAGAAAGGTTCCACTGTACCTGGCGACAGCCAGAGATAGTACTTGAAATACCTGTGGCACTTTAACTCAGGTGGGTATCCGGGTGTATGCTCCCAAGGGAGTTGAGCAGGTGATATCTAAAGCATTTTGGGCTCGCTTTAGTAAGGAAAAGCGCTATATAAAATCAACATATCCAGAACAGCGTATTATTGTAACGCCTGGCTGACCTGTTCGATCCATCACCTGCTCAGCTCCCTGGGGAGCATACAGCCGGATACAAGAAATGTAATGATTAAACGATGCATTGGTAAACAAGTGTTAATAGGGAATTTAGGCGGTCTTTCTGCAGAACTTTGGTTTTTAGCCATGCATCGGCAATATGACTGTCGATATTTCGATTCACAATTTCGCCGCTGATTACACCTCCATTGGATACACATTACCCCAGTACAAGGCGCCACCGGGGAAATATTCCACAGTGCCATCTCGGTAAAGATTGTACAATACCATCTAACCAAGTCTGTAATTAGGAACAGGCACAGTGTATGTACACAGGCGACCAGTTTGTACATCACATACGTTTACTATTCACACCAGATACACACTATATAACACTGTCAGCAATATAACTTATTACTTTTGCATTATTTGACTGCCGATGCATACACATACAGCCAAATGAGAGACTAATGAGCACAATGTACTATATATTTGATATTGGCACATATACGGATGCAACTCCCCCAAAAAACTCCTCCCTAAAAGCAATGCCATTATTCAAAATTCAAATTTACTGGCATTTTGCACATCTTTTATGGAAGTGCTAGTATTTCTGGCCCTGCATTAGTGCTGTCAAAGTACCAAGAAATGACACTTACTATGCCACACAGACATTGAGTCGATGGGCATGCCCACCATAAGAAAAAAACAACTTTACAGGCAAAATAATTCTGGCTTATATAATCAATCAATTACTGGTAGTATCCATGTATGCAGTGGCTACTGTGACAAATTCCACAATGATCCATGAAGCTTAGGCTGTAGGACATGTATTAACCATACTGAATTGCCCTTACTACATTGTAAATGTGCAGTGGAAATGCAGAAATTTTAGACTTGGAATACTAGTAATCCCTTTTTACACAGCCAATAGGGAGTATTTTAAAACCCCTTAGCAGGAAAATTTTTCTGAAGATACCCAAAAGAGGTAAATAGGCACAAACAGCGTGACCCCTTGTGACTGGTCAAAGTGTTATACATGTATAAGGGAATAAGACTGGCTAAAGGGTAATCATACGACCAAGGCTGGCTTGGCTTCTAAATGAAACAGACTCTTCATGTTGCGAATAAGTGGAGGCAAAAACTCTCTATTCCACAGGTAGATGTACAAACCAAAACACTATACCTATGATCAGTAATGATCATGGAGATACTTGAGACCGTTTTCTTGGCAGGTGTGAGCTATGCAACAACCATACAGCGTGATTTAAGACCACTCCATTTAAGAATTACCCTCCATTTTAAGTCTGGCCATCACTGACAACTTTTATCATTTCAATGTAAATATGCTTTCATTTTAAGACCACCTTCAATTTAAGGCCATACATGTATTTTCTGGCTGAACATGGCAGGGACCACTGCAGTGGTACAACTGCGTAAACTGGTTCAAATGCTGCTGCTTGAAGTAACTTTCTTGGCTGAAACCTTAGTTCATGTGAAATACAGTAAAACCTGTTGTCTTGAGAGACCACCTGTCTTGAAGGGCCACTAGTTTTGGGCATTTCAATGTGAATGAACCTGTCACCAAAGACCACCTGTCTTGAGAGACAATATTTTTATGGCCAATGGGGTGGTCTTCCAACATGGGTTCCACTGTACTCAGCAAAGGATTGAAAACATGAGAAATATACTTTACATTTATACTTATAGAGAAATATACTTTCTCGGTACTAAATAACGACAATATCAGAATTATCATCTTTGTCGACTTTAGGCATCTATTTCATGTAGAAATCAGCATACTGGCTCATATATCGCAGTACTGACAAGATTATACATTACATTCAAAATATTGCTCTGTTCAAGCAAAACGTGATTTTGCACCCGTTCAATGGTTCACCAGTTACATTGTTACATTCAAGTGTATTTCTGATTTCAGTGTGCCACAAAAATAATCATAACGTACCCCACTTTGTATTTCATATCAAATTAATTGACAAATTTGTACCGGTGCATGAAATGGGTGCGGAAACTATAGACACTTACTTGCAAGACACAAGAGTACGGCAGTCTATAACATCAAGTGCTTAGCTATAGGCAATTCCAGTGTTACTTGTATCACAGAGGGCGGAGTCACTACCGGTACAGTGAAACCTGTCTTGAGAGACCACTGCCATGAGAGACTACCTGTCTTGAACGAACACTAGGTTTGGGCAGAGAGTCCTAGATTTCAATGTAAATGAACCTGTCACCAAAGACCACCTGTCTTGAGACCATATTTTAATGGCCAATGGGGTGGTCTTTCAAGACGGGTTCCACTGTACTGTTTCTGGGTTATCATATCACTGAATGATACTAGTCCACATCACTTGTTATCACTGTCAGCTGTCTTTTCTGCCTCCTCCTCCTCCTCGTCATCGTCTGTACCACTCTCCGAGCTTTCTTCTTCCTCCTCTTCGGATGACTCTGAGGTTCCCGATGACGTGTCTTCATCCTCCGACCCTTCCTCATCACTGCTTTCACTGGATGATGACGATGACGAGGATGAACTATCATCTTCTTCCTCCTCCTCTTCATCATCATCTTCATCTTCACTTTTACTTTTAGAGTCAGATTTGGCTGATGCACTCTCCTTGTTGTCTTTCTGGTTCTTGACAGCGGTATTCTCAGTAAGAGTGTCATCTTTTTGTTCTTCGGGATCTGCAGTCTCCTTGTCTGCTTTGCCACTATTTCTTTCCTCACTTTTATCATTTTTGTCCTTTGTTTGTTCAGCATCTGATGACCCATTCGCAGAGCAGTTAGACCGATCCTCCTCCTCCTCTTCTTCAGACGAGCTTGAAGAATGATCTTGCACCGGCTGTGATTGGCAGGTTTCATTGTCAGAGTTGTCAAAATTTTTAGCATCCGACAATGGTTCCGGAAGCTTCACTGGACTGTCTTGGCAGAAGGAACTTGAATCTTCGACATCGGTCATGGCAGCTCCTCCCCCACCACGATGATCGCGACCGCTGACGTTCATAACAACTCTGCCGTCGTTGCTGAATGCAGCGTTGATCTCTGTGTAGCCACCGCTGCTGATGTCGTGTTCCTGCCTCAGGTGAGATTTGATGTTAGCACGGCCAGTGGTGATGTACGTGCAGTGAGAACATTGATGCATTTTGTCCTGGTCAGCTTCCTTGGCAGCGTCATTTTCTCCGAAAGTGCTGTCAAGTTTGTCTCTGCTTGTGTCCTCCTCCATCTCAGCATCCTCCTCCACGGTATCGCCTCCCAAGCTGTTAACATAACCCACTTCTGTACCTTCAGGTTCTGTCGATGCTTTTCCTGCAACATCATCACCATCAGGTTTGGGCGTACTTGCACGAAGGCAGGGCATCTCAACATCAGACTCCTCGTCTGGGGGAGTTTTTCCTGCACTAGGACGGTTGTTACCTTGGCCAGCATCTACTTCTTCATCTGAGTTCTCATCATCCGACACAGCAATGGCATCATCATTATCATCAGAATCTGAGCTGTTCTCCAATATCGACATCATCGGTTGACCTTCGTCTTCAGAAATCGGGAGTATCAGCTGATTGCTTGTATCATGTTCCAATGACCTGCTCAGTTGAGAGTCATCGTTGCCGCTCACTGCTTCGACAACTGTGTCGGCAGCATCGTCTGGATGACTCTGGTCGTCTTTGTCATCCTCTGGATAATCGTCAGTTGTGAGTTTTATCTTGACTGTCCGGCTGTTTTCCTCTGATGATGACATCGAGGCAGATCGTTTCTTCCTGTTCCTTTCCGTGGATGACTCTTCTGGCTTTTCCTTGGGCGGAGATGTTCCCAGAATGCAGTCCTCCCAATGCACCCATTCTTTTTCTGAATTCTCGTTACTCTGCCGAGTTGCCTCTTCCTCGGGCACCTTAATCTTTTCTTCTTTCTCTTCCACAGGCTCGGGATGCTCGACCTTTCCTTTTGATACGCGAGATGGTCTGGCTTTGGGCGGCTGCTTTTCGCATGTCTCAGCTGGCTGCGGTATGCCATGATCTAGCAGCTTGTGTCGCGACATGTCCTGCTCAAGCTTGCAGAAGAAGTTGCACTCTGGCTCGAAGCAGAAATAGATCGCTTGCCGCTTCCGCAGATTCCTGGCCCTGACGTCGATGCAGGAATTTGACGAGGCGTTATGGAAGATCTGAAGATGGGTCTTGCACTCCAGCATGGTATTGAAGCACTTTTTATGAGTGCACACGGAACACTGAAAGCGATCTGGAAAATGGACGGTCTGCTTCTTTGAGCCCAGCTGTACAAGGGTCCCATCCATGTTATACTTCATGTCCGGGCTGACCAGTAGATCTGATTTGGAGCCAAATCCAAATCCAACATTTTCTGAAGCTGGTTCGTCGGCCTTGTGATTCTCATCATCTGTTTTAGTGGAGTCTTTGGTCTTTACCAAGCGCAAAGAAATGCCTCCCATGTTGGTATTACTTTTAACCACAGTTAGAGACTGTTTCGATTCTTTTGATCGTTTTGAAGCTTTCTTTCGTTTCTTTGGCTTCCATTCCTCTTCCTCGCTGTCCTCGTGGTGACCTCTCCCATGACTCACTCGTTTCTTGACCTTCTGCACTTTCTCCTCGATATCGGAAGGTGGTTCCTCCCACTCTTGTTCATCCACTGACAGGCTTGGTTTTCTTTCGCTAGACTGAACACTCTTGCTCTCCTTTAACGCCTGCTTGTGCATGGTGCTCACCTGCGGCATGGCACTCTCTCCATTCTGGAACTGCAGCTTTTCCAGAAGCTTCCCAGATATGTAAGGAAAGTTGATGTTAGGATGTGCCTGGGCCAGATGCATGTTAAACGCACCTCGATGGTATGACATGTAGCCGCACGTGGGCAACACACACATGTGTAGGCGTGCTGCTTTTTTCAGCTGGTGACGATGCGGGTCGTATGCCCATGGTAGTGTGTTCGGATGCTCAGAACTCAGATGTTCCTTCATCAGATAAGGTTCGCAGTTTACTGCAAGAGAGCAGAACTGGCAGTTCAGCAAGACATCATCCCCGACATCTGCTGTATCCATCCAATCGTCAGGCAGAATGTTCTGGGGTCTCCGACGGTATGCTTCTATTCGTCCCTTGCTCTTTGACGGTTTGGGCCACACTGCCGTAACCTTCTTGCTCTTTTCCTTACTGGCTCGCTTTTTAGGTTCAACTGGAGGTGACTGGCAAGAGCTTCTCGTTGGGCTAGTTACTTTCTCCTTGACCAACGTTGGAGGTTGCAGCTTAATATCCTCCTTCTCCTCCATCTTATTTGTGTCATCCTCGATGTGATCTTGGAGGTGCTCATCGTGCTGCGTGTGCGAATCACGCCTCTTTCTGAGGGAGGCACAGCGAGTGGTTATGCTAGAGAGCGTATCTTCCAACTTGTCCGCGTCCATGCTGCTGTCAGTGGCACCGGGGGCAACGTGTGACGGGTTCTTACCCAAGTGAGCATATAGGGCTTTCTCCATCGGTGTCAGAAACTCGCACTCGCCATGTCGACACATGTAAAGGCGACCCGTGGTGCATTTCTTCCTCAAGTCTTTGATATAGAGTTCGGCATCTGGATGGCAGCTGATAATATGCATCTTGACCGTACCTGGTCGCATGGTACGAACATGGCAGTAGGGACACTGATACTTAGCATTTGGCGCAGATAAGGCACTGGGATCCAAAAGAGACACATTGAGTCTTTCTGGTTTCTCCTTGGATTTCGCTGATTTGAACTTTCCTTTACTTTCCCTGGTCGATAGCTTGCACTGATACACGTAGGGAAGGTCGTCCTCGTCCACGTCCAGCTCTCGGTTGAGAGTAGCTCCATTTGACTCTAATATCTGTTTCAGAACCTTGTATCGATTCATGTGCTCAACATGGAAAAGTTTCACCTGTGCTGCCTTAAGATCCATGTCTCTGCCGAAGACCATCGCTGACTCTGCAAGACGTGGCAGGCATATTGGATCAATATCACAGTCCTGATCCGGATGAACGACTTGCATGTGGCAGCGGATTGCACCTTTGAGGACACTGACTCGACTACAGTAACGGCATTCCCACATCTTTGTCGCCACTTTCAGATATCGCCTCTCGCGCACAGAACGAGGCCCGCGCAATCGCTTCACCTTGGTGAAAAGACTTTTTGCTGTTTTCTTCTCCCATTTTGGCAAAGTTTTAACTTCAGGCAGTCGCTTACTTGACTTCGCTGCTTTCAGCCCAAGGAGATTGACATGCTTACCAGGATGGGCATTTCTGCTGTGCAGGAACGTGGCGTGCCGACTGTGCGACTTGAAATGGCAGTAGGAGCAAACCCAAACCGTTTCTCCACTAACATGTGTCTTCACATGTTCCTGCATCCGTGTGATACACAGATTCCCTGATGTGACATGAGAACAACTGTTACAACACGCCTCCTTCACTCCAGTCGTGCTAAACTTGATATCATACAAACGCCCTGGGCCCTCGTTCCCTTCCCCTACTCCATCAGATGATTCAAACTCCCACGTCTTTGCTGCTTTGCCTTGGTTCCTCCTGCTCTCCTTGGCTGACTTTGCGGTATTTCGTTTGATCATATCTATGATACCATCGGTAGTACTTGTGCTTTGGTTGTCATCATCCGTCATACGCTCTAGGACTGGCATCTCATCGTCATGATCACCATCATTATCACTCTCTCTCGGTTCCGACATTGTCTGGCCCTCAATGTCTGGCATATCCCCACCTTCGATATTCAAAACCGGAGACCACTTTTTAGCGCCTTCTGTCGTCTTTAAGGCATACGTCATAGGGCATAAGCTCGCCAGCTCACGATGAGCCTTTTTGTTACTTTCCTCAATTTCAGAGATCAGCTTGTCGTATTTCTTGGCACTTTGCAGCTTCTGCTGGAGAGCTGATTCTTCCTCTCTGCTGGTGTTCTCCTCATCACTATCTGCTTTGTCTTGGTGGTTTTCTTCCTCGGCATCATCCGGCAGATTTTTATCAGACGAACAGGAGGTAATGGTCACTCGGCGACGAGTGATCATAATTTTGCGCCCACTGTGATCCTCTTTCACGTGCTTTACAACATCGTGTCGGCTCGGTTTTTCGTAATCGCAGTAGTAGCAGCCCCACAGGCAGGACCCATCATCTTCATCCTCCTCTTCTTTCTGTTTGGTCTGATTTTCAGTTGTTGGACTGGAAAGATCATCGTCATTCCTCTCAGCAGCACTTTCGTCATCAGGGGCAGAATCGACCCCGGGCGGACCCTCCGTGATTGTCGTATTCACTGGAGGTCCATCTGTTGTGGAATCTGGAAGGTCGTGGGATATAATGCCATCGCTTGCTGATTTAGTCAATGGGGTGGAGTAACGTTTCAGCTGAATGTGCTTCCCTGGGTGTTTTAGAGTGACATGTTTTACTACGATCGCCTGTATACGAGCCCGGAAGCTGCAGTAATAACATTCCCACACTGTGGCCGAGGCCCCAGGCTTGGCTAAGTCGGACATTGTATGCGTGGCAGCATGCCGGTACATCGGATTGAGACTGTCGCTCTTATAACCACAAATGTCACACTCATACCACTGTGGCTTTCCGCGGGCATCGTTCACGATCTTGTACGTGAAATACGAGCTAACGGAGCTCGGATTGAGAAGCGGGGCATTGCTGTTCGTGCTGACACTACTACTGACGGTGCTTGTCAATGTAGAGACAGCGGACTTTGAAGTTGCATTAGCGCTCATTGCTCCAAGGATGGTGACTCCGGACAGGGAGCTCACGCTTTGGGAACTTTTCGCAAGCGATGTACCAGATGACCTTGTGACACTGCCGGACACAGGTGACATAGACGGTGCATTGCGGATTGCCTGCAACAGCACAGAAGGTTCTGTTCTCGAGTCTCGACTGGCTTTAGAGTTCTCGCTCAGCAGTGATTTGCCTGATTTGGTTACACTGGCGGTAGAGGTAGTTCTGGGCGGTGTTTTTGCTTCTTCATCTGAAGTCGAATATGAGTACATGATACTGGCATTGTTGGTTCCGAAACCTTCGTAGCCCTGCAGTTCTTCCTGGGATTCCTTCGGGTGTTTGTCTTTCTTATGTGCAATGACATCGTACCTGGTGAACGACCGATACTTGCAGTGGTTGCAGGTGAACACGTGTAAACCCAAATGCGTCTGGAAGCCCCGATTAGTGTCAGACTTGAACTGGCAGAAGTTGCACAGGTATTCCTTGTATGTAATGACATTGCCTTCGGGTGACACAGTCCTGCTTTTGAACACTAACCCACACACTGTTCGCTTTGGATTGATAGCAGATGTTGGCAGATTGCCGGACGATGCCTGTTTTGCATCTGCCTTTGGTTGGATGGGCCTGCGGCTGGCTTCTGACAGGACAGCAGAGGGGGTGCTGGTTGCCATGGGCAACCTTACCAGGGTGGAGGAAAGCGATGGTGATTTCGGAAGAACCAACGACGTCCCTTGGGGTTGAGTTGCAGGAACGAGGGTAACTTGCTGAACTGCGTTGCCAATGTTGCCTGCAAACAGTCACAAAGATCACATATGAAAGTGGGCAATCAAATTTGATTTCTGGAGTACAGTAGTCCCTCTCTAATAAGGTCACCCTATTTGCCAGTGCCAGGTGCTGTTCAATACACTGATACACCACTATCTCCAAGGAGATGTTTGAACTATAACATGGGATGAGAAAAATTTTAGAGAAATTTTAAAGTACCTAAGGTTTCTAGAGAACAGAAACTGAACGTTACTTGCTGTCATGGTTCTCTAAATAAGCTTGGGCCGGTTTCTCCAGTAATTCCAGTGATCTTAAGCATGGAAAAGACAATATGCCAGGGTGATTAGTGAACTTAAGTCCATAGATTCAAGATGCTCAAAACGTCAACCCACTCAATTTCGTAATTTCTAGCAGCACATTACACACGTTACACACCTATACGTCCATGCGTGTTATCTACTGGCCCAGCACGCCCTTCTAATGAGGCCTCACTATTTGCCAAGAAATTCTGGCCAGAATTATTGTACAGTCGGCCTTTCACAAGAAAGGGAAGTAATTGCATTCCAAGCAGTACATGTAGCGACAAAGATTTTTTGGCCTATTCTTGAGGGTGACCTCTGTTGTGCATTGTACTAGCAAGAAATGAAAACACAGTAGGCTGTTTTGTACACAAGACTTACGTCCTGACAAATCCCGCAGGACCTTCGGTACGTTTGCACCTGAGCTGGGTATAAGCAGCACAGACTGAGTCGTTCCTTGTCCACTGTTCCCGGCCACTGGCTTTAGCAAGGACGTCCCCTTCAGGGAGTAGCTTGGCTGACCGCCAGACACCACGGAGCCGATGTTCCCAAGCGACGCTCCAATGATGATCGACTGCATCGTCGTAGGCGTAGCCTGCACCACACCAGATTTGACCACAGATGATGCAATGCGAACTCCTCCAGTGCTCGGGGAGGTCACCGTTGCTATTGGTGACGTAGCAGAAAGTGCCGGAGAGACGCCGTATCCACCATTATCGGCAGGTTCGCTCTTAACTTGGGTGGGCTCCAGCATGCCTCGACCTGTAACATGTGCAATAAGCTTGTAATCTGTATTAAGGATACTTACAAAGGCATGAAAATACTGTTAACTAATTAAGGCTCAATGCTGTTATCAAAGTTATTTAGATTTCGAGTTTAAGTTCCCAGGACTTGAGCCAATACAAAAATCTAAACAGTCGTCACGTTTTGCTGTAGCTTAAAACTAAAATCTATATCTAAACAGTCCACAATTGGTAACTTGTGAAACTGATATTCAATACTGATACATTTAATCCATTTCCACATGTCTCCAAAGCTTTGTAAGATCAATTTGTTACAGTGGAGACTCAAGATTACACTAACCAAATGGTCGAAGCCAAAGTGGTCTTAATTCTGAAGTGGTCTTAATTCTGAAGTGGTCTTAGTTGGAAAAACCGTGGCCTGGTAGGAACTGCTCTTCCGAGTTTTTTAACATCACGGATTTTGAATTTCGTGTGAGAGACTTAAGATATGAAATTTTACTCGCATTTCTTCCAAGTTTGTTTTAGTTATCGTTACTGGCAGATTTTGTACTGTGCAGTTGCTATATTATATTTGTATTAAGCAAAGAAAGAAATGCACAAACGCCAAAATGGAATAAGCACATATTTAACAGGGTTGGCATTTTATGCCACTACCGGTTTATGCCACGGTTTAAACCGTGGCATAAACCGGCCGGCATAAAATGATTAAAAGCCACCAAGTGGCATAAAGTGGCATGAATTCATTTTTTGTCAAATAGCCATCACATGTGACCTAAAGTGTAGTGGTTTGCGTGACACCATAAATTTGTTCACAATCTGTATAATAAAGTAAGCCATGATAAATATGC
>JAAUYG010050784.1_pt1 | contig 12756 bp, 10 predicted proteins | sample 7278091 | NCBI WGS metagenome assembly JAAUYG01 (sample SAMN14350201, study PRJNA611818) | marine sediment metagenome | isolation source: surface marine sediment (0.6m) | place: French Polynesia: Moorea | collected 2018-08
ACTGAATTGCTGTTTTATCACTTCATTTCAGGCATGGTTTGGCCCGTACAGATTTCCACATCCTGTACGACCCCAAGTTAGCGTTCTACAACATAGCCAAGTCTGGGGTGCCGCCAGCATCTAGAAGTCTGCAACAGACACCGCAGCAGCAGGGAGCAATATCTTCTGACCTCAACACACCATTGTCTAGTCTACCGGGTAGGGGCTGTTTCACAAAAAAAATGGCTGAGTTTGAAAAACAATAAGCTTTAAAAGTTATGCTTTACTTGGATTTCATGGAACAAGGTTCGATATATTTGCTGCACCTTGGCGACAATTTGCACAGTCGCTAGCCTGAAGGATATCTTGTAATTCTGACGATTGCATACTTGATTCAGAGTTCTTACTTAAAAATTTAAAGTCACGTAGTAACTTATTTACAGATGTATGTGTAGGCATAGATGAATAACATTGCCTATCTGTTTGCAGGTGATATGAAAAGTGACTCTGTGATAAACAGTCCAAACAAGTGCGACGTCCCCTCACCGGCTAAACCACCGCCTGCTCAGGAGGAAGAGTGTGGGGCTCTGAATCTCGTCAAGAAAGAAAGCAAAGATGCTGAAGAGGACAATGCATCTGCGAAGGCTGCGCCGAAAGAGGAGGTTCCGGAAGATTTGTCAAAACCCACAGACTTATCCAAGACCATGTCGGATGAACCTACTGACCTCTCTAAACCTACAGACTTAAGCAAAACGGGCGATGTTTCCAGTGTTGCGAAAAGCATCGCGAAAAGTAGCGTCAATGCCGAGAGCGGGGAAAGAACCGATACGGAACAAGAAGAGCCTTTGCCGGAGGGTGCTGCGCAGAATGAGACTAAAGTAAAAGAATCTGAGGAGATAGAAGAGAACCTTGCACAAGGGGAGAAGGAAGAGGCAAAGATGTCTGATGCAGAAGTAGAAACAAAGACGGTTTTGAAAGGGGAGACCAAAGAAGAGATTGATGAGACTGAGGAAAAGAAAATTGAAGCCGAGAACATAAAGGAAGAGGAAAAGAAACCTGGGAAGCTGGAGCAGCCAAAAGAAGAGAAAGTCAAAGAAGAAGTAGATGAGCAGAAGGAGAAGCAGCTAAAACTAGAAGATCCAAGTACAGAAATGAAAGAAGAAGCAGCAAAGACGGAGGACGAGTCAGCTGTGGCTGATACGGAGGAGGAAGAGTTTGGTTATCACAGACTGCGATCTCATCGACCGGGGACAACCAGTGCAATGGAGGTCAGTCAGTACAGTGAAAACCCCAAAATAACACCTCGCATGGGACTGTTATAAAATGGTGTTAATTTTGAGGTGGTTTCATTTCTTGGACCGCTAAGCATTGGTAAGATTGGTACTGCTGGAAAGTGGTCTCTATTCTTAGGCTTTCTTTACTCTGGCCACAAAGTAAGGCTCCACTGTACCTTGTTAGTGAGTCCTACTGTTGGATGTTGTATTGTCATAATACCAGAGTTGAAAACTTGGACGCCTATAAACTCAGCCTTTTTTTTGCTAGAAGGCATGAAATACACACTTTGGTTAAAAAGCTGGGCCTTAAAACTAGTGATCTAATGCTCGTACATGATTTATATCCTTCCTAAAAATAAGGATTTCTGATAATTGTGCTGTTAACAATTTGGTCTTTATATACTAACGTTATATATTGCAGAGCAAAGTGGACCATCAAGCATGAGGTTCAACCACTAAATTGTTAACATTCTATGTTGTGAGAGAAGCAAATAAGCTGAGGGTTTCACTTCATGGTAGAAAATTTTTCTTTCTGTATATTTTCTAGGAGGACAGTCAGGAGTCAGAATTACCTGGACATCCCCTGGGACAGTGGGGCAACCCAGCTGTCCAGTGGCCAAAGGTAACGGATAGACTAAATTTCACTTTGAAATAGTGAGCAGAAATGTATGGTAGATGGTATTATGAAAATACTGTTTTAGTAGTTTTATGCTGATTTCTATGGTGCACATTTCTAAATTGTCGATGACACATCTTCGACTGCTGATTAAGGTGCCGAGTATGAGCCTCAGTGGTAAGGAGCGAGTGGTTAAAGAGAATTTCCTGACTTGAGCGATAAGGAAGTTTGTATTGTTGTATTTGCACCAGTCTCATCCATTTCACTTTGAAGTTACCAATATTACAAATACCAGGAATACTATGTTGTACTGTTTGCCGTTGCAGGATCGAGTCATCTACCATCGTCTGGAGAACGTCACCCACTGTGTGGAGAAAGGGGAGTGGCCTGTACAGACCCAGTACTACATCCCACCCCCTGGTCTAAGCGACTCGCGCTCCAACACTCCACTCTCTAGTCTACAAGCCATGGAGAGGCGACCAGCGCCAGGAATACCCAAGGCGTCGTCGTCGATGGCTGCATTGCAGGAGCTCAGCCTGTTTGGTGCAGCCACTCCCGAAGGCCCGGTTAGTCGCCCTTCCCCGTTACCTGCGTATAGGTCCTACCTCGGAGTAACCGAGGAGGACGCGGGTAGCGATGACTCGCGGGGCTTTGTTAGAGGCTCGCTGGCCCAGGTAGGGTTGCATGCAGTGTTCCTAGAAAAACAAAGGTGACCTGGATGCCGAGAAACAAAATCGATTTTACGTAAAGCACAAAGCTTGAAACATGACCAAATATAGAATATATCTAAAAATATCGGATTTCCTCCTCCCCCATCCTACCAATGTGGTCACCACCGAAAAAAAGAAGAAAGAAACTGTGTTTCTACCCTTATGCAATACGAATAAATTTACTTTTAAGTAAAGAAATTTTAAACCTGCAAACCTCAAAGTCCGTATCCAAGTCACTTTTGAATAGTATTCAAAGTGCTATTCTACTTGTTAAAATTTCTACCTGCAGCTACAGATTGTGCAATCTTAAATTTGAAGATTTGGCAAATTGTTACAAGTGGGGATAATGCTTGAAACTGAACAGAGATGATCCCAGCTTAACCATTAGATTTAGATCTGTGGAATGGCACTTTGACTTGATGTATATGTAGTGTACATAATGTGGGATTCTAGTCGCAATGGATGTTTGCTGTAAACAAGAGGATAGAACTAATTTATAGTGTCATCTTTGGGAATTAGTTAAATTACATAAATCATTCAGAATACATGTATTTACTCAATTTTTTTGTGGACATGATGGTCCGCAGAACAGAATCATTCATAAATGTTTTTAAATTGGATCTAAGAACAGAATTTTGAAAGAGATTCAATGCTGTTTATATCTGTAGTGTTATGTTTATAGCATATGTGTTTTAATGTTAGATGGGAATAAACATATGCATGGAGTTACAAAGTGTAGTTCCGATGTTGGATTTGCCAGCCTGTCCTAAGATATGCTTCCTTTCATCAAATCTTTTTTTTATGGATTTCTAACTATACGTATGTCATAAATTCAAGAAGCATGTTTTGTGGAGTGAAAAGATCCAGTCTTGTATTAGGTTAGATTGGTACTTGGCCACAGAAACTTTATCTTTCCATAGCAATAGCTTAAACAGGGTTGGCAGATTCATTATAGCCATTGTACATATACAGTAGTCCCTCTATTTTACAACCCTCTATTTTAAGACCACCCTTCATTATAAGACTGCTTGATTTGGTCCAAACAGCAATTTTATGTTAAATGACCTTTACTTTAAGACCACCTGCAATATAAGACCACATTTTCTTGGTCCCTTGAGCGGTCTTAAAATAGAGGGACCACTGTATGTATACATGTACCTGTAGTGATACATGTGTACCTGCACTTACCACAAACTTTGACGGTGTTGGCCGGACGCCTGCCTGCATGGTGTGAATGTGCTGTGTCGACAGCTTGAAATGTTGTCACTACCGTAGCATGCTTCCAAACTGATGTAATTTACCTTCATTCATGCTGCATAATAGTTACCTTGCATGCTCTAGTTGATGTGTAACCGACACAACATCGCAGGATGGGATTTCTTGTCCATGCTCATCAAAATCTGCTTAATACTGGGTACCTGTGCTGTAGTTTGTTCCTGACAAGTGTATTATATGTTATGTTTGGTGGTAGTCTAGTTTAGTGGTTGATTATTTAGGGCTATCCCATTAAAAAGTACGGGGCGGGTGGGGTGGACCTGACACATTTTCAACCTCCCCTTGCGACATATTTCAATTAGTTTTAATCCTTCCACAACATATTTCAACTCTTCTCACCATACACATTCTGTACTGTGATGCATTGTTCTGCACCCCCCGTAAGGTATTATAATTTTTTGTACCCCCCCCCCATTTTCAAATCTTTTCAGGTCCCCCCATACTTTTTAATGGGATAGCCCTTAGTATTTAATCTTTAGTTTAACAGTTGATTACTCATTTAGTCTTTTGTTTTGTACTTCCAAGTTTAAGCCGTTACCTGTCAAGGGATTTTGTGCATCATCAATATTGAACAAATAGATGCTTCATCGTGCATTTATCATATGACACCCCTGCTGGAATCTTGCTGTTATGCTTGAGTTTGAGATTTTAAATGGTTTTCTGCTTTAAAATTTTCTTAATGTATATTCCGGAAGCTCTTTTTCTTTTTAACTTATGCTTGGCTGATTATGGAATGCATATTTTGTGTGAGCGCTTGTTAACTTGGATAAAAAATTGCTGCATTTGCTTCTCTTTTTATCCCCATTTAATACATTAAACATCGCAGTGCTGTTACTTTCCTATATACCAGCATTGGTACAGAACTTCATTTAAGCATGACATTTAATTGCACTTGGTAGCTGCCTGGTTTCCCTGACACGTGAGATTAACCATCCGGTTTCCATTTGCTCCAGGTTGAAGGGATGAAGATGCCTTTCCAGAAGCGTCGGCGACGAAGAAAGCGGGCAGAAATAGAAGCTGAGAGAGGTATTAATACTCTTTACACATGACGATACATAAAGTAAATACTGGACTTCTTCAAGTTTACATCAGCTTGAGGTCAAAATTGCAGTGCCTCAGTACCAGCACTACCTCAGTCATGTAATAATGATAGGCGCTTGCCTTGTTGTAGCAGAAATGAAAAAATGTAAACAGTGTCCAATATCATCAGAAGATCAAATACTGAAATACTGTAAGGCAGGCTTCTATGGAAGGCACAACACTTCAGTAAAGGCAATAAATAGGAATTACACATGACGCAGTCTTTCAATTGTAAAAAATCCACATTAGTTCTTTAACCGTTGTTTTCAAACTTGTTTAGCTTAGTGGGTACTAATGCTGTATCCACTCTGAAACGTTTTTTCTGTCCTAGGCTTAGACGCGTGCCTTAGCTTAGTGTCACCAAAACATGGTAAAAAAATCTCTGACCTATTTAGGCGCTATATATGTATAACATTTCAAGCATCAGTATTGTTTAAGCATAGGGCATGCAGGACATTCATTAAAAGAAATAATTAAATTGGGTATCCAAAGAGAAATATGGTGTAACAGAATGTCCCAAATTTTTGGTGGAAGCCCTCAGACCTTCACTAAAGGAAAAGATGGCAAATCCATTTCCACTGAAAATTTTTGACAAATTCGGAGGGATTTCACTGAAAATTTTAAGCACAATTCTATTAGACCATGTAGTTCTTTTCTTTATGTATGTTAAGAATCACAGTCCAACAGTATTTACTCTCATAATAAATTAGGATTTCGGACGATCTCTTGCAGCAGCCAATCTGGCTAAAGGCCTGATCGGTAACCTACGGGATTCCCTCCCTGTCAGTGACCCGGAGAGTGAGTCGAACCTGTCTGCGTCGCAGCTGAGTGAAGCCATGTCAGACAGGCAGGGGGAGAATAGTCCTATGCCACGGGAGGAGGACTCCGGGCTTAGTGGGTCGGAGAGAAAGGTAAATACTACTAGCATTGATTGATCAATAAATAGAACATGTCTGTACAGTTCAAGTCAATTTAGTAGTAGTAGTAGTAGTAGTAGTAGTAGTAGTAGTAGTAGTGGAAGTAGTAGTTGATTGATAGGAGAGAGAGATAAAGGTGTTTACTGCCGTGCAAACTACAAAGGTCTTATTCACGGCAAGAACAGATTACGGAAAAGACTTGATTGAAATCCAGTGTGTGGCATATCAATAAGTATGCAATAACATTTGAACCATATAAACAATTACTTTTGTTATTTAGGAAATGTCCATTAGCAATGACAAGAGGTTTAAAATCTATCCCTGCCAGGACATGGATCAGCGGATTCCAAAACGCCGTGGACGCAAGCGGAAGATTGACAAGCTACTGGAGGAGGCGGCAGCATATAACGCAGCGATGGCTGCAGCAGTCCAATCAGGCTCCGCCTCCGCGAGTTCCCACCTCCATGCTCCTCCCACTTCCATGCCAGTCCTCAGTCCGCAGGTTTCTCTCGCCAGCAGCAGCGCAGCCAAAGCCACCACTCCGCCCACTTCAGAATCCTGTATGTACCTTGAAATTAGATTGAACTATTTACAAAGATGTAAAAATAACAAAATCTTGCATACTGCCATGGTTGTCATTTGTCAGTTGTTCACTTTTAAGTTGAAATCAACTGAAGTATGATACAGATGGTTAACTTTGATAATGATCTCACAGAAAGACCACCTGAGCTTTTTGAGATCACATAATGAGTGTTCTCGTTCTGGTTGATGATCTTACATGAAGCCTGCGAGACAACTGGGGCACTAAAGATTGTGTGATAATTTCAAGAATTGAGTCAGCAGGTCAATGGCCATCTTTTGAACAAGAAGACTTAAAAATTATAAATGTGGATGATCTTAAAAAAGTGAGTGGCAGATTACAAAAGTTTTCACGTACCGTGTGTGAATTTGTCACGTTTGTACATTTGTATTTCCAGCCCCAAGACCACCTCAGATCCAGCGAGAGGGCGCCACTACACCGCAGGATAGGGAGAGCAGCCTACGTGAGGATCTCGCCAGGAAGGAAGTAGACCGCTGGCTGGCGGAAACCCGCTACCTGGCTGAGGCAGGGAGCGACATGGAGGTATTTCATTCATCTGTGATTTTCAAATACTTGTTATTCATGAATGTCTTAATCAGTCTTTTATCGCCAGCTAACCCAGCAAAAGACTGAAATGACTAACACCACTCCAGCCCAGTATCTCTCTTCTGTAGAAGGGCTAATGTGCGTGTGATAAAGTTCTGCTTTCGAAAACAAATTTAGGGGGAACTGGGAAAGATATATTTTAGAACAAATCTCTCAGGCCCTGAAAAGCTAATGCAACCGACTCTACAAGGTATTGAATATTCTTTGGACCAGTGTTAGTTTTATTTGCCAGATATGTTACAACAGTTTTATGCAACTTGCCCATACTCCAGTTGAAAAATGCGAAAATGCTCGGTGCAAGGCTTGTATTAAAACCCCGTTTGTGCCGTTTCAGGAATTCAGCAGAAGTGGTTCGCTGCGGAGGCGACGTCGTGTGGATCCCACAACGATGGATGTTCACAGTGTGACCGGGGACGAGAACGTGTCGGTCATCAATCGCAGCACAGGCAGGAAGATCACGGGAGCCAAGGCACCGCCGCTCAAATATCTCAAAGAATGGCTAGAAAGGAACCCGGGCTTTGACATCGACCCCAAATGGTCTCACATTGTCAATGCTAAGGTAGGTACAATGTAGTAAAAATGTAGGGACGATCGAAATTACCCTCAGCTAGGTCCCAACAAAGTAGTTCTAGTTTGATAGCTTGAGTTAATGAAGATAGGTCCTGGAGGAATGTTCTGATACTTTTTACTGTAGGGTTTGTACTATCCACACATTTGTATCTTAAATGCCTTTGAGGTTTTGTTGATTTAATGGTGTTTCAGTGAGGGTGGTTAAGGCATTTGATGAAACAGTTAGAACACCAGCTGTCCAATACCAACACTAATAGAATACCAATTGAGTTTAAACTTTTTGTATCTACTGCTACATGCATTTAGTGATGATAATGTACTCATAGCTGTAGTACTTTAATACTGATTGTATGTTGACCCTTTTTTCCCTCACAGGGAAGTTCAACTGAAGAACCAAGTCCACGGCCATCGACAGGTCGTGGTAGAGGTCGTGGCCGGGGCCGAGGAAGAGGTCGAGGTTCATCCTCTTCCTCACATACCTCTTCCTCCCTGTCCTCCTCCCTACACAGCTCTATGGGAAGCCTAGGAGGCTCTGCCAGCAGCATGGCTCAGTATTACCAGGCATTGGCTAGCATGGGGGCTGCAGGGCTCGGCAGCAGCAGCATGGCCACCACGCAGAGCTTACTGGCAGCTTACGCCAAAATGGGGTTGGCTTACGGTGGACTAGGGGGTTATAACCTCGCCGCCAACCCCATGTATGCCTCTCAGCTTGCAGCTTACCAGAGCATGCTAGCCAGCATGCAGCAGAAGGCTGGGGACGGGTCGGAGAAATCGGAAGGCAAGCGAGAGGGGAACATCAGCGATGAGGAACCGCCAAGGGAAGAACGGGACAGCCGAGATAAATCTCCAGGCAGCAAAAAGAAGAGCTCGCCATCGTCAAGCAGCGTGGCGACATCGAGTTCCAGCACACCGAGCATGCCTCACCCATCGTTCCCTTACATGTATAACCCTATGATGTTGAACCAACTGTACGCTCAAAGTCTCAGTCAGGCTGCCAACTTCTCCTTGCCAACCAGTCTGCCTAACTCCTTCGCTAGTCTAGCGCAAGGTCATATGGCTAATGGACTTACCGGGGATTCCGATCAGGAAATATCCGATTCTACTCCGACCAAAAAGAGCCTAACTCCACGTCATTCTCCGCGGTCCAGCGAACGGCTACGGTTGGACGAGCAGCATCACGGCAGGGAACATCGGGAGCATGGCCGCGACAGATCTCACCACTCCGAGGCTAGCGACAGACGTCACGGACGTAGTGGCAGTAACCATGGTGATGCACAAGATCTGTCGGTTCACAGGAAATCGTCGCACGGCCATTCTCCGGTGGCAGCGGAAGATCTTTCGATGCGTAAACATTCCTCTTCCGTGGATGCTGTGCCTGAAAACCTGTCCCGATCACATCGTAAACATGAAGATAGAACTAGCTTATCGGGTGGCGAAAAATCCATGGCTTTAAATCTGAGTTCCAACAAGGCTAGCGTCAGCCAAAGTGACACCTCCGAAATGGCAGCTACATCTAAAACTGGAGCTTCGGGCAAAAGCAGTCAGAAATCATCAGGAAAATCTTGGCGGCCTTCTGCAAAGTTAGAGAAGTTGGTGAAAAACCTCTCTGCAAAAGCCAAGAGTGATCCCTCCCCTGAAAAACAGACTTAACCCAGGCTGAAGGTGTCAGCATTTAGCTGTCGGTGGCACAAGTATGTCACCATAACATAACTGAACTCGGTTTGATGTTGGTTAAAAATGCATTTGACTCTACGCGTTGTGTTCGAGAGAAACTATTGCATATCTTGTTGTTGGGAATAGCAGCTTTCACGATGAAAAGTGGCATTGAAAGGTGCATTGAAGCACCCTGCTGAACCCTGCTCATTAAAACATGCTGCACTTTTATTCAAAGAGAGCGTTGTTGCCTTTGCTTGGCATTGTGTGGCTTATTACAATGCATGCTTAATCCAGCTGTAATTTACAGCTTGTTATAGGGCTTGCATTTGTCACAGCCAGGAATCTTTGAATGATCCACTTGGTAGCGAAAAAGCTGCTGCCAAGAAACCATCGGATTTGGGTTGCTGTTGTGGTGTTTGTCCGTGGTGGTCCAGTTGTGAAACGTGGTATGGCATCACCAAAGATGGATTCGACCGCCCCAGGAAAGTGTGAGGGGGGCATCACGTTGTATCTCAGGATTCTCTTGTACAGTTTTTCCATATTTGTATATCATGTACATGTATATCAGTTACTTTGTTGTACAAACTGTTTGGTGGACACCGTAACCAACATCTAGAAGGCACAGCTGCTGTTTAATAGACAATATAGTTCACAGGAAATATATGTTCAGTACAGAGTTATGAGACATGCTACGTACTAGTACGCCATTTCATGGGACAAAATATGCGAATACCAATCATATATTCAGAAAGGAAATGTTATACTATTAAATTATGGACCCTATTTTTGTGTCAATAAGGGATTTGGTTAATTTCTGGCGTCGTCAAAACATGTCTGATTGGCCAGTTTGGTAGCCTAAATATTCTGAAATACCTATATTTATTGTTAACCTGCATTTCTCCTAATATAGTCAGAATCCCACAGAATATTTATTACCGTTGTGCGTAACCTGTTCCACTACGCCCGCTACCTGTGATAGCATTAAACCCTATAGGATTATACTAAACACTAGGATTGGTATGATAGTTTTCAAAAATATACACTTGCAGATTATATTTATATTGACTATATTGAAAGTATTTACAACGTTGATATGTGTATTAAATTGTGAAAGTGAAGGTTCCAGGTCCGATATTTGAAACTATCATGTTAATTTATATGCATGGGTATGCAGTATTGTATGTCTTAGGGCGACCTCTGACAAAAATGAAGAAGATATCTTGTATTCAACACAATATAGGCACTTTCATTTTCTTATAGTAGAAATTCCCAATATATAATTTAATACCCTCTTTCCCATAGGTCTGTTGCATTAGTGACACTATTTAAAATATATTTTAGTGGAGGATACTAGGATGAACAAATGCCTTTCAGAATTTGTGTCATCATTCTTGATAGATGAACACCGTGTGCTGTACCTGTTACCTTTGTGATGTGTGCATGTCTCGACAAATCTGTAATGAATTTGGAAATATGTATAGCGATCTAGTTGTTGATGTGTTTAGGTTGGGTCAAGGGGAGTCGTATTGAGCTGCTGAAAATGCTTTGTAAGATACGTAGCCTATTTATGTGTGCGCCAAAACTGCGTTAGCCTTTGAAAGTGTATATTTATATGTGATTACCTGCTGGTAGATACGCGAACCACCCACGAAAACTTGACATTTCCACGGAAGCTGTATTCCATCTGCAATTGAAATGAATCCCTTTCGGTTTCCATACATTCTCCTTTGTACATAATAGATGGGGCATCTACAATTTACAGCTGTATGTAGTTTCTGCCACCACTGGGTAAGTATAAACTGGATTGTCATAAGTTAAGCACAAGCTTGTCCGGCAGGCTTCCCCCCAAGCACATTTGAATGTTAAAATTATCATAGCACTTGTTTTGCACTATGTTCCTGAGTTACGGAAGAAAAACATGGCAATAATACTTATCTTAACACTACAAAGATACAAGTAACCTTCAAGGAAAGAAACAAGGAACCTTTTAGAGAAGAGGCTTGGCATATGGAATTTCTTGGTTTGTGTGGGGCTCAAAACTTGGAATTCCTATTCCTCCGCCTTCATACTTGTTTAAATTCTGATATATACACGAAAACAGCATATTAAAAGATAATATGCCCTCTAGTCTTTTGGCGAACCTGTGTTGAGTGGTTGAGTAATACTTGAGACTTCCCATGATACTGTTGGGGGGTGAGGGTGTGCAGTTCCTCTGGGAAACCGTGCTATGTATGTATGTATGCCTCGTACTTCATATAGGTATAAAAATGTATATTATATATCCACCGACATCACATATTCCGCAGTGTATGAAATACTGTGTCAGGCCATGAAAGATTTGTATGAGAAAAATAAAAGAAACATTCAAATGAATTTTTGTGCACTTTTTGTTATTGCTGGAATACGTACTGTTGAAATGAGTCCCGAGCTGTCAGACTCTAAGCCTATCACAAAGATTTTTTTTTATAATTGAAATTAAAAAAAAAAACATTTTCAAGAACTGCCCTGTTTTTAAGTCTGAAAATCAATATGAGCAAACCATAGCCTTTTGATTTTGACATTACCCTAGTACTCATATTAGAAGTAATCCATTAAAAAGGGTTTATTCCGTAAGAATGATGGAATGACCGCAGGAAATCTGGTATTGTGAAGATCATTAGAGCAGATCTTTTGTTCATCACCTAAATCTGTGTCAAACTGTAATTGGGGCATCCTGTCCGCTGACTTTTTTTCTTTTTTTTTTTTTGTTCTTTTTTTTCCACCGGGTAGGGTTTTTTTTTTCCGCTGCACCTTCAGTGGCCATTTGTGCTGAAGAAAACGGATTGGGCTCAAATTCTGCACAACCATACTTATGGACATGCTTCAGGTCGAGGTAAAAAATATTTTCGGTGCGCTCATTTTCCATTGAGTTATGTGAGTAAAATTACTCAAAAAAGCATTCCGTAAGTCCTAACATAGTGATGAAAAGTCCGATTGGGCTGATATTTTGCAGAAACATGCGTATGGACAGTCTACGGGGACAGTTAAAAAATGGTTTGGCTGGGGTTATTTTTCATTGAGTTATTTGAGTAAAAAGACTCAAAAAAGCATTCCTTAAGATCTCACATGGTGAATAAAAGTCTGATCGGGCTGATATTTTGCAGAAACATGCTTATTGACAGTCTACAGGGACAGTTGAAAAATGGTTTTTGGCTGAGGTCATTTTTGATTGAGTTATTTGAGTAAAATTACTTAAAAATTACTCAAAAAAGCATCCCCTAAGTCCTAACTTAATGAAGAAAGGTCTGATCAGGCTGAAATTTTGCAGACACATGCTTATGGGCAGTCTACAGGGATAGTTCAAAACTGGTTTGGCTGAGGTCATTTTTCTTTGAGTTGTTTGAGTAAAATTACTCAAAAAATATATACCATCTGTCATTCTGCAGTGAAGAAATGTCAGATTGGCCAGATGTTTTACAGAAACATGCATATGGAGAGTCTGCAGGTACAGTTA
>JAAUYG010224205.1_pt1 | contig 12756 bp, 11 predicted proteins | sample 7278091 | NCBI WGS metagenome assembly JAAUYG01 (sample SAMN14350201, study PRJNA611818) | marine sediment metagenome | isolation source: surface marine sediment (0.6m) | place: French Polynesia: Moorea | collected 2018-08
AAAACAGTACTTTTGTGAGGACCTCTGACAAGAAATTTTAGAAAAAGTTTGAAAGGATTCAAAAGAGATTTGAGGGAGGAGTAGCGTTTTGAAGTTTTGGCTCCCATATGGTCCCATGTTAACGAAAACGAAAAAAATTCCTAAAAAATCAAAAAAATTTCTTTTTTCAAAAAAAAAAAAAAAAACGTCTGGGGATATAGCCCAGGGGAAGCCAGAACTGAAATTTGAAAGCAATCCATGCAGTAACTTCAGAGGTTATCGATGCGACGGACGGACGGACGGACGGACGACGGACGACGGACGAATTTCGATTTCATGAGCTCTACTGACATAGTCAAGCAGAGCTAAAACAGTACTTAATTCACCCCCATTAGTCTACCTCTAAAGGTGAAATCCCGCCGAGATGGAAATTGATCCCCTGGCCCCTGACATAGAAAACTTGGCATGAAACACACACAAAGCCCCAAAACAAAATAAATACAGCACATGTGTTAAAAAGAAAGGTTGGTGAACAGAGCTCTCAAGGTCCCCGTCAGTTTCTAATCCGCGGGTTCCTTTTCTTGTATAGTTGACATCGGTTAACTATGTTCGTGTCGAGCTGCATTTGGGGGACAAGAGACCGGGCAGCAAGTCAAAAGGGTTGATAGAACTCCTTTCCTGGATGCCAGTGTGGTTTTTGTAGCAATCCCCAGCTTTTTAATCAAGCGATATCACACCTGAGTTCCGCTAGCGGAATAGTAGCGCAGGTGCGGCCCAGTCGATCTACCGACAATGGGTAATCTGTGGAATAAGGACGAAAGAAACGGCAGCATAATAGCAATCGGACAAAAATGCTGCAAAAGGTGACAAACTATGTAATAAATGTTCTTTTTTTCTATGAAAAAGTGACTTAAGCGCGAGGAAAACAATATTCCCAGCTCGGCCTAGAAGATAAGTCGTTTGCTTGATAAATGTGCAACTTTCTATAGATGTGTAACCTCAAAGAAATGTGTTGAGGATCAGTCGATAGCAAACTGTACTTGGCCATTTTTATTATTATTTATTAATTTATTTATTTATTTATTTATTTATTTATTTATTTATTTATTTATTTATTTATTTATTTATTTGATCTGAGTTGTTCAAAATGCAAACGTCTAAACTTTTTAACGAAGTCAGAATATTACAACACCACGGCTCTTACGGGTATTTCATCAACCTTAGTCTAACCTAAATTGATGTGCCTACTATATCTGCCAATGTCTGTGACATCTCCACAGAATGTCCAAATGTGGCTTAATTTTATTGGGAAACCAGCAGAAGGACGTGTACTCCGTGTACAGGTGCCTGCTCTGCACGCCCGTCTGTCCGTCCGTAGACAAAACGGCAAAACTAACTTCTGAAGTTCAAATGGATGGATGTATACTTTATTTCACAACGTCTCTTTGGAGATTAACAAAACAATCTAATGGAAAGGAAAAAAAAAAAGAAAAACAAAGTAACTGAAATCAAGATACAGAAAGACAAATAACCAAACAAACAAACTTCACATCATACCGGTAACCCTCTGAGGACGTATCTCTCAAGCCATTAATAAAAACGGAGCTCAGGCTCATACGCTAAGATCTGCCACACACAGTATACACGAGCGCAGATTAACATTTCCCTCAACTTATATAATTCTCCGTCAATGAAGATGGAAGGCGGCTTACCCAATAATATTTCACTTTCTTCAGATTCACAGAAATTGAACAGATATGCACTGACATTAACGTGGAGCATATTAACCGCCGTTGTCCAAAATAATTCTCTAGTGTTAATGTACTTGGAACAGTGGTTAAAATACTGAACCAGTTGCTAGGGAGTATTTTAAACCCTTTGGCGGGAAAATGTTTCGAAGGTACCCGAAAGAAGGGTAAAGGCGCGAAAACATGGGCAGCTCAGCTTTTAAATGTTGTCGCAATATGATTTGCTAAAGGGTAGTATATGGCATAGGGTGTGGCATTGATATCGACGCTCTGCGTGTATACAAATATTTCGCCTAATAACATATCTATCTATCTATCTAGTCATATGATCAGAGTAGTTTGGCTTCCGAATGAAGCCGATTATTCATACTGCGAACTTGTGGCGCCAAATACTCCCTATCACAATATAAACAAACAATGACTGCTCTCGAGTGACAAGGCACGCAGTTTTAGCTTTATCATATCTCGAAATTGTTTGCGATGCCCTGATTGTTACACGTTCAGCCAGCCACTGGCTGTACACCGGGTATACCCATTGCGGCATATATACATTATATATGCGTTAATAGACTATACTATGCCGTAAGCTCGAGGTTGGCATGTAGGACCTAGGCTCAAAGTTGATAATCATCTTTCAGCCGCAAAGGGTGTATACAACCATTGATTGGCTCTTATTGGGGAGCCTCTACCGTTTCGTTCACAGATTAATCACGCATATATGTCGTAATATCCCAGGTATCCGTTTGGGGCGATCTAAAGATTTTAAAGGGATTCCCGTTTGGGGATCCTTAGGTTGTTATTTCACCTATCTGAAAGATTGATGCTCGATCCACTGAGATTAAAATATAAAAGCTTTTGGTTATGTTAATGAAGGTGTTGTATCCTAGGTGCCATATAGGACAGAAATGCCATGTCCGTGGTATGTAAATTTATAATCGTGTTTCGTTTGACATACATCTAATATGCAAAGCCAGAGGCTTTTATTGGCCTTAAATAGTTGAAGCTCTGCTTGACCGTTTGGCGTATTAATTTGACCAAGTGAGGTTTAAACTTCATGGTCTGCTGTCATAGTTGAGCTGACGGACTTCATTTTGACATTTGAAGAGCAAAATGACGTGACATATTCAACCTGATCATGAACCTATTGAATATCCATGCTGGTTAGGACACTTCACAGTAAGAGCAACAGTATTTGATGTTGTTCGTGTAGCCCTTGGAGCAGCGGTTTCCGAGTACCACGTCATTTTCAGAAAGTGTTTCGATATTTAGCCCCCAATTTACTTCGTCTACTCCGAAATCCAGATAACGTCCTATTGCCAAATTTTCTTATTTTTTATCATTGTGTTGCAGGATGGTCTGGATAAGTGTCAAACACACGTTTTCGACAAATAATGAAATGTGCGCCAGCCTTTTAGCATAAAATTGACGATGCTCAATATAGTTATAATTACAGACCAATACACAACAGAAATGGCAATAATTGTCACCAATTTACAATAGGCATGTGTATATTCAAACATGCTGTAGCGCTCCAACGTGGCTAATAGGGAGTATTAATTTAAAACCCTTGCCAACCGGGAAAATTTTCCGAAGATACCCGAAAGAAGGGTAAGGGCGCAAAAACAGAGGCATCTCACGATTGGCGGAGCTTTTATTTGTCATAATATGATTGGCTAAAGGGTAGTCATATCATATGACCAAGGTAATTTGGCTTCCGAATGAAACCGAAATTCATGAGATTAGGTCCTTTTTGCTTACCCCCGGTAATCCGGATTTTGCATTGTGAACACTGTTACGTTGCAGCCTGTAAAATACAACGACATTGCCTCCATAAAATATTCTCAGAATATTTTATGGAGGCAATGTGCGCGGGAATCTGTAAACCAAAGGCTACCTCTCTAATGTGGCCATTTTTTGGCACTGAATAGGGTGGCCTTACCTCTTCTTCTTCCTCTTTTTGATAAACCTCAATTCCAGTTTTAATCCATTACACTCCGTGAACAGCGCGTCACGGGTTGATTTAAAGACAAGAGAGCTGAATTACTCTAAACTTGTGGGAATTTGACTAACCTGACGTGAACATTCTCCTGAATTACTTTTCAAGAAATGAGGCTGACACAGTGGTTCTTAAATTATCAGGTGGATCGGCTGTCACCGGGAGCTGTCACTGCCTAAGGTTTCATTTGAAAGTTGTTTTTGTTTTTGTTGTTTTTTGCGTCAATCAAGTGACTTCGACTCCACTTTGTTTTCCCAATAAAAGTTTATTGGCCTGATGTAACAATGCAGATTCTCCCAGTGCGATGCATTGCCCTGATCAGCCTGTCACTTTATTTTCATGGTTGAACAGGGATCATTTGCGTTCAGACCAGCAAGCAGAGCGAACGTTTGGTTAAACATTGCGCCGCTCCTGACCACTAAACGACTGTTTCCACTAGGCATTTGCTAAGCGACACCAAATGAGAAATCGAGGTCTTTCCTATAGAAAACAAAAAATGGCGGCTCCATAAGAGATTTTTCGTGTTTCCCTTTAGCAAACGTTTGTCATTCATTGGAGTAAACGTTTAAATTAAACGTTGGCTATCTTTGCTGGTCTGAACGATTCCCTACACCAAATGTTTGCCAAAACTGTTGTCAGTGAGGGCACTGTTTACCACAAAAAGAAGCCCTTCACTGGTTTGAACGCAGCCCAAATATAACACTGGTGCAGACTTTGCGGTTCGTAATGCATGTAATTGTGAGATACACAAAAAACACAATGGCTAAGCCGTCTATCAGTGTATTACACATAAAAGTATTCAAGTATTCCTTTACCACAATTAATTTTGGCGCCAAACGACTTGCGCCACCTGGCGAATGTTTCTATTCGCTAGAGGGCACTTGTCTCAGCGTGACTGTGATTGGTCCAGCCTCTACATAAATAGCAGGCTCTCCCGCCGTTCGTTCTCATTTGCATCAAAGGTTTGAAGAGGACAGGGCAAAGTACAAACAGGTTAGGGGTAGCTGTTTTGTTAGATGATCATCTGATAAACAGATAAGCCGAGAGTCAAATCAGGACAAGGAAGTTGTTTACAAGGTAGCGTTGTATAGCTAATGTCGAAAAACTAAAAATTTACTGGGTCTGTTGCGGGTACGAGGATATTCAGCTCGACAAAGATTTGTAAACAATATCACGTGTGAACTTTCCCACTTTCGCCAGCTGTGAGCACGTGTGTATATTCGGGTGGGTATAGGATAACTTAAACATAAATGATTGATCTTTTTATCAGTGTTTATTATTTTGCCTCAAGTCATTTGAAAAGAACCAATGATTAGAGCCTTTAGGTTTGTCTTTGACGTCATATGCGACTTAGTGCAGGGCATTCACAATCACAAATTTGTCAGTAATTAAATATCATGACTTGCCTTTGTTTTTTTAACAACACAATTTTTGGTAAGGTTGTTAACAGGGTTAATGTCAATTCATTGTAGGCCTACGCGGATCTATAGTGCTATAACAGTGTGTACATCATCATGCACAGTCCTTGGAACCACTTCGTCAGCTGTCTGTATAATTTAACAGTGTATTTTATATTAATTAACAACTGTCAGAGAAGACTGATCAATAATTAGACGATGTACATATGAATGTGATGCCCTACTAGCTAGCACAGTGTCCGGGGCATAATACTGGGTGTGGTACAATGCCCGGGGTCATGATAATTTCCGTTAACACTCCATCACATTAACACTCCATTAATTAGTAGTTAAATTAATGATACTGGTATCCTCATTGTTCTCTATGCCATATGTACATGCCATCCGGCATCCGCAATAAATTATGGTGCCGTGCATGCAGCAATTAATGCTGTACACTGGTACATACACACTGTATTGCTGACACACTAATTAATTTCATTGTTCATGTACCTTTGTACCAGTCTTTAAGTATTGTGTGTGTAACGTGGGCACGTGTCTTGTGTAGCATCTGTAGTTAACACACTTCACTGGGTTCCTTTTATAATGGGTGTCCCATATTATGGCCATATACTAATACCGTAGAAGCCTTTCAGGTAATGCACATACATGTACAATCAGGGAGCCTATATCTTTCATATATTCTGTTGTGGTGGTCTGTATCAAGTAATACAGCATTGGTGAGACTGCACTCAGATTCTCGGCACATATTTTCTGACAGTCTGTTTTTTGTCATAGAATATCGCTATGGACATGGAGACTGCCGCCAACTGTAATGGAACTAATGGGGTTGGAGGTCACTGGGATCTCCAGGACGACCTGGCCCAGGTTGACCCGGAGATGTGTGACATCATCAAGAAGGAACACGATCGTCAGAGACGTGGTCTGGAGCTGATTGCCAGTGAGAACTTCGCCGGGCGGGCGGTGCTTCAGGCTCTGGGCTCTTGCTTCAATAATAAGTATTCTGAAGGCATCGTTGGTCAAAGGTAAGCAATGTCTAGCATTTGCATGATTTGTAAACCATTTAACCCCCTCAATATCGTCCACTCTATCTGCAGATTTTCATATGTCCCTAATTCTCTAGATGTATATATGTAGTATTGAAAAAGACAATGCCTATTAGAATTTAGTTGCATCTGTAGGACTGCTAAATGTTAGACACTATAACATGACTAAGAGTCCATCAATAATCTAGTGATATACAGTTGTAGGTGGACATACATGTATCTGACTTGTCATCTCCTTTATCTATTAACATGATTAAAAGCTGGTAATTCACCATAATGAATGGCCTCTCTCATCACCTCAGTTCCATGCTTTTGGTATTACAGACGATTCTATTGTTTTCTTTCTTCTCCACCGGCCTTCTTTCTACTGCTATATCTCTCTGTATCACCAGGTATTATGGGGGCAATGAGTACACGGATGAGATGGAATCACTGACCAAGTCCAGGGCACTGCAGGTGTATGGTCTGAACCCAGACCAGTGGGGAGTCAATGTCCAACCGCTGTCTGGCAGTCCGGCAAACTTTGCTGTCTACACAGGTACTGTAAATCCATTTAAGTTTGCAGGAAGTAATGTTTGCGTTTTGGGGCCAGCTACTTATTCAAGGGAATTAAAGTTTGGGTTCCAGCTGTAGAGCAAATGTCACTACTTTTCGGTACCAGGATATACTTAGTAGGCACTTTCGCGAGAATTAAATTTTGTGATTTTTAAAAGAAAACGCGAAATTAATTCCATGTGAACATTTCCACTTTTACAGTATGTGTGACTTTGAGTAATGTATCGTAACATTTGTGGTTTTATGAGTTATGATGGTCTTTTGCTTTAGCAGTGGTGTTTAGATGGGTCACGTTATTGTATAGGTTTTCTGTGATCATGGCTGTGAATTCCTAGTCAAGTGACTTCATGAAAGGGGCTGGACACAAAAATTCAGTCAATATTTTGCAGATTTTTTTGGCCCATTAGTACGGTAAACTACTTTGCTCAAACATGTCTTTAACTGTCTGTAACTCCAATTTGTTTTAATTCCTTCCCTCCAGCTCTAGTCGAGCCGCACGGTCGTATCATGGGCCTAGATCTCCCGGATGGCGGCCATCTTTCCCATGGGTTCATGACCCCGTCTAAGAAGATCTCCGCCACCTCAATATTTTTCGAGTCCATGCCGTACCGTTTGGACCCCAAAACTGGACTGATTGACTATGACAGGCTGGCAGAAAATGCCCGACTCTTCAAACCCAAGATGATAATTGCAGGTCATGTCAGGTGCAGAGAAAAATATTTATTATTTACATGTTATACATAAAGTTTCCTTAATCAACAATTTATCTGATAGTGATGGAGTCAATCCAGTGATAATACATGTGCATGTAACTGTCATACATGTGAAATGGCATACTGTATACAGAGCTTAACCAGGTAGTTAGAAGAACAAAGTCAGTACTGTACTTCTTCTCTAACAAGACCACCCTATTAGCCAAGAAATTGTGGCCAGATTAGGGAGGTGTCCTCTGGTGAGAGGGAGAAGTGAATGGATTGATACTAGTATGAATATATATATCCATATTGGAGATGTGACCACTAAGAGCGAGACCTGTAGCTTTGAACAATGATCCTATACATTACCATGTATGTCGCAAGATACTTAATCAGACCTCATTTTCGCTCGCTAACTCAGGCGTGAGCTGTTATTCCCGTAACCTGGACTACAAGCGCTTCCAAGACATCGCCCGTGAGAACAATTCCTATCTGATGGCTGACATGGCGCACATCAGTGGTCTCGTGGCAACGGGCGTCGTGCCCAGTCCGTTTGAATACTGCGACATTGTTACCACGACGACGCATAAGACCCTCCGGGGACCCAGATCCGGCATGATCTTCTACAGGAAAGGTGACAGAAAGATTTCTTTAGATTGGATCAATATACCGGCGGCTTGGATTGGTAAAGTAATTTGCCTTGGTAAAGGAGAGGCATGAAAAAATTTGGCCAGATTTAGCTTGAATAAAAATAGGAAGATTTGCAAATGAAAAGCCCAACTCTTTGTATGTCGTATGTTAAGGTGATAACTGGAGATTTTCCCATTGGCCCTGGATTTTGGTTTGGAGTGTCTGTTTCATTGGAAATCTCTCATGTTATCAAGATACAGGATCAGCAGAGAACTGTATTGACAGAGCTGTTTACCATTGCGGATGAACTCTTTGAATGTACAGTAGTCCCCCTCTAATAAGGACACCTCTTCTGTCAAACAATTCTGTCCTTATTAGGGAGAGGTGTCCTGATGAGGGTAAGCATTACATGCATTCTCAGGTCTTACTACTTATTGCTAAGAGTGTTGTATCTTTCTACAGGGGGGCCCTCTCTGAAGAGGGCCCTTTAAAAGAGGGACTATTGTATTTAAATGTATACATGATACTTCTTTGGGGGGTGGGAGGGGGGTTGGCCAGGGATCATGACCTGGGGGTAACTCTGATAAGACATTAGGTCACCCAAAGGTGGTACAGCTGATCTTGTTCTATAAACACCACCTATTATATTATAAAAACCAGCCGTTTGAGGGTCACATGTTGCCAAACTCTGAAGGCATATTTCCATGCTGCGTAAAATATATGAAAAGACCACCTCTGTGTAGGGACCACAGTTTGTTGGTCCCTAGCGTGATCTTTATGTCTAAGCTCTGGCAGTGTATGTCTGAAGATTATCATGTGCATATGAGACGTCACATTGGTAAGGCTAATTTGGTTGCCGATGTAGGGCCAGCAGTGGTATCTGAGAGCCAGAATATTAATTTTATTTGGCCTAACCATGTATTCTATCTCCCAGGTGTGAAGGCCACAGACAAGGAAGGCAAACCGGTGATGTATGACTTTGAGAAGAAAATCAATGATGCTGTGTTCCCAGGATTACAGGGAGGTCCCCATAACCATGCCATTGCAGGCAAGGAACTTTCCTATGATGCAGTTTGCTGCCATTTGAACAAAACCAAAGAATATTCTCTTGTAAAACGTGTAAATAAACTATCTATCTATCTGTAAATACAGCAGCCCCTGCAATTTAAGACCCCTTTTATATAAGAATTCCCTCTATTTTAAGACTGGCCACCAGTTATGCATTTGTTATATTTTTAACATAAATACCGTAGTTATAACCCTTCATTTTAAGACCCTCTTCAGTTTAAGACCATATTTTTGTGACTGAATGGTGGTCTTAAAATGCAGGCAGGGTCCACTAGACCACTACATCTAGTATAGTGGCCCATAATTACACTTCTGCCCCAGGGTTTATTATTCTGCTCTAAGACTTTCTTTCCATAACAGTAGTATCCAGATATATTCCAGGTTAATGGGACTCACTAGTATGTATGTTCTATGTGTTTCAATTTGAGATGATGAGCTAGGGTTTGATCGGTGAATTCACTGTCTGTCCTGTTGATGTCCTACCATGGCTAATGCATTAAATATTTAATGTCCATTTCCAGCGGTGGGAGTTGCGCTGAAACAGGCACTGAACCCCGAGTTCAAGGCTTACCAGGAACAAGTTGTGGCTAACTGCAGAACACTGTGTACAGCCCTGCAGGCTCGCGGCTACACCGTCGTGTCAGGTGGGTTACTAGTACTGGCTAGAGGGCAGTGGGTACAGTGTACCCTATCTTAAGAGACCTTTAGAGACTACCTGTCTTAAAAGACCAGTTTTCTGGAACAAAGATTCATAGTTGAATACCAGGCGCCAACCTGTCTCGAGAGACCACATTTTCTGCTGGAAGGAGTGGGCTTTCATATTAGATTTCCCTGTATTTGGAGGATTACGGTCAGTGGCTCTGTTGATTTCATGGAAAGGTTTAGAGAGAATGGCTGCTAACCAATGTTTGTGGGGACTGTGTGGAGTAGACATTTAGTAGTCGAGGAAAGTCCCTCTGTACTGTGACTGTACTGAACTGTATAGATAATTAACATATATAGTTTTCATATGGCTTATCTAAATGCTCGCAGGCGGTGGCCTTACCAGCAAAATCAGCGGTATTAATCCGCTGTGGTTTTGAGAATTGTAGCCCAGTTAACTTGAGGATTCTGAGAAAATATTGCTACTACATACATGTATAACTTTTTGGCATTATAATTACTGGGTCTGTGTTCACTCAGGCGGAACCGACAACCACATGCTCCTGGTTGACCTACGACCTATGAAGACGGAAGGTGCACGGGCAGAGAAGGTTCTGGAGGAGGTTTCCATAGCGGTGAACAAGAACACGTGTCCCGGGGACAAGAGTGCCCTGCGTCCCGGCGGGCTGCGACTGGGTACACCCGCACTCACCTCGCGTAACTTGAAGGAAAAGGATATGGAGCAAGTAGTGGAGTTCTTCCACAGGGGTAAGTTTATAATTCCCGACACCCTCAAGAGTATCAAGACATGTGTTCATTCGATCCAGCGTAGCTATGAAGTAAAAACAAAAAACATAGGTTTGGTTTCAGACTATGTACATGTTTCCGTTGTCACTGGCAAACCATTTCTTGTTCCTTCCAACATTTCTTGGGTAGAAGATCATGAACTGTATTATTTGTTGTGTGTATTTTGTGCCTGAGAGAAAGATCTACTTTCTTTTGCATATCAACCAACCCATTTCAACCCATTTCTCCTTATGTCGTATACGTGGACTGATTTAGTACTGAGAACAGGTCAGAATGTCAACAATAAACATATACTTAGATGCATGTACCTTCTTGACCACATGTTTACTTGACCGTAGAGACTGAATGCCTCCTCTCCCCCCAGGTGTGACCCTATCTCTGGAGGTCTCCGCCCTCAGCGGTCCCACGCTGCGAGAGTTCAAAGCCAAACTGAAGGAAGACGAGACCGTTCGTGCCAAGATCCAGGCCCTGCGTGCTGAGGTTGAGGCTTTCGCCATGAAATTCCCCCTTCCCGGACACGCTGAGTTGTAGAAACGATCTGCGTGCATCGGGTGTCAGCATTCCAGTGGTGTGCATGTGTAGTTTGTACCTTGGTAATACTGTGGGGGGTTAGGCTAGGTAGGGGGGTCAATACTGGGTTGGTATCACTGGCTGGTTCAGGGTCAAAGGTTGACATGGTCAAACTAAAGCATGCTGCGTTAGTGGACTGGTCATCTAAAGGTTGACAGTGTCACCTGTGTGGTCTTGCTATTCAGTGGGCTAGGGTTTGGGTGGTGCTTTGTTGCTCAGGGCGTTTGGGTGCAGCTGCGTTGTACATGTATGGATGCGAGAAAAGCCAAAAATCGGACTTATTTTACAACTCCCTGCAACTATTGGCTTGAATCAGGATCTTGTTAGATTGACTGGAGTGAGTATCAACAATATAATTGTCGGCGGTTTGTGTGCGGTACGGATCATGTCTGTGGGCCATGGTTGTAGTTTGTATCGCATTTGCCGTCTGTGTTCATATCCATACTACTTAAGTCTGTACAGTGGCTCCTCTTTTAACACCACCCATAGGACCACAGATATGTGGTGGTCCTATGTTACTGGTTTTAAAATGGAGGAGCCACTACATGTACGTCATGTATATATACTGTCTGTTGTACATGTATTGATACATGTGAGTGTGGGACTTGGCGAAATCAACCATGTATTTCTAGGTTGTACTCCTGTGGAATAATTAAGATTTCTAATTCTAAACACCTCTAATTCTTGGCGGATCTTGTGATCAAACATCTAAGTCACTTTACTTTCTTGATGTCCGAGTCGATATCAACCCACAGTGCCATATTTGCTGACTAACCCTGAGTAGTGGCTAACTCGATGAACAGTGTTTTCCTCCTGTAACCATGGTAACCGGTGTAAGTTATTGGACAAATTTCGCAGGGTATCGTTTTGTTTTCTGGTAACCAGGAAACTTGCATATTTTTTCTGTGAATGGTGTGAATGGTACATGTATGCACAGAAGTGTTGCACAATTGCATTTAATCGTAGAATTTTGTATTCTTTTCTTTTTTTGGGGGGGCGGGGAGAATAGTTGTTTGTTGATGTTCTTATTTTAGAGGAGGCGAGTTATTTTAAGGATTTGTACAATCATGTTTTGTTCAGCATAGCAGTAGATGAACTATGTCATCGGTACATGTACACGTACATGCCTCACTGTTTTAAATCATGAAACATTGTTGGCGGGAGAGCGACTGAATATACTTGAGAATACCACCTGCATGATAAGCTTTGTTAATGTGTGTTTATTCGCAATACTCCAATGGGTATAGCCTTCAATACATTTTAGTATTCGAATGGATTTTTTAGCTAAGGTTTTAGCGATAGTTGTCTTGTTATATCTTTCACTTACTGGGCAAGTTTGAGCGACTGTAAAGGGTCTTAAGGATGGGGATGTACGGTAGTGAAATAAAGTTGATTTCTGCAAATTATGTCGTTTGTTATACAAACTTCCTTGTACTATCCACCTAATGGCCCAAGTCATCAATTTCTGCTCATCTGTGGCAAATTTAATTTGTGGACTGGGGGGGGGGGGGGGGGGGGGGGGGGGGGGGGGGGGGGGGGGGGGGGGGGGGGGGGGGGGGGGGGGGGGGGGGGGGGGGGGGGGGGGGGGGGGGGGGGGGGGGG
>JAAUYG010005090.1_pt1 | contig 12754 bp, 7 predicted proteins | sample 7278091 | NCBI WGS metagenome assembly JAAUYG01 (sample SAMN14350201, study PRJNA611818) | marine sediment metagenome | isolation source: surface marine sediment (0.6m) | place: French Polynesia: Moorea | collected 2018-08
CGTGGCTGACCTTGAAAGGACAATTCAAGGGTTCTGATAAGGATGTAGTATCTTATTGCCAACCGGGATGCCCCCCTCGCGTTGCACAGCAACCGACTGTCTAGTTTACTACCACATTAGAAAAAAGAAGAAAATTCAGCCGAACATTGAAGGAAAACATCAGTTTACTTGATGTCCTAATCAAGAGCATTGGGGTTTACGTGATTTGGCTGAAAGCGTTTCCTTAAAAAGGAATTTGAGACAGATGCTTCAAAATGTTCTTTGTTTTGGTTTTGAGGTGATTTGTAAACTTGGGATAGTTTATTGTAACGAATGTGACATTGTCAGAATCATTGTATCTAGGTAGTTACCAGTCCCAAAGAGCCAACATTTCTGTCAAGATTAGTCGACTAGTGCAATTAAGTTTTGACTAAATGAAATATTGCCTACAGTAAGTAAATCTCTAATGATTTGCTAACAGAACCCATCCTGGTTGATGCAAGATTTATATTTAAAGTAACAGATGAAGTGTTTCTCGTGTAGATATTAACCTGGATGCGTGACTTCTGTGTTGATCCAGATTATCAGCGGGTGGGGTGAGTCAGATGGACACAGAGCAGCCAATGGAGGAATCCTGAAGAGTCCGATGTCAGGATGGTGGGGAGTGGAGAGTTAGGTTGTATACCGCAGCTAGCAGGCAGTTGTGTGTACCACATAGCCAGCCGGCGACTAGTGCAGCTGTTGTTGACAGCGGCGTTGTCAGTACACCCAGCTTGGCGCAGCTGTGGATTTGTCAACTGGAGCTGATGGTGACAACGGGTGGTAGCTCGCTGTGTGCTGGTTGATCTGCTTGAATCAGACATTGTGGCACAGTTGAACAAGATGCGAACATACGACGTGTCCCCCTACCCCCAAACCTCATACCATTCTGCCTGTCTCTCCTATCAGGGGTTAACAAATCATACACCCCCAACCCACCCCTAAGTTGTTGGATGATATTTAGTCCGTAGTCCAAGTACTGATTTGTGCTTTAGCAGCAGCGGCAGCAGACAGTTTACTACAGACACTTGTTATGTAGAGTTACGTAGAAGGATGAAGATTGTTTGTTTTTTTTTGTTGTTGTTGTACATGGAGAAAGTTACGTGGAATTGACGCCTGCCGGACAGCCACTGGAGCACGGATGTGGAAGGACTTTGACTACCGGTATACACTGACTGTGGTTAGTGTTCCTGACAAAATAATGACACTGCCATGATGCGAGTTTATTGCAACCACAACAGTCAAGCTGTATAGTGTGGTATAAATGTATACTAACACATCACGTTTTACTGCCACAGGCTTTTCACGTTGCGTGAGAAAATACTGTTAACGAGTACTGGCCTGTGTCCATATTCAAGGAGAGAGTATTGGGCTGTATAGGTAAGGATGTTACAAGGTCAGTTGGGGGTGTACATAGCAACCAAGCTTTGGTCTTTGCAAAAATTGGTTTACAATTTGTAACGAAGCATGTTGTACATGTTCTAGCGTAGGTCTCTATAGACAAAGATTTTGTGTTCAGGGTTCTTTTTTAAGCAAGTGCTGTGCACTTTTTGAATGTTTTTTTTTTTTTTTTCTGTGTAGTATTGTCACCAGGGATGATGATAAGATGTTGATGGGTTTGTGTGTAGAGTTTGAGGGTTTGTTTGGCTGCTGGGATTTGAGAGGAGAGCAGAGAATGCTTCCTACCTACACGGTAGCCGTAGGACTGTTGGCTGATAGCTGTTTGTGGCAGATGGTTTGTTTGGGATCACCATGCATTTACTTCATTTAACACTTTGTTTTGCTGCTCTCACAGATTGCTTCACTAATACATGCATTGTTGTTGAGCACGTCTCACGAACTACATGGCCATGGTGGCAGAAACATTAAGCTTGTAAGATCTCAACAAATTGAATAGTGTGAACAAAATTGTTTAGCGATATGTTCAAACATGTTCACTGTTGACTACTATCATGTCCGCCTGTCTTTGCCGATTCGATTTGTCTTGGCATCAAAATTACCGGTGGTGTCTTTGCACTGTGGGGAAAGTATTTGGTATTTTTGACAGGGAACGCAGTCTTGTTCTACCTTGACATGTACTGCAAAAAAGGAGAGTAGCTCCCCCCTATCTCTGACCTGGAGAAGATTTTGTTTAGCAAGTTGTTTGTTTTTGTTTTGCCTGTTACAAGTTCCAATACATTACGGATCAAGCAGAGATTATTAGCTTTGTGACAGGGGTTTGCAAGCCTTTCCACAATACTTTTGTTCTCGGACCATAACATGGTACACAGAAATCGAAGAGTATAGGGATGCCACTCCAAAAACTCGTGTACGATAAAAAAATATTCTGGCTGAATTTTCCTGTGGGAAAATATCCGGAAAATATCCCCTACCCCCTCCCCCTCCCCCAGTTTCTGTAGCTGGCTTGACTAGATAGGAAAGAGGATAGTCAATAATAATATGCAGTTCTGACATAGGCGATGATGTAATATATGGCCGTAACATGCGATGGAGATGGTACAGAAAGATAGAAGGTGGTTGCAGGCGACCGACCAGCTAGTAGTGGCTATAACAGTATTACGTAACATTAGTAGACTTTTCAAGCTATTTATTATGTTACTATTGTCTGAAGCATTGGCCTGAGTGTGTCCGCATGACTCTACTTGATCGATAATGTAGAATATACGCTACTTAATATAGGGATTATCACGGGGAAATGAATTATCCCCTCACTCCCCCACATTGGCATTGCAAACAATTCACAAACCTTTTAGCTGTTTTTTTTTATCTGTCTATATAAAAATCGTGTTGTATGAATGTGGTAACCTTTCTACACAATACATATATATATATATATACATATATGTAATTTTGTGATGGACTTTTAAATGGAGATGATTTTTGTATTGTGGAGAAAGCGAAGGACGTATTTTGATATGAGAAAACATTTGATATAAGCTGTTGTCTGTCCCCCGTGTTGAAATCGGCATGTTATATATTTAAATATTGGATTACATTTTTGATGAAAATCAGATCGTCATATGTGTACATACTCGAGTTTGGAAACTCGAAACTTGGCTCCAGTACAGTGTTAAGGTGGTGTTTACAGGATACAGGAGCTGTCAGAATACAGGAGCAAAGTATCGATACGGTGGCGAGTTTCTTCAGAGAAACGAAATGTTTAATCAACTGCTTCCAGACTTTGGCCCTGGAACATCACTCAAACTTTCCTCTTCAGTCTTAGGCTTCGGACTGTCGACATTTCCAAGGTAATGTTGTTAGTAGATGTTCCCAAAGGAAATCCTTTACTTCTCTAGTTTGGGCTTTTTTACATAAAAAACGGAAATTAGAGTGATATGTAGTTTAATTCTAGTATGTAGCATCTGTAGTGGCACTCAAAATTTGACAACTAGGCACCAGTTTGGTTTTGTCTTCTGTTACTAGTTGTGAAATGTTAAGTAAACAGAATGTTGATGCATTTTGATGCTACAGGATTTTGTTGCAAATTCTTCCCAAACATACCAGCAGGTAAACTCTGGTTGTGTATTTCCAAATCCGTTTTCTACCATCAGGTGTACTCCACTGATGGGCAGTGAAAAGAGAACATTAGAAACGGAGTGTGGGTGTCACAGTGGCAGACGGCAGTAGCCCTGCTGTGAAATCAATATACCGGTACCATGCTTAACTGTACAGTGATGCCTGTCTTGAGAGACCACTGCTATGAGAGAACAGACAGACCACGTATTTTAGGGAGAAAGACCTTCATTTCAATATAACTGAACCTGTCACCAGAGACCACCTGTCTTGACAGACCACATTTTTGTGACCAATGGGGTTGTCTTTCAAGACGGGTTTCACTGTACTTGCAATGGTGGTAGGCAGTAAGGCTGCTGCTGGGAAATGACTTCCTTGGGATCGCAGAAACATAATTATACAGTATGATTACATATTTATTTTAAGGGAAGTGACCAAAAGAAAATCTTCTATTTCATAATTATTTAAAAAAAAACATATCCCGTCAAGCCGGATGAGGTTTGTCAGCATGAAAAGTGATGTTTGATCACAGTTATCAGATGTTATGTTTTGAAGATCGGTCTGTATGCACAGGAAGCAGCTACACATGTACCTAAAAAAGGATATGTTCTCTTTCTTCTGCTTGCATTTTTGCGTATAATTATTTTTCCCTGTTTTTTTTTTGCAAAGTATTAGTTGTGAATTTTCTGAATTAAGATGTACTTAAAAAGAAGAGAAAAATACTTATCTAGAAAGGAAGTTGAGCTGCTTGTACTTTCAGGACTGGCTATGTATATGGTTCGCAATTGTCGTTTATGACAGTGTATTCTCGGTGAAACTGTAGATGCAACAAGTTGTATTCATAAAAGCAAACAATGTAATGGAAAAGACATAATAGTTTCATGCAAATTATGTGTACCGGTAAATTACGCTAACCTGTTTAACAAAGTTGTGATTGGCATCTTTTTACAGTTTGCAAGGACTGTTGTGCCATATTAAATATAACTTTGAAAATTGGCAAAAGGTTAAGGTAATAAGACCGTGCTTTCACAAAATGTGCATAAATTATGCAAATATAGGCATAAATTATGCAAACTGAACATTAATGTGTATTGAATCTTGTGGTCACAAATAAGCTTAGGGAGGAATCTATCTGCCCCCCCCCTCTATTTGCACCCCCCCCCATTCCACCCCCTATTTCAGATATTATATATCAGTATTCAAAGTAACATTTGGGGCTTTTGCCCGGTAATTCCTAATACTAATTGCAAATGCAAAATTTTTGTGTCGCCAGTCTTCATGTTCCTGGTCACAAGTTGAGATTTGAGAGTACCGCTAGCTGAAGCCAGCTAAAGTATACCCCTCCGGGGGGTACACATCCTGAAATGTTATTTTTTTGGGTGTGATTGTACCTCTTGTTTGTTAGAGAGAGATTTGTGGGGTATTTTGCGTGTTTACCAAAAGATTATTTTGTGTCCTGCAGCTTCGGGGTGTCTGTTTGTTTGTGTGTAGATAGCTCTCACCGCTAGCTAGTCCTTTTGTACATCCCAGATTCTATTGTGAGCATTTTATACGTTCGTTCAGTTTCTTAGGTCTTGTGCACTTAATAATAATGCTTCTAGCATGCAGACACGGTCCGACCCCCTTTATCCAGATGTTAATGTTGAGAAGTGCTATATATATATATATATATATTGTTGTTGGGGCACACCAGCATCAGCTGTGTGGATAAATCCACGATGTTGCTAACTCAGAACGCGGTCTATTGTAACTGTTATCAATGATATTATATTGATTTGATTTACTTCCAGTGCTTCGTCTGTACTGTGAATATTAGTGATTTCATTAAATATGATCTATTGGCTTACTTGTGTTGCTTGTTTTTCTGTGGGTTACTGCACTGTATAGGCCCAAGACACATTTTAGCAGCTCTTGGGAAAGCAGACACCGATAAAATCTAAACTGCTTGGTCACTTACAACATATGTATGAACGCATGTCTATAACGTGTGTATATGTATAAACACTCTTGATAAAATCTAAACTGCTTTGGTCACTTGCAACATATGTATAAACTAGGGAACCAACAATGTTTGAATATACATATATATAGATTTTATTCCGCCGTTAAGAAACTACATATGGTAGTCCATCAAGAAGAGGACATGCTACTGTCATGGCAACAAACATCTCTGGACATGAGAGAAAATTGTATATTTCCATTTTGATGTGACTCATGCAACACTATATATATAAAACTATTCCACTGTGAATGTACAGGAAAAGACAAAACATTTACACGGTATACAAAAAACACTGTTAGAGAGAGAGAGAGGACCCTTTCCTAGTTGAGCGATGGTATATGATCATTGTGCCAGCTCAGTTCTATGGTGGGCCATTTCGTCATGAGGCAAGCCTTGATTGCTGAGGTATCTGTTATAATCTGCACCTCCGGGGTTTCCTGGATTATCGCGCGTCCGTCCTGGTACCTCACCTGGAATATAAACCAATAACCTAATAATTAATACTGCATGCATGAGACCTGTATGGTGCATTCTGGGTAAGGGTGGCTCAAACTGGCAATTTCGTCATGTACAAAGTGTCGAGTATCCAGTCAATTAAATCAAACCAACTGCTTACTTAAATAGGAAATTCATAAGTCACTACAAATATGAGGTTGACGAAGGTATCATCTAGATTTATTTTCTAAGCTTCATCAATGTTGCTGAATTGACATCCCCCAGATGAGCATGTGTCTATATACACTGAAAACACCATTTTCCAACTACAGTCACTGTGGTCCCTCTATTTTACGACCACCCATGGGACCAAGAAAATGTGGTCTTATATTGCAAGTGGTCAAAATTAAGGTCATTTAACACAGAAAATTGTCCTTTAGGACCAAATCAAGTGGTCTTATAATCAAGGGTGGTCTTAAAACAGAGGGTTGTAAAATAAAGGGACTACTTGTGCTAGTCCGACCTGCACCCAGTCTTTATAGTGCTAGCCCACTGAAACACCACATAACGGTTATGCAGTGATGTCACAACCCAAACCACTGTCCTAACTCCAACCCAGCCAGTCCCACCCAGCCAAACCACTATCCTAGCTCCAACCCAGCCAGTCTGTCTTTTAACTCGTATATGCTGAGCGCTAAGCAGAGCAGCAGAATCTCAGCCGGGGATCAAACCACTAACCTCCCGCATGCCAGGCTAACCCTCAACCATTACACTACCCATCCGGTGATCCGCGGTACTTTTAACACGGAAAAGTGACTTTTGTACATTTCGGATCAGTAATATTGAGCAGAGATTATTGCCAACCCTGTACCTTGTTCCCCGGGTTGGAGCGTGCCAGTCCGTTATAGTGACACAGTGGGAAGCTGAGGAGGTTGTCGGGCTCAGCGTCGCTGGGGAAGAACTCCTCCATGAAGCTAGCCAGGGTAACAATGCCCAGGTTCTCGGGATCCAGCTTGTCCAACATAATCTTCACGCTGAAATATAAGGCAACAAAAAGGCATCTGCAAATCAGTATAGATTCCAAGATAAACGGACATCGGTCAAAGTAGTAGTGACTTAGGTAGTGACTTTAGGTGTGGTATTCAGGTATTGATGAAAAATAAAATCCCTATTGACAATAAATATTAACGATTAATCAGGTACCTACTTTGTCACTGTCACGTTTAATCACAGTGAGGCATGGACCCCAGATTATAACGCGATCAACACAGATATACAGCTACACAGCACATGCTAGCTAGGACCCTGCACAGGCACTAAATAGGGTATCTGTGTTTAAATCTCGACTGATGTCACGGATCAGCAGAGAAGACACAGAGTTTTACCAGTTTAATATCCTGTCTTATGTAAAAGATGACTTACTACTGAGGTTGACATACAGGACCAGAGACTTATAATTCAACTTCAGACAGAGGCTTACAGACTTACTATTCAGGTTCTGATACGAGCTGTAATGCTGCCATGAGTTCCCCAAGACGATCGCCAGAAATGAAGCCACACCCTGAAAACATAACATAACTTTATAAATCTGCACAATATTCTCGCCATGAGGTGTCAAGCCATAATTCTTATTTGCTACTTCTCCGTTGACTGGAGCCAATGGCATAAGAAATACGGTTTGACACACATTAGGTGATGACTGATGATAATCGTGTCATCTCCATTCTGACCCAAATAAATATTTGAAACGAATAGCCGAGATTGGGACAAAACTGTCACTGCTACTATATACACTGCAATTTATAACCTCTTCCCCCTGTAGTGAATATTTAGAAGGGCCTAAACAGATTCCATATCGGAGGGGAAAAGTATGAATTTTAAAATGGATTTTGATATCTACAAAGACTGTTACAATAGATGTTCCATGCAGCAAGAGTTGCATGGTTTCAATCCTTAGACATGTGTACAAATCAGTCAGGATATTGCTAATCGTTGCTCTCGGATATTGGTGCATTATCACTTCTAATATTCTCACTAAATTTTTAAAGATATCTCCTACACGAGTCCATATTGGACCTGGAGGTCAGCTTTTACACTCACGTAACTGTTGTTATTTAACATCATAAGTTAATCAGCCAACATAAATATTGAATATCAAACTATTGTTTAGCGCACAAATAGCGGTAAAACGCAGATCACATGACACCCGTTTCGTACCTTCACATTCGAAGCTGTTAAAAACCCGACGAGCTTCAGATTCTGGGGTTTCCTGAGTGACTAGATTACGTTCCTGCAGAAAGAAACGTCATAATAAACACAAAGGCAAAATTTTTACATAATGTTAGGCTTCCCACAGTCGCAGTGACAAAGTCATGATTCACATCGCTCGCTCTACATGCTCTAAGTATACCGCATCCGCTGATATATCCACATTAAATGGCATTTCACTGGTGCCCATTCTCTTTGAGAAAATTCAGGCTTGGGTATGGGAAAGAGAAAACCTGACATGTTTCACCTATAAATACATGTATATAAATAGCCTGAATCAGGAACACAGGCCAGCCCCAGTTTATCACGCCTATTACAGGTTGGCTACAAAGCTGCCACATCAGGCAAACATCCATTTGAACAATCAATGCATTTATCAATTCTCCAACAAACGCTAGTCATAATATACTCTTTAAATGTAGGAGTTTGCATGTGCCATGGCAGTTATTTAAAAAAAATACATATGAAATTCAATATGATCTTTGTTAGTATAAGCACCTTCATCCATTTCATACTCCCATAAATTACATGTATGACGTAATTACGTATGTTAATATATCCCCAACATACTTTACATTTTACGCATGTACCTGGCTATCTGACTTACTGTGGAGAAGAGAACACTGAGATGAGTTTCACTGCCCAGTATCCAGATTGGAAACTTTGGATTCTTCAAATTCCACCCCACCTGGATCAAAAATGTCATAGAAGATCATTCATTGATGACATAGTATCAGTCTCCGGACCATATACCTCGTCAACCCTTCATATAACTTGCACTTTGCCTTAACAATAGAGGCTTGGGCAAACCAAACCACATGGTCCAATTTGCCTGGGTCCCTGCATTTTAAGACCATCTGTTCAGCCATAAAATCATGGCTTAAATTGAAGGTGGTCCTAAAATGGAAGGATGTTCATATTGAAAATATAACAGTGGTGTTACTGAGGGTCGGTCTTAAAATGGAGGGATCTGTTAAACGGAGGGGTCTTAAATCACAGGGATCACTGGTAAGTGGTAACCTTGTTTTAGCAGCAACATGAGAAATGCCATAGATAATATTGTAGATATAATGCTGTCTCTTTATACAATAATTTCATAAACAATCCAAACTAAGGTTGAGCTATCACGAGAAAAACATCAGATCAACTAACCTCACAGTATCTAAGGTGTTCAAGCTGAGTGAGGAATCCAATCATGGAACGTGCACATATACCACATAATTCTGAAAGCGCAAACATACACAGACAGCGTTATATGCAATGCTTCTTTATTCTGAAAATATACATTCATGTACAATGAAACCTGTCTTGTAAGACCACCCCATTGGCCGTAAATATATGGTCTCTCAAGACAGGTGGTCTTTGGTGACAGGTTCAATTACATTGAAAGGTATGATCTTCTGACAAGGATATGTGGTCTTTCAATCCAGACAGGTGGTCTCTCTCTAAATAGGTTTCACTGTACTTGCAACTTACTTCCAATGTCAAACAATTATAGACTCAATGTGTAATATAATTATAGACAATAACATCTGTGGTTAATGATGTTACCAGTACAGAGAAAATTGATGCTAAGTCATTAAAGCTGTAGTAAGTCCTGTCCTTGTTCCATATTTAACCACTCTGTCTCCATAGACTGGCTATGCTTCAATGATTTCCAAACCAGACAAGTCTGGCCTGAAACTATAGGAACACATACTTAATATCAAGGACACAAATATGAGATTCCATATTGAAGAAATTTTCCAGTACTCACTCAGTCCTCCAAGGTCTTTAGTGTCGTCCCACACATTGGAGACAGCCTTGCCGGTGAGAAAAAGATTGATGAGGCTCTGACTGAAGAGGAAATAGGAAAATGACGTAATATCACTTATGTATTGGCACAGAAGTGTCTGGCAGCATCTATAATGCAAATACAAGACATAAAGTTCCTTTTTTATATAAAAGCATTAAGGAAGTGCTTCTAAAAACAGTGGCACTTCCAATAGAACCTACACTTTAAAAGTCTATTAGGAACATACATGCCCCACTGTATTATCTGTCTGTGATATCAGATGTACAATGTCTACTACCTCCTGTACATAGAGTATAACCCAGCCACAACATGAACTACAGAAGAGCCTCACTTTGCCATCATCTCAGAATAAAGGCCACTTCCTAGCGGTACCAAAAATACATGTTTAATAAATATTCAATTGTTTCAGAAATAAGAACATCTCACCATTAGGGCCACTTAACAGTCATGTGTGTGATCTGAATTCTGAAATTCCACTGTATATATATACTATACAGGTTTCACTGTATATATATATATATATATTTTAGCCAGTGTTGTGAAACAGAAGCTTACCTGGCATGCCCATACACACCGTCAATGAGACACTGCCCCCCATCCTCCACCTCTCCACGGATGTGTTTAATGCCCTGGCAAAGGAACAACAGGGATTTCTCAGAGTAACTCAAGTCCACTGTTGTTCTGCACTCAAGTGAAATTATCTGCACGTAATGCATGGCTGATTGTTGTCTTGAAATATATCTATATGCGACCTATACATGATAGTCTTTGCACCCAATACTTTCCATTAACTCTTAAGACAAGAGTAAATTGACTTTCTCAGTAATGTCTACCTTTGTGAGTAGAACAGAGTAAAGCACCAGTAAGACACCATAGTCACTGTGGTAGGAAGGCATCAGGCCACTCAGCTGGGAGTTAACTTCGCTGGTGGAGCATTTTTTACATCTGAAAGCAATCGCAGCATTCATGATTAGTGGCTGATTGGCGGTAGAACTTAATGGTGAAAAACATTAATAACTACTACATAAAGGGGATCTTAGAACTACCAGTACATCTACCTCAACTTGTAAAACCAATGCTAACATAGTAATACTAATAATTCAGACAGTGAAGGATCAACCTTTCTGATTGATGTGGTGATATATTCGAGCAGATATGATTTTCTCAAAAATAACTTACTATATACACTGTATACTGTCTTATTACGTCCTTCCCTCCCCCCCCCCCCCCATACTTTAAGAATTACTAGGATGTTACATAATGACATTAGCTAACCTAAGGCCTAAGTGAAACTCTTCGTGACTAAGACGTTTCTTTTTGGGGTTGCTGCCATCTTCATCGTTTGTCGAGGCCTCCGCAGTGGTATCTGTAACAGTCTGCTCAGCTGGTGCAGACTGCAAATTTTCAGGAACAGTTACTGTGGGATTGTCGTTAGCAGTGTCTGCTGCAGAAGAATGACTGTCAGTAACGCTTGTCCCTGCTTCAGCAGCCGAAACCTCCGCTGTGGTCGGTTCGTGGTAAACCAAGAAGAGAGAATCCGACGTTGCTACAAGCTGAAGGATATCCAGAATGGCCTTCTGGAGAATATCTTGCTGCTGCAGTTCTGGAGTAACAAAGATGCAAAGTGAAATCATTCATAACATTGATGCACATCAGCAGCTCAATATGTTCAAGGTTTAAATTAAATTTAAATCATATTAATCCAATCAGAATTTCGAAATTAAACTTTTGCAAGAGAAAATGTGGGTAGTGTACCTTCTTTCTGCTGTGTATGGTGGTTTTAAGTCCAGAAATACATTGCCTTGCAGCCTAAAGCCTTTTACTGACTCCCACTCAGGATTCCCTACACTGAGAAGCCAAATACAGTCCAAACTTCACATGATTGATAATGAATATCTAAGTTTATAAAATACACATTATATACATACTGTATGTCATTTGACAGAGTAATCTAAATCATAAATTTGTATTGAGTGGTATCATGATCGCACTTACTTGTTGCCTCACGCCAAGAAGACCGTTCAACTTCACTATCATGGAATATCATATTTTTCAAAATAAAGGCTTGAACAGGGGCTATCACTGCACATGGACCACCTTCAAACTGTACTAAAGCTGATGGCTCATCATCAGCAAACACAAAGCCTGAAATAGAATGGCAGACGTCAAAGTTGTATGTAGAATGTAGATGCATAATCATGATAATTGCAAATTTGTTATCATGGTAATAATTTTTAGCACACATGTATATATCTACCAGGACAATCATGGTACAAATGTACATGTAATCTCCATAATAACAATTGGGAAAAATTCAATCCAAAGCTCTAGTGCTGTGGATGAATAAGAGTATGTTACATGGCAAAATGTGTCCATATTGTGAAATTATTGTAATTATAATGCACCGTGGCAATTAATATTTATTCTATTCAACCCCCTAGGACAGGGGAAATTAAGACAAGCGTATAGATATAATACTGCAATGCTTGCTTGCAATATCTGTACTGGTTGTGACCTACTAAGTCAATCGAAGCTGGGGGGGGGGGGGGGCAAAACGGGTTAAAGGCGGGTTTAAACCCCACAATGTCATAAAACCCAAAGCAAAGTGGGAAAGGGTGTGTATAGGTCATCTAGCACCTGTAGGGTGGGTGGGTACCTGGTCAGTGTTACCGTTACCAGTGGTAACATTCGCCTGTGGCGGAATTGAATCGGTGGCTTAGCAC
>JAAUYG010104958.1_pt1 | contig 12751 bp, 6 predicted proteins | sample 7278091 | NCBI WGS metagenome assembly JAAUYG01 (sample SAMN14350201, study PRJNA611818) | marine sediment metagenome | isolation source: surface marine sediment (0.6m) | place: French Polynesia: Moorea | collected 2018-08
AACTTTTTTTTTAAAAAAATAATTTAAAAATTTTTTTATTTTCCTGCACTTTTAAAAAATATTTACAAAAGTTTAAAAATTAAAAAAACAACAACAAAAAAAAAAGGGCCCCCCCCCCCCCCCCCCCGCTTCAATGTGTACTGTACTACAGTATACACTCATCGGTCAATATGTATATATGTACATGTATACAGTTTGCAAGCAACTATGCTTACATACACTCATCAGATGTCAATATGGATGTATACAGCTTGCAACCAACCATGAAACTAACACAAATTGGGTATCATCAGGACCTAATAACTGTATGTATCGGAACCACCATTGCCAAACCTGCCCAAATTGTGAAATGTTGACCTTAGAAACACATGTTAAGTTTATTGCCAGCTGATCTGTCCAAATTCCCCTGAAAATGGCATCAGGATGCTCGCCAAAGATTTGGGAACTAGAATTATCAATTGACTCAGTGTGCAAAATGATAATTATTTCTATTCATAATAATTCATATTATTAATCTCGAGTAACTTCTTGCTGTAATTAATAGTATCTTATTATATATCTTATCCACTTTTTCACGATCAGACCAGGGACATATGAACACCAGGTTCCTCGAGGAAGGCAGGTTACATGGCACCAGTCATTTGGCGGAGAACCAATCAACCTACCTTCAGTGCAACAGCACAGTACCATTGACAGAAACACAGAAAAGGTTAGTGTTGTGTGTGTTGTGAAATAATTATACCTAAAAATGTGATAGCCAACAGAATATATTTGGTGTACAGTAGAACCTGTCTTGAAAGACCGCTTCATGGGCCGTAAAATATAGTTCCTCAAACCAAGTGGTCTTCAGTGGTTTTAGTTTTTCTGGGGTTTGTAAATATTAACAGGAATTTCTTTTTTTTTTTTAAATATAGTCAAGCAAGTTGTTGTCTAGTATAAGATAAAAGATATTGGGAAATGCTCTCAAGTGCCATAATTACTACCTGGCATGAACTATTGGCAGTGTAATAAGTGATGAAATGATTTTAATATCTAGGTTGAATACTTATATATTGGTATTAACGTGCAGTTTAAATCTTAGAATTAAGCATCACAGTTTGTTAAACTCCTGCCATCCTTACTTCCAGTTACTAAGCACAAAAGAAGAGAAGAAATATCATCGGCGGTTGGCCTACTTGAAGCTCTACTACGAGTGAAACAGTCGGGATTATTTCTTGTGACATTTTGTAGCCCGGACGCTATGATGTTTAGGGCAGATAGCCAAACTCATTGGTTGCCGATTTTCAGTCTGTGATAAAATATAAACATTTCTGTGCATCGTTGGATTCTACCTAGTATGTTTTCCATGCTCTCTTGTATTAAAAAGAGAGTAATTATGCAACTTGTCATATTTGATCCCACAACGGTTTATTGCTTTTAATGGTAGCATATTTACCTATCTATTGGCCGAGAGCACATTTTAGAGCAGTCCAATGTTTGGAAATTCAGAATCTTTGTAGTGCTAAATAATTATCAGAATATTAAAGTATTTGGCGCCACAATTTTTTTTGCAACAATTGCAGTATTCTACCAAACACTGTGCTCGAGAAGTACGGTAGTTTATGTGCAGTATCACTGTGACTATCACTTGTAATATACATCACTGGTAAAAGATTTAGATATCGAGGTGAATACAAACTGCATAAAGTTACTCTAGAATCAAATATCTATTCAACTTTAACTGTGAGAATAGTTGGTTTATGTGCAAATGTGTTGCAATGCATACTCATTGTATGGTTGCCATTTATTTAAAACCACTGTTAAAAGAAACAGATTGTATATATACCTATTCTCTCATAATCTGTTCCACCCCATTCTTTGCTGCAAAGCAATTCACAGTAAAGGACCTCCCAACTTCGATCATGTATCAAAATACCTTTTATTTATTTTGTACATTTCGCTGACAATGTGACACGTGATTTGATGAAAGTGGCATGCTTATACTAAGGGGACATGTGCCCACATATGACAGATGCAGGTGATTAATGTACACACGTGTAGTCTGTTGCAATAAATGTTTCACCTAATATGTGTCCAATCTTATTTACAAAACCAAATGAGATTTTTTTTTTCAGCTTGGCCATGTACAATGACTCAGACACTCTTACAATTACAGGTATCATCAACAAGTATTCTATTCCCAATACAGTGAAACCTGTACATAAGGACCACCTTAGGGACCAACAAAACATGGTCCTTACATGCAGGTGGTCTTTACTTACAATACATGTACAGCTTCAATAGCGTAAATTATATCCTGGGCCTGGGGACCTACAAAATATGGTCCTTATATAAGCAAGGGCTCTTTATATACAGGTGGTCTTTAGACCGGGTTAGACTGTATATCCATCCCCCACATTTTTCACAAGAGATGCTAATATTATATATCAACACCACTATTTGGACTACAAAGTAATATTAAATAGCCTTACATACAAATACTACATAAACGCTGTTTTGAACTGGTTCTGTTGGTATGAAATATACAGGCTGCAGTACCGGTACCTGACATACACATAATTGTCCCAAAATATTTAAATGTACATTAATTAATGGAGTTATGCAAACGTAATCATGCTAAGTTCAGTAATATCTGTGCATTACCGGTACTTGTTAAAGATGCCTTGAACAATTCTTTTTGTTTTTGTACTTCTTTGTATTCCTAGTATATATAGGACAACGACATACATTGTGTTATGCTATGAAATCTGTATGCTATGAAATAATATAATTAGAAGGATCGGCTGCTAGTCCGATATCACAGCAACATGAGGATGCATATCGGTGATGTACTTCCAAAATTTTCTTCACAAACACTTGCAGTTAAAAACTGAATACACAAACTGTATAATAACCGAACTCCCGACGCACTAAATATTGCTGCCCCATTAACTTAGCATTTGTGGAGCTTATTCAATGGTGGTTTTAACCATCATCGATAGGTGAAGAAAGTTAAATAAATTATTTTTTTTTAAGTAACAGTCAAGTAATTGGGTATGTTTAAAACAAACATAAAGTGGGGCATCTGTGCCATTTTTAACTCCATGTCATGGGACCGCAGAAATATTAACAGAGCAAGTGGGAATATTCAGTCTCTTTTTAGAATATTTTTTTATACCAGTATGCAGTAATTTTACAACAATTTTTAACAGATTATGGTTGCGTAGCACTAACAAACAGGGTGAGTTAAGCAAATATTAATAAGGATGATTTGGTGCCACATTGATTCACCACTGAAGTAACAGTACGTGGTCCCTGTGATTTAGGACCCCTCCATTTAATAATTCCCTCCATTTTGCAACCAGCTATCAGTAACACCATTCTCATATTTTCAGTATAAATATCCCTCCATTTTAAGACCATATTTATCTGGCTGAAGTGGTGGTCTTAAAATGCAGGGACCACTGTATACATTTTACTATTTCTTTGTCACATCTTAAGGACTTCGGTCCCAAGATAATTTTCCCATATTATGCAAATGAATGGACCATGCCAAGTTCAAACCTGTCAGTCTTGACTCTAGTCTCAGCGCATTCTCCAATACATGTACCCCCCCCCCAAACCATTGATTTTATCTTTTGACGGATAATTTCATAAATTATCTATCACAATAAAACCATTTGTTGCATGAAAAACAAATTCATCAGCCTACTAAAAATGCTAGCTGTCTTATCATCATTAATAGTTAACAGTTCAAACAATGTCAACAGCTTGTGTCGATTGTGAACAGAGGCTTATAATATGCAGTGCACCCAGTATAATAGCTGCGCATGCAGAACAGAATAACTGGGTATATTTTTCTTCCCAAAGAAAAGTAGCGCGAACAATATAAGCTACAAATATTGAAGCATACTGTCAACAAACAATGCATTAAAATTGCTCAAATACACAGGTCAATGCCTACTGGTACATAGTTTACTTTATTTCAACAATATAGATATTTAGTAAAGTGGCTCCTCTCTTAGCGGCCACTCTCAATACAGGCCACCCTTCCTAATGTGGCCAAAAATATACTGTTGTCTATATATTGGGGTAATTATACTACTCTCGCCAACCTGGTGTTATCATAAGGAAACTACTGTAGTCAAATTGGAGGCATCAGACTTGCCCAGTTTTTGCATTCCACTCAAGAACAGTACAGTGGTCCCTCTATTTTAAGACCACCCATGGTGGGTGGGTGGGTGAATCAGGCTTATAGTCGGCTTTCAACCACTCATGGTCATATCACTGACTTCAAGTTGGATTCGGTGGTGTATGTGCGGTGATTTAAGACTACCCATGGGACTAAGAAAATGTGGTCTTATATTGCAGGTGGTTTTAAAGAAGGTCATTTAACACAGAAAATTGCCGTTTGGCACCAAAGCAAGTGGTCTTATAACCAAGGGTGGTCTTAAAATAGAGGGTTGTAAAATAGAGGGACTGCTGTATTGGATTACCCAGTCTTTGTCCACGATATAAATACTTTGTTTTCTAATGCAGTTATGTGCTCTTTTTTTCCTTGAAACCCCCCCCCCCTATACTTAATATTTTTTTCTTTTCATGTACAGGAGCAGTTTTGAAACAGTAGAATGTTTAAGCACACTAGAATGGTAAATACCAATTTCATACGTGACAGTCTTTTTCTTTTTTTTTTTCATATGTAAAATATTTCATACAGCATCGTATTTAAGGTGTACTGGGGTAAAAATTATTTTGACAAATTTTGAACACAACAGGTATTGCACAGTGTCCACAAGGCAAAAGAACCATACACAAATATGACAAACCAGCAACAGATGTCCAATGACATTTAGTACAAAAGTTCAGATTATTTTACCATAATTATGTACAGCTACAAACATCAGAAAATCTTAGCTCCAATATTTGTTTTTGTTGTGACATACCTACAATTAGTATTGGTGTTGAAAGCAGTGCTACATCTCTTGTGTGCACTGTAATCATACCTAAATTAATATACATAATTAAACACCTTTTTATTTTTGTTTGTGTCTGGGTTATATTCCATGTTCCGATGATTGAAATTTAAGATTTTGCTACACATTCATATGACAGTAGAGATTATATCTGCTTATTTCTATGTCAAAGCCATACAACTCCATAAACCTAGTTAAAGTCAATGCTACTCTTTTAAAACTTTCTCTCTGTTTAACCTGTGCAACTTCTGTTATGACAGCCTCGACACAATAACCCACAAAACAAACACGTAATACTGTAGGCCATCAACCATTCTCCCAATTCGAATATATTTTATAATTGATCCATCTTTTAGTATGCTTTCAGTTGATCTAAGTTTCTATTCCGTATCTGCTTTGCAGAATCTTAAATTTCAGTTTTAGTACTCTTTTTATTTTGTTTCCAGCACAGGCAATACAGAAGAACTCCAGAATTTCCCATGTGCAGCCAAAGCCAAAATGGTCTTAATTCCGAGGTGTTCTTTGGTCTGAAACAATATAGGACTGTTGAATAACTTTTGGTTATTCTTATTCAGGAATTACTTCTTGGGTGATCTTATTTTCCGGGTGGGTGGTCCGAAGGTGGGGTTCTATGGTTCACATATAGGCAGTGATGCTGTATATGAATCGACGCAATCAGGCGTTACCTGACTGGATTTCTTATCCTGCGACACGGGATTACATATACAAGACTTTCAATATTCTCTCCATGCAATGCACAGGAGATGCTGTGGTTTACGATGATGAGGCACAGAAACAATTTCATTTTATATATACATGTCTACATGTACAACTTTGTACCAAGGCACAGATGGACCAACTAGCTCAAATTTGCAAAACAAACATTTGTGTGCTCTTACACTATCTTTTAGTGTGATACTGCAAAAGCTTCTTCAATGTTCCAAAATTTATTTTTTTTTGATATATTTAGGACTCTGTGCCTGGTTTACATAATTAAACATAAACAAAACAAAACAAAATTTTCCCAGAGGATTATATTGTGACAAAGTCCTCCAATAAACAGCTGTCAACAATTGACGATAGTTAAACCGGACAAGGGCAGAAAATTCATGCTTTCAAAATTCATAATGTGCTACACACAAATATATTTTTTTTTTTTTAATTTACACAAAAATTGCGATCGGTACAGGTGATACTCCGGAAACTGTCATGGTAAATATATACCAAGCCTGATAATTCTATATATGTAAGGAGATGTTAAATCCATATGGTGCCCTTAAATCCATATATGGTAATTATAGAACCATATGGTAATTCTAAACCTGTACGTCACAAAATATTTTGTTGCGATTTTCACACTAATACACATGTTCTATTTAGTTTAGCCATATTGGCTGCATAAACAAAACGGGGGACAATTTCAGAATAGACTTTGTTTGCATGCTGTGAAAAACTTGTGGCTAAGCTGAACAAGATCATGAAGCATTTTCATATACAGTGACATTTTCATCAAATATAGGAACAAGTATTACAAGTCCCACATTACATACCACACAATCTATCCACAAGGATATTTTCCACCATCTTTTTTTGTCAATTTTTGTTTTTAATTATTTTTTAAAGCCATTTGTGGGTCACCTTATCCTCAAAAGTTATCAATGAATTACATAAAATTGTTGTCATTTGCTCCGGAAAACACGGGCCACCAAATTAAACTGAATTCCAAAGGAAAATGTCTCTTGTAGTGAAGACCAATTACATAGTACAGTGAAACTTGCATAAAAAGACACCCTGGGGACCTGGAAACTGTGGTCCTTATACACAGGTGGTCTTTATATACAGGTTTAGTAACATGGAAAGTATACACCTTAGGACCTGCAGAATGTGGTCTTTATAAGCAGGTGGTCTTTAGAGCAGATTTGACTGTGTATTTTCCTCAATGTTCATGCTCTATATAAGGTTTAAAACCAAAATGTACTGCAAAATAAATAAAGTCATTACTGCTTGAATGATATTGTTAAATAATTGCCTACCTTTGACTTCACAATAATACCAAATTAAGATATTTTTTTTCTGTAGAATTTTGTACAATTCCAATGATACCAGAAATATATGAAAACTGGTATATTACAAGATTACAATGTAATACCTATAGATATATTTCCATGTTCATTTTTCATTTCCTTTTTTTTTAACTATTCCAATGATTACACATTTTTTAAATTTCCTTTTTTTTACATTATTTCATATCATGTGATCTTATGTACAGCAACACGCTGTATGATGACTTTGCTTGGTACGTATGCGAGATCGAGCTAGCCAAGTTACTACACATAAAGGGATGACACTTTGTGCAAGGTGGCTTTTCAGTTTGTGTTTACATCCTGTCACAAAATTCATATCTAAACAATATTATACATAACAACAAATAGTTTATCAAGGCAATTCACTATGTTGGCTTCCATGTTGTTGGTTTTTCTCCTGTAGCTTTGACATGATCCAAGTATAATTTCGGCATTTTTTTTTTTTGGCATGGATTCAGAGTATAAAATAACAGTTTAAAAGAGCTGTTGGAACAGTAACCAGGCATCTTTATCTGTTCTGTTCAACATATGGTACAACCAACCGATCTGCCATTTCACTGAATATCAATGGCATGGTACAGCTTACATTTTGTCGAGTACTGTCCCAGACGGCAGTAGTTTAACTACAAGTATGTTGAGCGTCCTTAGGCTATGTAACGTCTACACAGAAATTTTTTTCCTCAATCTTAACTGATCTCTGAACAGGCAAGGATGCCCAAACACAGGATTGTCTAAGACCTGAAGAATATGATTTCATAATTTATCACAAGTGAAATCATAAATATCTGATAACAGTTTCTTAACCATAGGTAAAACAATAATTATAACAATGATTATTTTATCCTAGAGATGAATACAGTAGCATCTTATGGGTCCATGTTTTCTGACACACAAGCATTTGGTAGGCCCTTTTTTCTTTTGAGTACAAGAGTACTTTAAATTTTGGTATGTTTTGAATTGAATGAAGCTTGGAATTCAATTGCAGCTGATATGGAAAGACATGGCACACATGGTCACACATTAGAAGAATAATCGCTGAATGTGGGCTTTTGAGGTAAAGATAATATTTGTGTGATTACAATTGGATACATCAACGACACACCACTACAAAGAGCGTGTTTGAAAATTCAGCTACATCAAAAACACACACAATTATATGTTCTCATGAAAGTAGTTCCTCCATTTCTTGCAGCAAATCATCACCCGTTTGGTTGACTACATTTTCCGCAGTGGAGCTCTCATTGGTTACAGGTTTAACGCTGCTCAAAAAGTCATCCAAGTCATCCTCGAATAAGTCAAAATAGTCCTTGTCTGATGACTTTCTTGCAGACCTGCAATGGAAGTAAACGAGTTACATGTTAGATGATGATACACCAGACAAAGCAAGACATGTATGAAAAGGAACGGTACTGCAAAAGTTGAAATTTATAAAACTTCACCGGTTATTTCAAGTTATTTCTACGTACGCAAAATAGACAATTTCACAGTAATACACTACATTGCATGGTTGGCTACGTTATCTGTTTAATATCCGATACACCCTAACTAGATGAATATTAGCTGAATATTTTTTTTTTTACTAAAATAATTCACTTTTCAACTTACCTAGCTGTACTGTCAGTCTTAAGTTTTGGAGTTTCTGGCGCAGCGTTGCTCCCTGTTTTGGAACCGCTGCTTCGACGTCGTATCGCAGGCGTTTTCTGTGCACTTCCATCTTTACTAACGCTTCTCTGAAGGGAGATTGTGGTTGAGGTTGCAGTTTTTGGTGTTACTGGGTCACTACCAGGCGATGCCGAGGAGTGTTTGACCACAGCTGATGAGACAGGCTCCTGAGATTTTCCCACATTTAACACAGGACTAGACTTAGCTTTCACCGCTTCTTGCGAGTCTTTTTTGGTTGTAACTTCTTTGTTTTGTACAGCAGGTTTTTTTGCGACTTCCTTTTTACCCGTTAACGTAGATGTCTTAAGGTTCGTTTTAACCGAGGGAACGTCTTCCAGCTCGGATAAATCGGGTGGAAAATCAAGTTCGAACTGTTCAAACACAACAGGAGAAAGCTGACGTGACGATTTTGCTGATGATTGGCTCTCGCTTTGTTCTGAGTTCCGATTACTGAACACAACTGGTTTCACTGAAGTCTTTTGCTTTTTTGGTGACCTATTTATGGATTTTGTTTTATTGCTGTCACCAAATTTAACCGGAGAGATAGATCTCTTGTTGCTGCTGGTAACTTTCACAGAGTCCTGAGAACTAGACTTGGAATCTTCTTGTATATCAAACACGACTGGTTTGAAGGAATGCTTTTTGGGTTTTGGGGCAGCGTCGTCGAAGACGATGGGCGTTATATTTTTCCTCGGTGCTTTCTTCTCAATATCTGTTTTGCCTTTACTATCATTTCCAGTTTCCTGCAGAGTGGGACTCTCCGAGTTTTGTTTCTCCTTTATCTCTCGCTGAAGTCTCAACTGCTTCTCTCGCATGATTTCGGAGAAGGTTTTGGTTCCCCACCCTGAACTTTTCTGAAATCAGATTTCAGTCCATTTTGTATTAAAAGTGTCTACATCTGCACACTCCATATTCTTATACCAGGACCAAAGACTGCCTTTGGCAAACTTTTGTCTATAAAGGCTGCATAGTAGGCTTCAACGTTATCAGATCACTTGACAGACCGCTATCTTTACCAATACCCACAAACAAATTATATTACATGTACAGTGAAACCAGTCTTGAGAGACCACTGCCATGAGATACCACCTGTCTTGACAGACCAGATATTTCTGGCAGAAGGTTCTACATTTTAATACAATTGCATGTGTCACCAAAGACCGCCTGTCTTGAGAGATCACATTTCTATGTCTGACGGGGTGATCATTTCAAGAGAGGTTCTACTGTATACCGTTATGACCAGGTGTATATTGAAGGTAAGCTATTTTATTTAACCATGAATAATATGCACGAATATAGGGTTCAGTACTACAGATTTTTTGTGCACACCAGTCCTGACAAGTGAAGAGACATACCTTAGTTATAACTGAGGAAACCTTCTCTGCAGGTTTTGCTTTTTCAGTTGCTTTTTCTGCAAAAGAAAATTCTAACAATTTTACATACATTTACTAGGTAAGTACTAAAAGAATTTTTTTGTTTAGTTTGATTCAAACCCCTAATTATTGAGCTTCCAAGCATTGGATCGCATTATACAAACATGCCAGTTTAATATTTATAAATGATTTCAACCCATTATATTAGGTCAGTAAATAAAGTTAATTGTTACTATTCTACAATACAGTCAAAGATCTGATACACTAACAGTGAATGTTCTTTCCAATAAACATAGAAATTGAAAATAGTGACAGTCCAAGAAAATATTAATAAGGTTTACCTGCTTCTTCTTCGACTACAACTCGTCGGCCAAGTCGGGATTTTAAACCTGATCTTCTGCCGTCAGCCTCCGCGATGGACACCACATCGGAAACCGCTTCAACTTCTGCAACAAGATAATGATCCAATTTCTCAAACTTCTAATCCGAGCATATAGTTATACCAGTAGTTGTGCCTCTACTTTAATCTCAATATATGCAAAAGCTGTATGTTGGGACCAAATCTAGTGGTCTTGTAATCAGTGGTCTTAAACTGATAGGCTGTGAACCAGAGAGAACACTGCACTTAAAATGGCTATCCATCAAACGGAGAACACCATTAATGACATTAACGTAAAAAAAAATTGGGTCACCATGCATTGAAGTAGTTTAACGAACCTTTTCGATAATCTTCTAGTATTTGAATCAATTCAAAGCTGAAAATGTTACCACAATGGTTACAGGGAAGAGTCTGCGACAGAGTGCAATGGATTCTAGGAGGAATAGCCCTATTAAAGTAACAAACCTTTCCGTTTGAGAGCTGGAGGTTTATACAAGGTGATCTTTGAGGCGCGACCTTTTCGGGATGCCGTTTCTTTCTTGTTCTCCATCGTAGCATCTGCCCGAGGGTCTGGCTCTGAACCCGTCGATCTCTGCGATTTTTCCTTCCGAATGTCGTCTAATGATTTCACCACAACTTTACTCCGTGGTTCCTCGGAATCTAACGCTAGAGTTAAGAAGATATACGAACTTTGGAGCCGATACACAAATCATTACCGACAAGTGGTTAATGTGTTTTATTTTTCTGTGGTCATTATGTGATTTTTGTTAAAAGTAAAAATTGAAATCCAGGACTATACTCTGTATCATGGAAGGAACTGCTAATATGTGGAAAACGTAATACGGGTATCATGGTTTATACATCACACAGCTCTACAATATCTGTTGGGGGAAAAATGGTGAAAAGTTATCCTAATGTCAATCTAAACACACTGACACTATTCGTTTGTTTGTTTATTTACCTGTGACTTTGCGTGTTGTTTGTAGGCTGGTTAATTTTGACTTCAGTTGTAGCTTCCGTGTGACTTTAGGCTTAACGTCAACTTCAACATCAGGACTTGATTCCTTGCCTGAAAAGCATATACATGTATTCAGTTGAGTCCCGAGTCTTCCAAATGAGGTCGTACATTTTGCTTATAAGACAACCACATGGACACAATGTTGGCTCTGGTAAAAAATCCCCAAAACATTTTAAATGTGTACTTATTATATTATAAACAGTATATGTACATTGAATTAGACTGAAGGTACTGAAGTGGAATTCGACTGTTAAACCTAATTGCAGGGTTGGGTCGAAACATGCGGCATATTTACATGCAACTTTCATAAATAGATACATTAGAACTTAATTTAAGTTCCCATTTTGACCACACTATTTCCTTTAAAACAACAATGTTGATCTTGTACATACTCAGTGAGGAGTCCGAGGAAACTTTCCGTACCAATCTTCTATTCACGACCGTTCCCTCAGACACAGAGACCGATGGTTCTGAAATAAAATTTTTTAATACATTAAAATTTCAAACTCCCTGATCAGGCAATCATAGTTGAACGTTAAAAGCCAAGAGGCTGCTAAAATCTTAATGATATGCATTCTTGAACTAAAACTTAATGTGAAGCACATCTACATGAGATGATCTTAAACTGTAGCGACACATGGATTGAAAAATATATGTCCAGCATCTACTAATTTATAACTGAATATCTTTATAAATCCAAACACAGGACCGGGTAGAAACAATTCCTTTGTTCATACAGTACCTGACCTCTATACTTGGTGATACATGTATTACAAAAGTGTGATATGTGATACATGTATTACAAAATCTAGTTCTAACCTTTCGCGGGTTTATTTGCACGTTGTATCCCAAGTCTCGATTTGACACCGGTCTCTGTTGGCTTGCTGACTTCAGAATCTATAGGAAAAGGAACGAAAGAATATAAATTTGAGAATGACGTTTCCCAGCAAATCTACCAACTGTGGCAGATAATCTTCTAATTATAATAACCCATTCAGATATTCAGCAACCTAGCAGTAGTTTTACTTCATAAGGTCACAGGAACAATTTATCACACCCCTTTTTGCAGTAAGTTTTCCCCGTCTTTCCCAAACATTTAAACATATGTTTTCCCATTCTAGATCTTAACTAAATGATTTATTTAGATGCCAACTTCTTGCAAAATGTCACATGTTTTTAGGACTCGGACGAGTCCTTATATTGTTATAACGTAGCGAACCTCAAGCTATTACTTTTGCATTTCTCCGGCAGGAGAATGTCCATAGCCAGAATAAAGGCGTTTA
>JAAUYG010049569.1_pt1 | contig 12749 bp, 13 predicted proteins | sample 7278091 | NCBI WGS metagenome assembly JAAUYG01 (sample SAMN14350201, study PRJNA611818) | marine sediment metagenome | isolation source: surface marine sediment (0.6m) | place: French Polynesia: Moorea | collected 2018-08
ACCTCCCCCACACGCACACTGCATACACTTACAACACAAGGGGGAGCCATCAAGAGCAGTCAATAGGCTATGAGCCTGCAAGACTGAAAATATGATATGATATGATATGATTGCTTGATATAACATAGATGGGCATAGTCAAAATGACGTATGATATTATCTTTAACTCATGTAATGGAAGGGAATTCACGGTAAGTGACATGTATCAGAGTATTTTGTGTTTTGACTAAACTGTACTTTCAGTTCATCATTCTTATTATTCTTGTCTTTCCTAGCTAGGCGAGGGGTTTAAGCTAGAGAACCTGGGACCTTCAGCGTGAGAGGCAGGCGCTCTACCAACTGAGCTATCCCGCACAAATTGCTTTTATGTGTTTTATAACATCATTAATAGCATGGTTTTCACATGATAAGTTTAATATCATTCTCAGCTTGTTCTCTTTGTATAAAGTGCTAAAATGTGGCAATCCACTGATTCATAGTCATTTTGTTCATGAAACTATCCCTCACTTTTGAGCTTTTTGACACTCAAACAATCTGTGAGTTGAACTCATTGCAGTGTTACATACATCACATATTCTCTCTAAACTTGCATACATACTGGCTTCATCCAATCTGAGTATAGGAAAAGATTTCTTAAGCATGTTAAGCGACTTAAATTCAACGCAAGGCGTGTTTGAGCACCACATACTTGAGGTGAGCTTTAACTGTCTTCAGCCAAATCTCCTGCTTCCGTTTTCTCTGTTTTATGCTAAAATCATTTTAAGGCTGCAAATATGTAGTTTAATGTAATATGTTTGATAAAAACCCTATGCAGGATATATTTAGGACCTTCTAAGTACGGGCGTTAATTTGATTTTGTCTATAAATTTATAGGGGCATTTACCTAACGTATTCGAGAGCTCTGTTCATGTGTCCCCTGTTGTGTTGATTTTTTTTTCGACCAGGTCTGCATCATGAGTCATCAGGTTATCAATAATAGTATAATACCACTGCACCCTGGCGCTGCATGTACTGTCAGCAGGGAACAATTTACTTTCAAAAATTTGTAACCATGGGTACCATGCCGTTCGGGGTTCTATCGGGGGTCGCGATAGAACCCCGAAACGAACGGCATGGTACCCATGGTTAAAAAATTTGCATGGCAAAAAATTCCAACTTTGAAGAAATTGGTATGAAAAGTACAACGTAATACTAATTTAATAACATATTGTAATGTTATAACATATTGTAATTTGTTATAAATTGCTATACATTTTTGAGCTGGTGTAGCATTTTTCTGATCGTGTGTAGCAAACTGCACCGCTACACCAGTTAAATTGTTCCCTGACTATCAGTGTCACTGGATGCACTATTCAGTTGTATTATATAATTAACTTGTAAATTGATGATAACCCCAGGCTGCGGCTTGGTGAGGTGGGCTCCGGTAATAACCTTCGACTGACCACAGTTCATGTGTTAGCCTACGTAAGAAGCTCGGCCAGCCGCCATGCAGCATCTATCAGCTGTCTTTAGAGGCAGACACTCTGGCTTGGTGGGGGGATGTAGGCCAATCAAAGGTTATCAGTGGAGTCACCACCTCACCATGCCGCAGCCTGGGGTTAGTTTATGAACCTCAATCTACTGGTCTGTGGCGCTGACATTGATTACTGTGGTCATAAAAATTCAAAAACCTGTCTTGGCTGCAGCTAGCATGAACTGTTCAACAGTATCGGTAAATAGTAGGGAAGGATGTGTCACGAATTACAGGGCAAAATTTATATATATACAGCTCTGGCTGTCTCCCTCACGGTTATACCTCACAGCCATCTGTACCTCACACTCACAGCTGTCTATAAGCAGACACTCACCACCGGACATCTACCGGATGAATGGCTTGAGGCTAATTCATCACCGGTCTTCAAAAAAGGGAGTCAGCATGAGGCTAGCAACTACGGGCCTATCACGCTGACCAGTGTGTGCTGCAAGACCTTAGAACACATACTGTGTAGCCACATTCGAGCCCACCTAGACACCAACAACATCCTGTCACCACTCCAACATAGGTTTCGGAAACACCACTCCTGCGAATCGCAGCTACTAATTACCATAAACAACCTAATGTCCAGTCCTATCATGATAGAAATACACAAGTGGACATTACCATCTTGGACTTCTCAAAAGCGTTCAACGTGGTCCCTCACACACGCCTGCTAAAGAGTTCAAGATCGAGCACTATGGAATCCGAGATGTAACACATCGCTGGATAAGGGCCTTCCTAACGCAAAGAACACAAATTGTGCAAGTAGATGGATCACACTCCAGCAAGGTGGACGTGGAGTCTGGTGTCCCACAGGGAACAGTATGTCTAGGCCCCTTGTTGTTCCTATTATACATCAACGACCTCCCGGAGTGCGTGTCCTCCCAGGTCAGTCTCTTCGCTGATGAATGTGTACTGACAGTACTGTACAGGCCCATTCGATCTATCACAGACCAGCTACAGCTGCAGGAAGACCTAAAAGCCTTGACAACCTGGGCAAACACTTGGGGCATGTCATTCAACCATCCAAGTGTTATATATTAAGCACAAGCCAGAACAAATGGATTAACTCCTTCCTCTATTACCTTTGTGGATGTGTCCTAAGCAAGCTACCCACCTCAAAACACCTCAGTGTGACTAAGTGAGGATCTGCAGTGGAATGCACATATTAAGACCATCTGTGCAAGTGCAAGCAGAACCTTGGGGTTCTTGCGAAGGAACCTGAAGAGATGCCTACGAAACTATGAGAACTGGCATACCGAGCTCTTGTTCGATCGAAGCTCAAATATGCTTGTTCCGTATGAGAGCCATACTTGACCAAGGACAAGGACCTCCTAGAGAACATCCAGAGGAGAGGAGCATGCTTCATCCAACAAGACTACAGATGACGCAGCAGCATCACCAACATGCTAACCAGTCTAGGCTGGGACCTGCTAGAAACCCGGCGGTGGCAGGTCAGACTTAGATTGATGGACAGAATTGTCAGGTGGTAGTGAACCTAGCAGACTATCTGACAGAAGCGAGCACTAGAACTCGAGCCATCAACTCACTCAAGGTCCGGTGCATAGGAGCAAAGTCCTTACCCTACAAGAACTCCTTCTTCCCTCGGACAATATCTGATTGGAACGTGACTCCAACAGAAGCAATCACGAACGTAAGAACTAGTGTCAGGATGATGGCTGACTAGTAAGGCATGCCCTCCCCCCCCCCCCCCACACACACACACGTGTGTCATACTCGCGAAGAGCTGCAACCACACGTATCCGACAAGACAAGTCTCTTCTCAATCACAAGGAGCCCTGCCAAACCTGTGACCACTTTCATCTATGCATACTCTGAGGGAACTGCTTTGTAGGAGTATGGTTTTTCAAGCCACTGGCGACGCCCTGGGGGAATGTGCTGGTGCTATACATGTACCTGAAACCCACCTCCTCAAGCGTAGGGTTACTCCGCTAGTGTCTGTGGCCACTGGCCATCCTAGCCATACACAGGTCTTGCTTGAGTCTCCACTGCAATATACTCTTCAAAAACCACATGCGTTGTCAAAAGTATATCATGGCGAAGTCATGAATGGCTAAGGCCAAGTCTTAATAGTGTCATATATGGATATATGCATATCCCTGACGAATTGTTTTTTGGGAACTTCCCTTTTGACACTTGAATGTTTGAGTCAATTAAGTATCAAGAAGTAGCTGAACTCTTCTTGCCTGTAACATGTTCAAGTGATGTTATAGTAAAATTATTTATAAGCGAATTGTTTAATACTCGATTTTTGTTTCTCTAAGCTGCAACCTTTGCTACTTTACCCCAGATTGCTGTTTGTCGATATAACCTCTGGCATTTCTGGCAGTTAGCTCTTGTATAGGAAAGGCCTGTCGGAAGGCAATCTAAGCAACCCACCTCATGAAGCACAGTCTTGGGTTTCACACACTATCATGCACATACTGTTCAAAAGCTTTCTACAAAAAACATTCCTTTGTATAACAATTTATTGGTACATTTCTTTTCAGATTTACCAAAGCAAAAGCAGCTTGACAAGGTCCACCACCATGGAAGCTCTGTTTGTTATGGGATTTGTAGCCCTCCTCCTAGCACTAAGGCTGTTACATCTTGCCAGTCAGGCTGTAGCACCAACACTTCATTTCAAAGAATCTCCTTTCACTCGTGAAATTGTGAAGCTTTGCCCTTTATTGTCTCAAATGTAAGTTTGTCTCTTTATTACAGCTTATATATGAATCACGAAACACGAATAATGTGCCACCATTTTAATTTGCACCATCAACAGGCAAATTTTCTGTTGAAATTTGCAATATACAATGATATACAAGATAACAAAATATCAGTGTTGCCATTTTAATATCAATTGTATATCCTTATATGCAAAGCATATGGCCTTTGTAGATAATATCTTGTTTCAACCCTGTTTCAATATATTATTATATTACTCATATATTTGTAGTAGCTATATTGCTTGATCTTTTGTTTTTTGGTAATCAGTTATTTGCCACCATTGTTATGGGGTAAGAGTGGACACATTCAAACCCTCATCTACGGGAAGATGGGACGAATCAACTCGCCAAAATTAGAGGGAGAAAGGTCAGCTGTGATCATGGAAGATGGAGCAACCATGACCTATGATGTTTTTGAACCAGAGAAGCCTCATTCCAGTGGTGGTCAGTTCCTTTTGCTAACGTTTCACCAGAATGAATAGTGCTCCCTTTGACTGTGATAGCAATTTATTTGTGAATGACTAGTTCCTGCAGTTGTAACACTTATATACTAAATGACTTTTATTATGTCATAATTAACAGTAACAGCTCAGGAGGTTACCTAAAGGATTGTTTATTTGATGATGAGATTCACAATACAGTACAATGCATATAAATGCGAGTCTTGAAATGGGATAAAATGATTTGGTGACAAACTCATTAATAATATATATGACCTTCAGATGTAAATAGCTTGCATGTGCCGCAGTTCTGACATTCTGTTAACTTGTAATGTCATATTTGTACCTACCCAGTAATCGTGTTTGTTTTCCCATGTATGTTCCAGGAGATTATTCACTCTTGGTGTGCCCAGGCATAGCTAACCACAGTCAGAGCTTATACATTCAGACATTCGTCCACCACGCGCAGAGACAAGGTTTCCGCGTGGCTGTTCTTAACCACTTGGGAGCACCAGCCAATGTGGCACTCACCAGTCCTCGGATATTTACATACGGTAGGTGCATAGTCATGACTAGATTATCTGTGTGGCGTCATTTTTACCTCTGCTTGACTCTGTCAGTAGAGCTACTGTCATGGCGTGGGCTTACATCCTCCGTCCGTCCATTAACTCCGGTTTGTCAAACTCCTGCATGGATTCAGGCCATATTTTATGGGAAGCTACCTGTCTGCCATATTACTTTTTTTTTTGGTAATCTTCCAAAAATTAAAAATTTTATGGCACATGGAAATTTTTGTTAGCACATGACCACATGGGACTAGAATTTCAGAATGCTACTACTCCTACACTTCTCATCTGGTCTCAACCAAACTTAATGAGGACATTGGCTACCATGAGGGAATGCACTATAAGTGTTACAGGCTATTACTTTTGTTGGTAATCGGCCAAGTTTTAAAATTTTGTGGCAGTTTGAAATTTTAAAATGGGAGTTAGTAGGAAAATGCAAAGATGTGCAATATCTTGAAGACGGTTGATCGTAGAGTGAAACCGATGAAACTTTGGGACTTGTGCTGCTGGAAACAGGGATATATAGATTACGTTTCATGTCTGATTCTTTGAGTTGAGTTTGGGGTCATTCAGTGCGGTTTTCAAAATTTTCAATCTTAAAAAGAGTTTCAAAAGGCAACTGTTCACCTGGTTTTCATCCAATTTCAATCAAAATTTATGGAAAGAGTGGTAATCATGGGCAAGTACAGGCTTTTTCAGGCTATCTGCCAAATTTTAAATATATATGGCACTTTGGCGATAAGTCACTTAACCTACATTGCCATTTTCCTTAAAGGTATGTTGGTTTCACCTGGTGAAAGGTCAAGCCGAGTATAAAAGCCCATGGGCCTCTTGGTGGCGGTAAACATTGCCCCCCCCCTTAGTGGCCACTCTCTGCATAGTTTCCCAGACCCCCATAATTTTTTGCCAAGTATATTTGGTACCACAAACATGACTCTAAATAATGTACTTGAATATCACTCTGGAAAAACCCCCCTCTAATGTGGCCTCAATTTCTTAACAAATAGATAGCCTGATTGGGGAGGGTCTACTGTACTTGATACTGCAGAAGCTTTCCCCTTTCGATGATCAGTTGCATAATTTAGCACAATTTGGAAAGCAAAGGCCACATATATATATCTTCAGTTGCCATGGCAGCAACAAAACTCTGCCTTGCTGCCAGTTAAGTGTCAATGGGACAGAGTGGATTGCTGTTGTGACTTGATGTAAAAACTCTTTTGCCTTGTCCTGTTTGCACTGATGACAGATTTATTCCTTGTTTAACCCACGGACCAGGTGGCACTGAGGAGTATGGACGGATGGTTGACGAGTTCCAGTCACAGTATCCAGATAGTCGCTGCTTTGCAGTGGGCTTCAGCATGGGAGGAAATATCGTGGTTAAATGGCTTGGCGAGGAGTGTCACCAAAACAAGGTCATTGCTGGTATCTCCTGTGGTCAAGGCTATGACGCAGAGGGGTAAGGACAAATAGAGAACGGTAATCACTATTTTGCATTGGCATTTTCCTATGGCAGCATGTGTCGATCAATCTTTTCCATAAATATCCAATCAGTTCGAGCTCCGGATCATTTCGGTCACCGGGTATTCTTGGAAAAAATAATTTAAAGTTCACATGGTTTCATGCGATCAAGCAGTTCTGAATAAAATATATAAAATGGAAGTCTCAGTCCAGAAATCATTGACTATTACATGTCCCTAATTTCATTTCCTGGATGATAATAGAATTTTCAGGATTGAATCAAGTTAAAGCACAGGATGAATTAACTCCGGAAACTAGTTGATTCCGAACTTGTTAATATTGAGTCAAGTTATACTATTGGCCACTGTGGTCCATTTCTTAGTGGCCCCTCAGAACAGCTGTGGAGGCCACCCTCTCTAATATGGCCATAAATCTCTGCTGCAACATGTATTACTATCAATGTATTTACTTATGCCGAATGCCACCTCTCTAACATGGCTAAAATTTCTTGGCAAATAGGGCGGCCTTATTAGACATTGACAGCTATACTGTTACAGAGTATGGTGGAACCTCTGTATAAAGGCTACCCTGCAGACCCAAGCATATTGTGATTGTTAATTGATCCTTATATATTTTTATTATAAACTTTTATTTCTTTATACAATGTAGAGGTTTACAGTATGCACAGTGCAGATTAATGTTCACCTCATGTATATATAGGTCTTTATATAGAGGTGCTTTGTAGAGCAGGTTTAAGTTAGCGACACTTACTTGCTACTTTAAGCACATATCTTCAGTGCCTGTACTTGTTAACCATATTTTTCCCTCTAGGGTTATGCCATACCTTATGGGCTGGGAGCATATACGCAGAGCGTACTTGTGGGCTATGGCCCAGCATCAGAAGGGCGTCCTGCGGAGGCACTATGATGTCCTGTTCAGCTCCCAGGCTGAGGAAATGTATAAAACCACATTTGAGACAGATCGCATCTTGGCTGCCACATCGTTGGTTGATATCGACGTGAACTACACGCGCAAGAGGATGGGCTTCAGTAATGTGAAAGACTACTACCGCTGGGCAAGCTGCAAACATGTGATTGATAACGTAAGATTTCCTGTGGCTGTTAAAACGTAGACTTCAAATAACTGTAAAAGAAAAAATTTTGGTCTGACTTCGAATTGTGAATCCGGCTCTTCCTCATGGTGACCAGTATTAAAGTTTGTGTTTTCAAAACCTGTATTTTCTCTTGTACAAGTTTACCTTTGTACTTTGAATCACATATAATAAATTCTGTGGAAAATGTCATCATTTATGGTATAATACTGTTTTGTGCAATTAATGAATTATGCAATATGCATGCTTAATTATGCTTGCCTAGCTTAGTAGAAGACAGATGTAGTATGGTAGTACAGACATTTAATGACTTACTCTTTGGCCTTTGCATATTCTCTTATTCTCTGCGGTATGGTAAACACCTTTTGTTATCTTGCGGTTTGCTGTGCTCCCAGGTTGACATCCCCATGTTCTTTCTAAACGCACTTGATGACCCCCTGGTGCCGACTGAGATGCTTGACATCCCCAGGCAGTTTGTGTGTAAGTAAAGCAAAAATATCCTAGTGCCGTTTCTTAGAAAGAGCCAGTAGTTCCCATATGTATGGAAAATTCAATTGTTGCCACTTGCCAAGGTGATTGGCGGTAAATGTTAAGTCCATTTCTAGACTTGAGAGTTTTCTGGCAAATGCCCCCCCCCGGATGAATACTTTGTGTGTTCAGTACCCTTTCCCACACAACCACCGAGTGTGGTGGGAATAGCACATGTTGCACTCAAGTCCCATTAAGTTGCACCCTGTACCTTTACAGGTGCATGGACTCCTAGTTGCAGCCACTTCAATAAATTGTATTGCACGCTAACATACCAAACAACGAGTGTATGTTTTCCACCCAGATGCCAGAACTGAAGACATCCAAGATTGTCTTTGACTCTTTGACACTTTCTTGGGTTGCTGAACTAGTCTGTGTGATCCCTGCATTTTTATTCCTGGAAATGGAATTTGCAGTGTTACATAGCATTTATTTACATGTGTATAAAGTTAGACGTATTTTGTACATCATATATTCAGCAATAATTTGTTCGTTACTGGTATGTGTTGTGTCATGTATTTGTCGATTGACGTATGTTATAATTTGGCTTGTAATATCATTCAGTTTGCTGGATGCATAGTGAATCCCATTGACATAGGATCTACCTTATTTATGTGCGTGCCTAAATAGATCAAAACAGTTTTGTGTCCGATAGTTGTTTTCTGTTGTGATTATATGTGGTGTATTCATTCGTTGTTTTCCAGACCACAGGAATAACTCCATCCTGGCACTTACGCAACATGGTGGCCATCTTGGCTACTTTGAAGGAGGCATCATTGTTCCCGAGACGATTACCTGGCTGGATAAAGTCGTCGTGGAATATGCAAATGCGGTCATACAGCTAACCGAAACAGGCTTTGCGGAAGGCACAATTCCACTAAATGCTGCTGTGTCTGAATAATTTATTTTCGACCAATTAGACTTTGTCTGGGCTGGAATGATAGTAGCTGCTATATTGAGGGTAGTTTGATTGCTAGATTGGTACTTACATTGCTATGTCTAGAATCTCATTTGTAAACTGGACATCCCTTGTGGGGGGGGAGGAATTTCCAAAACGTGCTGTTTGTAGAATGGAAACTAACTGGCGAGGTGGTTCAGGAGGCATCATTTAGTTTATGGCTAATCTTGACAACTTTGTGTACTATGTATAACTTTCGTTGCTACATATGTTGAGAGTGGGTGTGGCTGCCATCCGACATTCTGAAGAACTACAGCATGTACAGTCAAACCTGTCTTGAGAGGCCACCACAGTGACAGACCACCTGTTTTGAAGGACCACCTTCTTAGCAGAAGGTCCCACATTTCACTAAAAATGAACCTGTCACCAAAGTCCACCTGTCTTGAGAAACCATATTTTTATGGACAATGGGGCGGCCTTTCAATACAGGTTTTACTGTATCAGTGAACAGGCTGATTTCAGAATCTTACTGTTGGAGCCTTTATATTTACTGTTAATAATTTATTGTGTGTTATATTTAGGCAAAGGACTTATGATTTTCAAGGTACTGGTTCACAAAAGGCATATCTAGATGCAACAGTAAGAATCGTTACAACAGGAAAAGAAAAACGAAAGATTTCTGAAAAAATTAACCCTTAGTCCAGCCAGGAGTAACAGCAGTGAGTTTTCTTAATTTAAATCACAGTTAAATGTAAACATTTTATACATGGAATTTCACCTGGGATTTGTTGACACATTTCTAACATGTCTTGGGAAACAAGAATGTTAATTGGAGGGGGGGGGGGGGTAACACATTGACCTGAGTTTGTATAGACTAATAACCTTGATTAACAGTATGTATAGACCATGCCCTAACATCAGTCAGATTGCAGGTACATTGTACATGCTTCCAAATGTTTCTTGCGCCATGGTAACCAAGATTCTAGTTATATAGTGGGCTCTCTAGTCATTCCTACATGTAACGGTACCGTTAGTTGCTACAAACTTTTTTTTTTCAAATTTTGATCTTTTGTATTGTACAGTAGTGTAGTTGAATCTTACGTATGTATGGATGTACAAAGTTGCAAGTACACTTGAGTACTTGAGATCATGGTACTTTTAAGTTCTGCGGCTTTTTTTCAAGCTGTATTGAAAAAAAAGCGATGCCAATTCACTGGAGGGTCATTAACTGTCACAACTTCGCTCAGTAAACTGCAGGCAAAGCTTTTGTGATTTATGTACATTTGGTGTGAGTTGATGGATTTCTGCCTGTAAAGAACTTGCCGGTATTTGAGTTTGAGCTCATGGAGCAAAAGCAGTTGGTGGATAAACTAATGCCATGAATGTTAGCTTGTATCAGTGCTGATGTTTTGTGTTTTATGGATGTAATAGTGTTTGTCCAATGACTTCTTGATGATGATTAACTTCATGCTGGTTTCTGCCAAAAGTTCTAGCTTTTTACAGGGAAGCATTTTTCCTCTGTTTCATTTGGTTTCATTATCGCACTGCCTCACGTTTTGATGTATACATTATAGGTGTACATGTATAGTAAAAGTTCGATTGTAAGATTTCCACATCTGAAAGGTTCTTTCTGGTTAGATAGATTCTTTCTTTTGCCATTATGGAAGATCCACTTCCCATAGTATATTAAACTTTTCCTTCATCCAAACCTCTGTTTAAAAATAAAGGGTGTGAAAAACCACTGGGTGTAAATAAAGAGGTCAAAATGGCATTATCTTTAGAGTAAGGTCTGTCGTTCGGAGGTTTTGTACATGTCAGCAGACAGGCTGTGTACTGCATGGTGTATATTTGTATGCATCTGTGTGAACTATCCTGTGGTCTCCACTGTTCCTGTCCTGTTTGGAGAGCTGTATGCTGTCAGCTGAATCCAATCTGAACTAAGCATGACTGTTTTACTGGACAATACTGCTGTCGTATGTGAAATGTAATCAGCGGGAGTGGAGCCATCCTTGTGCCTAAAATGTGGTGCATTGATGTGTGGTCCCAAGTGCCATACTATGCATTTAGGCAATCTGTTAGTGGTCTGTGTAGTGTTACTGTTACAATATCTGAATGCACAAATAATGTATCTAGGTTATAATGATGTTATCCAATACAATGGTTTTATTGCATATATACACTATATTGGTGCATGTACTTTGGTTCAAACGCACATTACAATCATGTCAATATACAGTCATATCTATACATATTGCCATTGTCTGTTTAAATACCTTTGCTTGTTTTGTTTCTCCATTAACTTACCGGTAATACAGTTTACATGTTCTGCTAAAACAGAATTGTACAGCACATTAAATAACAGAAAGAACAAGACAGTCAATGTTGGAGCTGTTTAAGCTCACTGTGTGATCCCACACTTGTCAGAAATTGACCATTGTTGAGCACAAGTCATGTAATTATGTCTGACCATTATTTGCTTAATTTATATTTGGTTATTATTGATAAGAGTAATCTATGTCAGTATTTATGACAAATAAATAAAAATAACTTCCATCAGTTAACAGATTATTCTGGTTGTTAGGGGCAGGTTCCTCTCCAAAAATAGTCTAACCTGGCATCTAGTCTTACATCCATCAACTTAATGTTTTTTTTATGCCAGGACTTGTTGTTCACCCTCATCATCATTATCTTGTTACCTTTATTTTTTGTATCACTTTTATGTATTTTTTGTGCATGCATAAATTATCCCATTAACCCTTTCTACTGTGCCTATGTTCGTCTTGTACATATGCTGTGTGCCAAGCTGTTTGTTAAACCCTGCAGTTTTGAGTCTGGGAGAGATGGTTTTTCAGTCCAGTATTTGTGGAGCAAAAGCTTTTCTCCAGGTTATGGCAAAGAAGGCTTTAAATGTAAACCTAACATAGACTTTGTTGTTCCCCGTGCTGACAGTGAGTATGTTGTATGCCCGTTGAGTATTTATTGTGAAAAATCTCGGCTGTACAACAAATGGGCTATCTACCTCCTCGACATGTATTTGCATTTATCCATGTAATCCATCCCCTGATTAGTGTTCGACGTGATTCAGACTGAGATTAGTGCCATGCGTTTGACTCCGATAACGATAACTCCTGTGTCTAGATAGTTGTCTCTTTGGGAAGGTAAACTTAATCCTCACCATCAAGGTGTAAATGTCCGCTTGATTCCATATATGTAGCACGGCCTTGCCAGGTACCAGATCCAGAGTTTGTTCAATAAAATTGTAGCTTTCAGTGTTCCAAAATAATTAATTGTAAATGAAGGTGCGTGTGGTAAACTATAATGACAAAACACAACTACAGATTGTTACCTGATGTACACGTACTATAATAGTTTAGATATTATAAAGCTGTATGGGGATGCAGAAATAAAAAAGCTGTTCGGGGGGGGGGGGGGGGCGGGGGTTGATTAAGTTGTTTATCGGAAGACCACACGTGAGAACCCCACACCACGTGGGAGATCGGGTG
>JAAUYG010070062.1_pt1 | contig 12748 bp, 10 predicted proteins | sample 7278091 | NCBI WGS metagenome assembly JAAUYG01 (sample SAMN14350201, study PRJNA611818) | marine sediment metagenome | isolation source: surface marine sediment (0.6m) | place: French Polynesia: Moorea | collected 2018-08
CCCCCCCCCCCCCCCCCCCCCCCCCCCCCCCCCCCCCCCCCCCCCCCCCCCCCCCCCCCCCCCCCGTGCTCCCCGCCTCCGCCGGGGCGGGCCGTGGGGGGGGGCGGCGCGAACTCTAGGGAATGAGGGGCAAATATTCAGGCAGCAGGAGATGGGAAGGGGTGGGGGTGCCTCTGGCAGGGATGTGATGAGCCGAAGGAACCTTTTTCAGAAACCATTTTTAACAAGGCAGTTGTGGGTAGAGGTCATTTGGGTCACGAGGGATGGGGTACAGATGGAAGTCTGATGCCCCAGCAGAAGGGAAGGCGGGAGTGATATCAGTGCAGAGAGTGGTGGGTCAAATGGAGATCAGGTGATATAATTATCCCTGAAGAGTTTGGGATAATTCCACAGCCCAACCTCTTCCCCTTCAATCAGCAACCCAATTAGTGGCCAAAAAGAATAGGGAGAAAAGGCTTTAGTTTCAAAGTGATTTTTCACCCAATTGTATTTTCCCTGACGTTTTGACGCATGTGCAGCCTCCGAAAAAAAAATGTAAATGTCGAATAACTGGGAACCCCAAGACTGGGGGTAATATCAACATTTCATTTACTATTTCCGACTATCACTAGGGCACTGGTCACAACAACTGTCTACCTGGACTAATTTAATATGGCAGCAAAGTGCCTTTCTAGAAGGCTACCTAAAAAGAAGCACAAGGACATGGACTTGTGGAGGTAATGCCCTGCTGGTCATGTGACCAGTTAGACTTGGAGGAAATGGCCACCACCTAATTACCCTCTGCTCTGTCAGTCATCTTCAAAACCAGGCCATGCCTTTCCTTAGTTGTTGCCATAGAAACAGAAATGTAACAAAAGGGTGGCAGGGAGGGGGGACATCTCAGTGGGGGAGGGGGATTAGTGGGGCTGTGGGTGAGGAAAAGGAGAGGGGGGAGGACCATCTATGCTGGCTGTACGGCATTCTGGGCTCTGGTTGGTCAACTAGGATATTACAGTAAGAAGAAGCCCAAGATGGCACTCTGATGGAGGGGTCGCCAGGTGTATTAATAATAGCAAAGGGAGTCAGGGAAAGTTCTTTCAATATGCACACCTTTACCACACCTTTACCAATACAGGGCTCAGTTATCTCTAAGCAGAAGTAAATGATCATACCAGCTACTGTAGAATGGGTGGTATAAAAATTAGATTTTAGTCCAAAAGCACAATGCTATCTGAAAATTTGACATAATGACATATTTGCCAGTTTTCTGCCAGCTATGATAGAAAATAGTACTGCAAAAGACAAATTGGTTGAAATATACACTTCGTAGTAAAATTACTAAAATAACAGCTATTATGGTAATGTTCATGTTGCATTGTGCTGCTACTTTGATATGCGTCTTTCACAATTTTCCAAACCTTTTCCCTGTTACTGCCTATTGATTAATCTTGGAAGAAGGACTTTGAAGGAGCAAAAGTACTGCAGGAATGTACAGCAGGCGTTTTCATAAACGGAACTAACCTAGTAGTCTCTCTTTTTTGGCAATGATAAAAGGCCACCTTTAGAAATGCAATACCAACAAAATGCCAAAATGTGCTCTTGATTTGGGTCACCACTTTTTTGAGGAGCACAAAGAAGGCATTTCCAATTATCAAAAATTACAGAGCACTCGGAGAGTAAATAACCACTCTAATAATATCCGTGTCATGATTAGTGTGCCAAAAAATCACACTCTATATGGAGGAGTGCAACTCCTGTGGGAGCATTGATTCGTACTACAATTATGATTTGACAATGATTGTGATAAAGTGATGGATTTTTTCCCCATGTTATTTTTTTCCGGTTATTCAGTCGGAATTATGAAAGGGGACAACCACTGCAGCAGTATTCAACCAACCAAAGTAATACATGATATTGCACTTGGTCAACCCTATCAGTGTTACCTATGTAAGTTGACAAAATTAGTTTTTTTTAATAAACTATATACAAGCATAGATTTCTGTCATATAAATTCACTGGAAAAAATTACAAATGTGTAGTACATTCCATGAAAATTATGATCTTCTAAATATTGTGCACTTAAAACACACATTGTCAAACTTCATTTTGCACTACTATGGTTATCAAGAGATATATTCTGATATAAGTCTGGGTACAATATTTCTTGCATATATCCGTCAATATAAGATTCAATGTAAGATTTCTGTACCTGTATTTTTATCAATGGACCTGAGAGTCTGAATTAAAGAGGAAACAAAACAATGTCTTGATATTCACCTGAAATATTGTTACAATGAAGAGTACCTAGTATAAAATATTCCTAAAAATGGTAGCAATGAATTACCAGTACTAGGTCCAGGTCTGCTGTCAGGGCAGTAAATCACAAGCTGTGACAGGTATTTGGATCCAAACTCGGCCTGGGTCACTGTTGATAAAGAGTGACACCACAGGTAGCAGGTTATGACAGGGTCACAAGTGAACGTGACTGTGTGACATAACTTCCCAAGCAGCAATGCTATGCATAATGATGTAATACAGGAAGAACTTTTGAACAATGAAGCTGCATAACTTTCATGACAAAACAGGGGTCCATAACGTTGGTGACATCGGCCCGGCCCCGGGATATATTTACTTAAGTATATTACTAGTTCTTAATACAAATGACAGTGCAACTGTGCATGTCCATTGTGCATAATGAAATACTGCAGATTCACTGAATCAGGATTTTCTGTATCTTTTTATCCAAATTAACTAATGATTCTGCCCATCCCAGGTAGATGACTCACCTGAACGCAGCCTTCGTGAATGATTTCAATCCCATGATCCTGAGCATGTTCCTACCATGGCTCACACAAGATTCCCCAACCTGAGGTCCTCTTGCCTTCAATCACTGCTGCTCATATAGCTTCTCTCAGCACAGTAGCTGGCATAGCTAACAACTCCCCCCCACTCACAGAACCCCTCTCTGGCTCTGTCTTTGAGGCCTGAGCCAGCAGCCCTGGCCTACTGGCTGGCACCAGTTTACAGTGCCACAGAGAGAGACTTGGGCCACCATGGAACCAGCTCCCAGACCCCAACAGGTGTCTCCCAGCCCTCCCTCCCTCCTACCTGGGCTTACTGCAGCATGGCAAAACCGGGCCATAATAGTGCTGGACTAGTGCTGGGGTTTGAGCACCAGCAAGAACATGGATTCTTAGGTTTTGTGTCTTCTTGGGTATCACCGAAGACAAAGACAGGCAGCCATAATACCCTATTTGGGGTTGTTATAATTATCATTCAACCATGGGCATTTCATATCTTGACAACATGTCTGACAAGTACTGAGCATCATGCGGCATTATTTTCATGTGACATACATCATCAATAATCATGAATAGTGCAAGGCTACATATTCCACTATTCTGATGTAGTCATCCCATGTTAGTGATTCCCTAATCATAAAAACTTGGTACATTTTTTTTCTTAATTTCTGTGAAAGCCTCCAAGGATAGCTGAAAATTTGCAATAAGACTTTTTTTTGTGTGAAACTAACCCAGGCCAGCGAGCAATAGTCTGCCACTGTGTGAGGGCGGAATGGAGTACAGGGTTTCATCAGATAACAGTGGCAGTGGCTGGAGAATCATGCTCCTGGGGACAGGGAGAGGGTGAAGCCATATCTGTGTGCCACGCCACTCTCCGCCCTGCTAACATTGCAGAGGCGTTACAACCCGCCGGCTGTTTTCCCAACGTTTAGAACAGCCAGGTGAGAAAGTCACTGCCTCCCTCAAAATATTGAAGTTACTTGCAGGAAAACAAAACAAGGCTCAGAGAGCATGAGATATTTTTCAGAGATTCAAATCTTAATGGTGAACAGAAATACATGTATGTTTAATCACAGTGGGTTTTTTTCAACCAGTTGGATAGACTATAAGAAGGTCAGATACATGTATACTGACCTTTTCCAATATGACTTGGTCTACCTATAAATACATATGTATGTTTGAACTATTTCAAATTTTTTTTTTTTTAATTCTAAAAACTTCTTTCATTAAGACTTGGAACCATACCATCTCTGATTCTGTAGTCTGCTGAAATGCCTTGCGTGTCTGGTGGTGTCTCCAAGAGAATCTACAGTAAAACACTCAAGCTCTCAATCATACTTACATCTACAACCAGAGAGCCGATAAGATGCGTTCCATAACTGTCACAGAGTAATGCATCTGGAATCCCACTGTGACATCCTGGTCTTCAGTCACACCAAGCCAGTCCCCAAGCTTCGGCCGCAAGCGGACAGCAGTAGCAGGCAAAAACCATCGTTTCTGATCCCGTATCAAACACGAGAGGTGAACACCAGGCAATATCTCTGACTATATGATGGCACTTCTACTGTTAGAATCATTTTAACATCATCTGTAGAAATATGACAAATGTTTTTTTTCCCTTCTTCGGATGCCTGATCCTTGGGTGTATGCTATACCAAGCACTCTGTATTCTGCCTATCCTGGTGATTCATGAGATCCAAAATGATCCAGTGAGCTACCAGAAGACTGAGAAGATCCACGAACATGGAACACCAACACCGGGAGACCATGGAAAAAAGTTTCCCCCTTCACCCTTGTCATGCAAAGCCAAAATTGTAATGTGATCCTCGCAGCTTGAGACCCTACTGGCATCAGGGACAGTGGTATATAGCCAGTGGCTGGTCTGCTGGAGGAGAAAAGATTACAGCACAATTCCCAACACAATTCTCTGGTTGGTAGAAAAGCCACAGACCGAGGATTAAAGGAAGCAGATTGCCCATTTTAGGGTATTATTGGGGCTAGTAGGGTCTGTTCCTCTGGTTTGGTGCACCAAGGGAGAACCAAGGGGGAGAGAGTGCCAGAGGGAGAGGGAATGATCATGAAGCCTGGAGGGGAAATGGCACAACTGAGTTCTCCTGGAAAGTTCTCCCCAAGGTTTTGCTCAGTTCCATTCAGCTGGGTCAACTGTTGTGGGCAGAACTCAGCATTCTGTATCCTCTCTAAGCCAGTGTTTGTGTTAGCCAAGCTGCAGATCATGATTAGTATGATGTGGCAATGTTTGACAAGAGCGCTCTGCAGTTTTTGTTCAGCAGAGAAGGAGAGCACTAAGGGACAAGGGACTGTGTCTGGGGGAAAGACCAGCAACTGTGCCAACTTCCTCTAGCTAATGGCAAGCATTAGCTGCTGGTCTCCATAGGAAATGCATGGGAGAGTGCTGGTATTATCGACTGATCAGGCACTGTGACAGTAAGTCATGTCTTGTGCAACCCTATATGAAAAAAAGCTCCATGGCTAAAATATTTGCAGATACTCTACCAAAAATAATAATTTCACACCTAAATGGATACAGCAACAGTTCACTACCGGGGTAAATACATTTTCTTTTCAAATTTATATGTTACCAATATTACTCTGTCTGATGGTGATTTAGAATTTCTCTTTCTCCTTCACTGCTGGTTGGTAATTGGCGTGTAATATTCTTCACTTGGCACCAAGGGGATCATAAAATCAATATGCTCTTGGCACTGCTGAGCATCTCGGGTGTCAGCCACATGTCCAGAAAACCCGTCTCCGTTTCTGATCACAGTAAATGACATGACGCCATTTTTCCCTGGACTAGAGACTGGTTCTCCCTATTGCTCACACCCTATCAGACCCCTTCAGCTGGGCCACAATTACATGTAAGTAGGGGTTTTCTATGGCTTCACGCTGTCACTTTTTTGCTTCCCATACGATCGTGACAGGATTCAATCCATTCCAGAGGGATCCCACTTCTCTGTTGTGGCGAACTTATTGCCACGGGTTTTGGCGTGCGGGTCCGTCATGCTAGGGCTCTACCTGTCAGTTCCCATGGTGAGCTGCCCCTCATAAAAGGGAACTTTATTGCTTCCCTCAAACCCAACCTTCAGCCTACGTCTTACCCCGGAATGCCCCACCCTCCTGAGCAAGCGAACAACTGGGATTGGAAATATAATGGTGAAGGTCAGCGTCTCGGCTGTTGACACTTGGTGCTATCACCCATTTCTCACTTTTGTCCATGTCAAGTGGGAGAAGGGAACTTAATCATGATTGGTGTCAGGGAGGTATGCCCAGACAGACAGTGAAATAAGCAAGCCAATCACGACCAAGTCGTAATAACGGAAATGACTGTCCCCAGCATCTGGACACGGGCTGCGTCCATGGTTTCCTGTTTACAGACACACATTACCACTCCAAAACGGTTTGTTCTTACCATTACCCTGGGCAGCCCCAGAGTCTCTGAGGAGATGAGGAACTATGGAGTATGTGACATTGGGGGGTGGTAACCTGAGAGCAGCGACCCACAGTAACGTGATGAGAGACAATGCTAATTAGTCACGTACTCTCTCGAGACAACGCCTGCCACCATACGGCATGAAAGAATGAGTAGTCTAGGTCCATGCAATACTTGGGTCAGTAGAGGCACGTACACTGTACCAGAAAAAAACACGAAACCCTGGGATCTCTACACCATCCGGCTATTTCTATTGCTTCACACATCCACACCAACCAATTCTGTGCTGCTGGTGTCTGAGCTTTCAAAAGAGACCCCAGTCTTGCTGCTGTTATCTCACACCCGCAGGCCTCTTGATCTTGCGCCTTTATGACGTAACGAATTGTGCAGGGGAGCCAGTTTTCCATGCACAGAAGTGTGGAAACATGTCCAGCCAGAAGACTGAAATTTCTCCACTGGGGCTATCAATAAGGCTTTGGATCAAGATAATGGCAAGGCAAGAACTGGATGGAGAAAAAAACTGAGGACACAATCCATAAGGGGGATTATCCTTGACCTTTCACCAATTCAAATATACACCATCGGAAAATGTTTTGTTCCAGCTCTTGAATAAAAGCCCTGCTAGGCATGACCCATCATGAACAAGACTGATTAAGATTTGTGACGACACATCAATTGTACAGATCAACACAAATTTCCTACCTAGTCACTCCTCCATCACCACGGCAATGTCCCTTCTCCCACATACTGGAGCAAGATCCACCAGCACATCGCATGCTGCTTTGTCAGTACTCGGAGCCTTGCAGTCCCTCGACAATTTAATACTCAATAAGAAGACGCTTTCCCCTTCGATCTGCCCACTGCAGCACTACAAATTGATCCGAACACGCAAACCTCCCATTTTCTGGGTTCGGCCATTTCCATTAGACTCTGCACGCTAGACAGTGATGCGGATTGCGGACGTCCGAGATGCTCAGATAGGCCAAGCAGAAACTCGGGTAGGTCGGGTTGCAGCATTTCCAGAACAAATTTGTGAGTTTTACAGTTTAAAAGAAAAGGGAAAAATGTATGTACAAATGTATGTGTCCTGTCATTCCATGTTTAAAATCAATGATTGATGATGACTGTGTACACACATTTGCCAGAATGAGACCTTTTAACATTAACATATTTCTTTGTTACTCAGACTTGGGATACAAAACAAATTCCTATTACAAGTATATATATATATTGTATTACAGCAACACAGAAGACACACAATTTTACTGCCTACAAATTGTCATACTGTTTATCCCTTGGAATGACAACTCAAAATATTTATTGCATGCATATATAGTCACTATATTGAATGTTCCTGGTAATCCTATCAGTATAGCATCTATCGTCATATATGGATTTTCCCCCTGCTGACAGACCCTTTTACCCACTGTCAGAACCGATCCCTTTAAAATCCACCTGCGGTGCCCCCGACATGGAGACACAAGGACAGCACCTAATCTAGCCGCCTGATGGAAGGACAGGAGGAGGGGGGAACGGATGAGGCAAGCGGAAATGGTGCAGTTTTTCACTTAGCGGCAAGACGTGAAAGGCGAGCCTTATCCCTGGCCTGCTCAAGGTGCGCCGGGGTGATAATTCGTGATCTTTTGTGCGGCATGAGTAATGGAGGATTTACTCTAAGCTTAGGACAGGGGCGCTCTGGGAAAGGAAAAGATGGAGAGTGAACGACAAAATGTTCCACCGGCACAGATCTATTTCTTGCTCTGCTTGAAGCTTGACTCCATGACTGCTATGCAAGTTACAGAACAAAGGAAATTCTGTCACTAGGTTCCTAGTTCTGATCCTTAAGCAGAGACAGCCAAAAAATGAGATTAAGCACTCGACAGCCATGGAATTTAAATACTAATGGAATGTTTCTGCTAGTAATGGAATATTTGGGATATCCTTTTTAAGCGATACCATACTGAGATTACGCCACAGAACATGTGTAACACACACACAAAAAACATGAAATCCAATAAAAAGGTATCCGGGACATTTGTGAGACCCAAATTTTGAGGAAACATGAGCAAATTTTCTGGGTTGATCAATTTTCTTCACTGTTCTTGACATGCTGTACTATATTCTAAAACATCAGCTGAACCACAGAATTTCACTTCTTAACTTGTTATACAAACATAGTCTTTGTATGATTTTGACAAAGATGAATTAAGGGCCCAAATCTAGATCTGCAGACCGAATCCTTTATGTTCTGTTGGAAATTTGAAGGCTTGCTACCTGACAAGTCAAGGTTGCAGAGAGTAATTAGTTTCCTTAATCGTGTTCATGTCCTGCTCTGTATGTTGCTATAGCAACCAAGAATCCTGGCTTCCCCCTTCCGGAAATAAGACTCAGAATAAGGTCAGGTGAGGTATGTTGAGGTCCTCCATAGCTGGTGCCGTTGTTAACATTTGTATGGCCTACATTTTCAATCAAGCTTGTTTGGCAGACAATTAGTTATAAAGCTAACAAATTCACTCCTGGACACCTCCTTTGCTATTATTTGGGTAAATAAAGAATGAAAACAAGAGCTTTTAAGTTGTTTTTCACCTGGGGGAACATGATGAAACAAATGTTATTTCAGTTGGAAGGGACCTTACATTGTAGAAACTTCATCAACTGAGGATTAATCTCCCGGGCCACTGAACTTATGTTGCAACGTGAAGTTACCACATGCAATAATATTAGGATAATTGTTTTAGTTGTTTTTTTTTTATGATAACATATAAAATACATATATTTTTGCTGGAAATATGTAGTAGTATAGTAGTACCGGTAGTAGTTTATTTTTCAAATTTAAATTCATTACATATGCATCATAAATCATAGTACCCAGTTATTTTTGAGCCAAGGCACATGTCCGGTAATGTTTTTGGTTTTTTGTTACTTCAACTAAATACATGTTTACATGTGTGTAAACCTGTAAAGCAATGGATGGGCCACTGGGTCAGCATGATCTAAGACTGTGGCACGTAAATCATAAGGCAAAAATGCAGTCTCCATGGAATCATTGCACATGGGAATACTATACAGCCCTTCACTCACATCATATCACTCTCCTGACAAATTTAATACACAAACTTGATCCATGACAGGGAGTACTCATGTGTACCATCCCTTGTAAACCAGTCAATGCAAAAAAAAAAAAAAAATGGCCAGACAACGTTTCTTTCCATCACCGCTCATGCAGCGCTATTTCAAGAAATGAAGGGAATAACGCTTCCTTCCCCTGCTGAAAATGTAGCCTCTTTGAAGCGGAAAATTGCCAGGAAGGGTTTAGGCTTTGAAGTGTTATGGGCCCCAGTTAGAGGCGAAACATGCATGATTTATCGGGCAACTCAGGCTAGAAAGAATAGAGGCCCTGAATCAATAGGCTATACATCCACCTTCTCTATGTTATAAGGACAGATGTCCAGAGAAATTCTCATAAGCCCATCATTGGTCGGTTGATCCCACCAAATAGCATTTCATCTCCTGACCATGAAAGCTCTTTGCTGCCCTGACCCAGGATCTATATGCCTTGATCATGCCAGGAAGGAAAACCCTTTAGAGCAATTCAGCAGACAATATGCCACAGAAGATCAAGGGATTCTGTGATCTGGAATCTGAACATTACAGACCAAAAATTTCAGTCATTAATGTATGAGGGATCAGACTGGATTTTTTTTTTACTGAAAGACAATCTTCCGCAATAATGCAGCATGTGGGTGTTCCTCCACATGGTACAGGACCACACAAATTCTCTTAAACAGGATCTTTCAAAGGGTTCCTCTAATCTTGCCAGGAACATGCCAAGGACTTTACATGGTGAGGTTCTGTCTAATCAGAGAGTGTACTGGACCAGATTCCAGGCTGCAGCAGCCCTGAGTCCGGATATTCTCAGATCTGAATCTCTTGACCAGTTCAATGTCTTATTCAAGCCCTGGCTTCCTGTGATGACAGCATGTAGACCACCAGTACAGGTCTAGCATGTACAGACATCCAGACTGACAATTTGTGAAACACACAATACATGTACATCTGTAAACTCACGTGTCTATTTGGTGTGTGTTTGGAGTTCCATACACACATATATGGAACTAGACCCTTCCTGGGTGAAATATTGCCTACTGTAAAAATAGCCTACACCGGTCCTGTGTGAAATATTTTATTATGTAATGTTGTTTTCCAGTCTTCATTTTTGACACGTACTAGGTACTCCGGACTTGACTACCATGCAAGAAATGGCATGTAAACATGTGTAAAAAGACATGTGGTAAGACAGTGACTTTAGATCTGAGGTCAGTGACTTCAGTGAGTTAAAAGACAATTTTGTTTTTCATGCCACTGCCCACACTGGTCGCCCAGTTTAGCCACTTGTGCCGAAAAAGGGCCTAACACAGATCATTTCATTCCATTCCAGCAGATACAGACCCAATGGCAATGCATATCTTTGGGTCTTCTAACTGCTCTCAAGGTGCTGCTATTATATACCACTTCAATTTCTTCAAAATACATTTCAAATTAGATCACATACGCCTCACAGACTGTCTGTGTCTAAAAATACATCTGAGGTCCAGACACAGCCTTAGGGTATGTGCTGGTGACCCCACGGTTTGTGGTGAAGTTGTGGTATGAGCTACATTGTTGCTCTTCTTTGATCTGTGCTTGGATTCACTGCTTTGGGGACGGATGGCCCTAACTGCAGGCAGCAAGATGTATATACAGTGGTTACATGCAAGGCAGCCTGTGCCTGGAGTTACCTATGGTACTGGTTTCAGTCAGTGCCTATGGTACTTGTTTCCGTGGTACTGTGACAGTTCCATCACCCTCTTAGAAAGCACAGTCACAATCAATCTTGGTTGTTTTTTTACTATAGGATAGATTCTGGTTCCCACCACAGCTGACTGGTCTGCATTTTGTCATTTCTTTTGTCTTGACAAAGATGATCGGTTGCTGCTATTATGTACATCCCCCCACCAAAAAGCTATATATGACTCATAGTACATGTATTTATACTAAAGAAGTCCCATCTAATAAGGGTAACCTACCTGCCAAATAATTGTCCATATAATAGAAAGGTGCACTTTGGGGAGAAGGTGCATGTAGCGACTTTGTGATGGTGCATCAAAGGATATTTGTGGGCAGCCTCTATAAGGGTTTTTTATGAGTGGGAAACTCATACCTAATGGTATTAACACTTAAAATCAATTCAATTCTGTTTATGCATCCATTATGGTATGTCTTCCAATTTCCTTTTCACACTTTGTTACATCAGTTATTCACATGCGACATACATTAAAGAAATGCAACAGAAAAAAGGCCAAATTATGATGTAGTATTTATATGTCAAAACCATCGTTACTTACAGTTATCATGGCACTGCTATCCTGAAATATTGTAGAAACCAGAGTTAGTGCCAGTCTGTTGAGCTTCATTGTGTCTATTAGATGGAATCCTCTATCCAGGGCACCAGCCAAAACACAATCATTATTCACATGCACCCATACTAAAAGGTGGTGACTTTAATTCACACCTAAGGCAGCAGAGAATTCACTCCAACAGGTTGCTTGTTGGTCAATATCCTGCGACACCACACATGTAGGATTTTCAGAGGCAACTGCAGCCTCATTGGCGCTCTTTTCACATTCTCTACACTGCTGTTGGTATCTTATACCCACACAAGTCACCGAGTGACATACAGAAATTCCACAGCGACACCTATCAAAGGCCTTATTCAGTTCCTAGAAGCAACAGCCTTGGAGCCTTGTAAGTAGATGCTCTATTCTCTTGTTGCTCCTCACTGCAGTGGTACTCAGGAATGACTGATGGAAATGACCGCAGCTGCAGCCATGGCCAGCAGGGTTGACTCAAGGTGAAACCCTATGTCAAGAGATGGTTAGCCAATCAGACAGCCCTCCAAGCATGACAGGGGCTCCGTTTCACGGCTCTGTTTCGTGGCATTAGCCACCTGCTGATTCTACACACTCCCCCCCATCCAGAGTCCAGAGGCATCACAACCAACACCGCCTTCTACCTTCTTGCTGTCAGTTCATGTAAATTATAATTTCAATTTTGTCCCACTTCGGTTCCTCCTCCCTGGAGCAATTCATCCAGGAACTGGTTGTTCCGGAATGTATGTTCCCAGGCTGCCACTTAGTACAGGCACCAAGCTTGTGTAAATTGACACTTTAATGACCTCAGTGGCAAGGTTCAGAGCAGTCAATTTGCAGGGAGGGGTGGGTGGGAGGACTGCCCAGAAATTTAATGTCTGGCGGAGTCAGATTCCTGGTGGCAGTGACAGGAGTTGCCCTGGGAAGTGACACCCTAAGTATGACACTTTCAGCTGGCAGCTGTTGATGCTAACTCCTGTAATACATGCTGGGGAGATGTCTCCATCCTGCCCAATGGTGTTTGGTGGCACCTGTCTTTAGCCTTTTCCTTTTCAGTCTACAAATGTGATTGTCCATGTAAAACAAGAACATTTACCTTTATTCCAGGG
>JAAUYG010203156.1_pt1 | contig 12748 bp, 7 predicted proteins | sample 7278091 | NCBI WGS metagenome assembly JAAUYG01 (sample SAMN14350201, study PRJNA611818) | marine sediment metagenome | isolation source: surface marine sediment (0.6m) | place: French Polynesia: Moorea | collected 2018-08
ACTCCTACTACTACTACTACTACTACTACTACTACTACTACTACTACTACTACTACTACTACTACTACTACTACTACTGCAACTGCTACTAGTACCATTACTACTGCTACTACTATTGGCTACTATATTCTACAGCATATGCAGAGCGTTTCAAATGTTAATCCTCCTTCGACCCATTGGTGTAATCTAGAAGTGGGTACAGCAACTGGAGGTACAGGTAGATGATGTTGACGCATGCGTTGCTTCTTGCAGGCACCGATTCCATCACAGACGAGTGTTTACTCAGGCGTACGGAGCTGGAGGCTGAGCGGCGCCCTCCGAGAACCAACGTGAAGGAATGGATGGTCTCCCACCTCAAGGATGGGTGGGAGGCCCTGAAGGATTACGAGTGCACGCCGGCGTGGCATCGCTTCTCAGAGATCATAGCCCTGTTTATCATGGATGCTTTTGTGGACATGTTCATAACCCTGTGCATTGTGGTGAACACAATGTTCATGGCTCTGGATTCGGCAAACAACAGCGCGGAGATGGCTCACACCTTGCGGGTTGGAAACTATGTGAGTGTAACGGGATGTTCACAGTGTTTTCGCTGGTTGTCCAATCTTACAGAATATTCGTCACTACGGGATGGTTAGGTGGAACTATATATTAAAAGGGTGGGAGACGGTAGTTGAGACTCTTCTCGAGCGTATGTTGTAAAATAACAATATACCAATACCATGTGCGATAGGTGTGCGCAATTACCATCGTATGTACAGCCACATTCCTTGTAAATTAAGGTTAATTGGGACATTCGGGTATGAATGAGTTTATCTGTATAGTGTCATCAGCAACTTTGCAAATGCACTTTGACACGACGACCATCTGTCATGGGCAGATATATGACAAACAGTTCATACGGAAAGACATCTGCGGTGTAGGTAATCCTTTCGGGATTAACCCTGTTGATTGAAATCTAAAAGGTTTGGTATGTACAGAATGTGCCAGTTGTAGTAGTTCAGCGGTTCTGGTCTCTGGTATATGTTTGCCATGTTTTGCTAGATTGATTGAATTTTGGCGTGCGCTGTATATCTTGCCTCTCTATTTTGCAGGTGTTCACAGTCATCTTCACCGTAGAGTGCGTGTTTAAGCTCATTGCCATGAATCCGTTTGAATACTTCAAGGATAAGTGGAATATTTTTGATTTTTTCATCGTCGCTCTAAGTCTGATCGAACTGGGACTGGAGAACGTCAAAGGCCTCTCCATCTTACGATCGTTCCGATTGGTTAGTAAACATAGTTCTACATTCCAGTTAATCAGCCAGTTTACAGTTGCCCAGGTTATTAAAACAGCTGGGCAGCAAACATCGCTATTATACCTTCTGCCAACAACTTTCCGTGTAATGTTAGCATATATATGTATGTAGATATATTATCTGCGACATATATGCAGACATATATAACTACGTATCGTATCGGCTAACCGGCTTAAATTGCAAGCTCTTTAACTCTTTCAGCCTCGGGCTAAAGTGGTCGTCCTCCACTTATGCGTTGTTTAGAACTGATACCTGCACTATATAATTCATATGGCTGTGCAATTGAAAATATTTATCTTACTGTTACGTTTCACAGGTGTATTTGTTAAACAAACGTAGATGTGTTTGCACGCGCATGTAAGATCAGCGTTCATCTAACCAATGTCAGTCAACTTTGAGAATGATAATTTCAAATTTACAAACATTTTGTAAATCCAACCATCCGGTTGCCAATAAACGAATATCTTCTCCCATACATCCGTCATCGCTGGAAAACACTAGTGAGAGGTTGAATTTTGTCCATACAGTTTTAATCATTTATTGATGTTCTGCCTTTTGTTTCAGCTGCGAGTGTTCAAGTTGGCCAAATCCTGGCCCACCTTAAATTTGCTCATCGGTATAATAGGACGAACGATTGGTGCCTTGGGCAACCTATGCTTTGTCCTTGCCATCGTCGTCTTCATTTTTGCCGTAATGGGGATGCAGTTGTTCGGCGAGGCGTACAAGGAGATTGCAGACGGTGTGCCTCCTCCATGCTTCCCTGACGGCGCTCCACGCTGGAACTTTATTGACTTCCTGCACTCGTTCATGATTGTTTTTCGTGTGCTGTGTGGCGAGTGGATAGAGTCTATGTGGGACTGCATGCACAGCAATAATTTCGTTTGTGTGCCGTTCTTCTTGCTCACTATGATCGTAGGAAATCTTGTGGTAAGTGTGCTCGCTCGAGCTATGCGCGCGCGTATGCCGTTGTTGTAGCACAGCTGTTGTTGACGCCATTGCTGTTACACGCAGCGATATATTCTTCTATGCTATGCTTCGTAATTGGCCATTATCAGGAGTAGCAAGTAATTCATTCTGGCCAGTTTGCGAAGCAGCATGTGTTACGTAACGTTTTATCTCTTTTGGCTGTTTCATCAAACAGGAAGCAACATATTCCTCTATGCCATCCTTCGTAATTGGTTATTATCTGAAGTGGCAAGTGTCCTTTCGCCTTTCCTGTTGCAGGTGCAACAAACAGTCGATATTTAATATGGCATATTTGGATTCTGCCTTTTTAAACTCTGATATCCGATCTCTTCGATATATTTCAACATGGAACACCTGAGCTCAACACATCCCATAATTCAGCACCCTACAAATGTAGCTATGATAGATATGTAGAAATGACGCGCTTTGTTAACCATGCCACCACTAAACCCAAATCCAAATATTCCATATTAAATATCGGCTCTGTATAATGACTTTCCTCAACGTGCGGTTTGTTTCAGTGCAGTGTTATCTCTCATGCTTCTCCTCTTCCCTGTTGTAGGTGCTGAATCTTTTCCTTGCTTTGTTGCTGAGTTCGTTCGGGGCGGAGAGCCTTCAGCAGGAGGAGGACGACGGGGGGAAACCCAACAAGCTGCAGGAGGCGGTCGATCGCATCAACCGATTCGTCCTCTTTGTCAAGTCACACGTCATGTACTGTATCAAAATGAAAGTCATCAAAAAGGGGACTATGAACGAGTTCGGCTCGACCACCATCCGAACAGATTACAACAGCAAGGATATGGTGGACGGTGCGGTGCTCATGCGCAACGGGCGTGTTAGACGCGGCGAGAGTAGTACGAGTCCGGACTGCGACGAGACGAGTAGGAACCAGAAGAAAAGTAAGTGGGTACAAGCTCGGTATTGGTGTGTCCAATTTCTCTCTCTTCCACTCGACTATTGTATACGGTGTGCTCCCCAGGCTATTCCCTTGTATAATGGCTGCGTGGACGTGACAGCGTGTGGCCTACCTGCGTACAGAGGAAGGTCATGGAATTTCCAGGCTAGTCCTAGGAGGCTACAGTCCTGATCTTAAATTCTCTACCTAACGTCTACCTAGTGTGCATCTAATCCCATCCCTTACCCATATATTCGACCCATCTCGACCCTCATCCTCTTCCTCCTCATCCTTGCTCCGTCTTTTCCCCGAACCCCTAACCCCTCCCAAATATGTGTATGTCCGTGTGCCAAGCTGTAAACTTTGGCCAGGTAGATATATGTGTGTAAATACCTATTGTTTTATCCCGCCGGCGGTAAAGGAAGATACCACCGGAGGCACACTCTCTTGATGGTGTGCCCGTTGAAATATCTGGCTCTTGGTTTCCTACAGTTTTTTTAATAAAAAGGATACTGGTCTTTTAAAGACCCTTGTCCCTGTGTGCGTCCACGTCATGCATAGCTTAATATTACCGAAACCCCAGTGCGTGACTACGGTAACCCACAGTAGTACAGTGTTCTTCTGATATGCACATTACTGCTCTGCTGAGCTTTTTTTTTCTTCTTCTCTGCTGAGCACTTTTCTTCTCTGCAGAGTATTTGCTTTTAGAGAAGAAAAAATATTGGGCAGAGAAGGAAAATGCTTGGCAGGAAGAAAAAGTACTCGACAGGGAAGGAAAATGCTCGACAGAGAAAGAAAAACTGCTCGGCAGAGCAGGAGTGTGCATATCAGAGGAACATTGTACTTGTGGGCCACCTTACGTGGCAATACTTCCTCTAGACCTATCATGGCTTTTTATAAATCAATATGTATCTACTGCACCTTACATTACTGTGCACGAACGCCAGCATTGCACTTGCTATGAGAAAATGCATAAGTCAGCAAAAGAAGTTATAAATATTTTATATCGACTGCCAGCTTTGGATTCAGCTCTTCATGTAGTCATCACCTGGCAAAGACTCTTTGCTATGCTGTCTGCATTGAACAGAAGGCAGTACTAAGGGATTTTTCTCAGAATGCTCTATTCTTCAGAAAAAAAAATCATTTGATTCTAATTCTCATCTCCAAGGCCTTCTACATTTCTGAAAATTTCTTATTGGAGATGTCTTTTTTCGGCTTCCCTACACATGTACACATGTAACTTGAACCACCTACATGTAGCAGACGCTTGTGTTAGTATGGATCACCACTACACACGCGCATTGTTTTGCCATCACGTTGTATGCATTTTGGGTTCGTAATCTCAATTTGTCTTTTTTATTCCTTCCTCACGCATCACGTGTCCTACATTTGTCACGTGTCCCCTTGCCCGTCACGTGTTCTGTAATGTTTTTTCCTTTTATCCTTGTTACCATGTGTCTGTGCCTACGTTTGCCCCGTTTTATCCAAAGCTCTGTAGCATACGACAGATCCGTTTATATAGGTGTGACCAAAATCACCGTTTATCCTGTTTCTGATTTAACGTGTGGGTTTCGTTTATACTTTTGATATTAAGGCTCATCACACACTACAAGTTCCAACATGTTCAGTATTTTTATGCCTTGTAAGCATTATTATAGCATTGATCATTTCACTCCGTTTTGGTGTTCTTGTTTAACAAAAGGCATTAGCTGTTAAAACGTACTGCATATAGGCTATACGCTGTGTATCTAAGTTATTTAGGCAGGAAAATGGCATGGGTAGATGGCACACGTGGGAGTTGTTTCCGGTTTACACACTGTTTTCGGTACGCACTGAACTTCCGTTTAATCGTTCTTGCTTTCCCTCCTAAGACCTGAGAGCCCTTACAATACGTCTCGTAAAAGGGACCGCTAAGTCCCATGTTGGCTATTCACCAGTTTCACCATATGGTACGTACTTCGCTTCTCACCCCGCATGTGTCTCTAGACGGCTTACTAGATTCGGTGTTGAGCACAACCACCATCACCATATTCTCTTTGGTTCTATCCGTTTTTAGTTGTAACGTTATAACAAGTTACTCTATATCTCAATGAGAATTTGTTTTAAATATAGTTTTTCGTGTTGTTTTTGTTGCTTATGTTTGGTCAGTGTGCACATTTAAGCTTCGCTGTTTCATGTGCGTGTGTGTAATATAGATTTAAACAAACACCGCTTTGATAGATAACTACACTTCCATCCATGTACGTCACGTAGCTACAACTAATATTCAATCCATGGTGTTAGCACTAAAAGAAAACTAGAGAGACTTTCTGAGAAAAGTGTTCCTGTTTAAATGAACTAGACTCCCATACTGCTTTGCAGTACTGACTGTTCGCGTAATTTGATTGTTCGAGTAGACAGTCTGCTACATGTAGCTATCGTATTCGTCCTTGTCTACTTAGATCTTACTCTGGAGAACCTAGTCAGACTGGTGCTGTGAACGTTGCCGTAGCTACGATGTCTTTACCTTTCCCGCAAGCCTAATGTCCATTCACAACTGACTCGTATACTTAGCCCGTTGAGTTTCTCAGTCTATGTACATAAATATTAGAGATCTGGAATTTGTCGTTTCAGTATCTTTATCCCAGACGTGAATTACATGTTAGTATCCAAAGAGACATGTTAGTACTTATGCTGTCGAGGATGTGTCATATAGTCTTAGATAAAAATAATAGCGACGCACACATTCATGAGTTTACAGCATTTTCATTAATTTCTGCTGTATAGTATGCGTTTATCCCGTCAACCTATTACTACATAATACAGCACTCAAAGTACACCACTCCGGGATATTTTTTTTTCTACCACACGAGTCTCAGCCGGTTGCATTGGTTTGTTCAAGGCACCCATCGCACATCCAAACAACTGTTGTGTTGAAATGATCCTTCGTGGGCACTGTTTTGAGGGACAACTAGTTCTTTTGCTGCATATGCGTAATTGATTTGGTCATTTCTATTTTGGTGAAGCGACACCTGTGGAATTTCGGCAGTTATTTCGACGATTATTATTCACAATCAGTAATGTAGATTATGCTTCACACTCAGTAATGAACTGCTTGAATAATTCCTATACATATGCCTATATGCATTGCATTTATGTAGATTAATATTCTTCACAGCTAATCTTTTTGGCCTAAACTATTAGACTATTATAAAGCCACCTAGAAATTATGGACATGGCAGTTAAAGCCAGTTTTTGAGAATGAGGTAGAACTTTCTTCCTTCGTCTGGGTACCATCAGTTATCGGGTTGTAAAACTACCATGTACATACGTAAATCCGATACGCTATACGTAACATACAGCCCTATACGTTGGTTCGACTCAAACTCGCAGGAGCTCGATTATTCAGCCATTGTTTAGACCTTGGAATGAAACGTAATAATTTAAGAGTGTGGATGTATATAATATATTTTTCCTCCCTGGTCCATTTTCATTAGTAGGCCTACACTGACCGACCAGTTCCACATTGAGTTAGCAGAACACGTGAGACCTGCGTGAGACTACGGTATAAACTGCCGCAAAATGCACCAATAAGGCGTGGAGGCCGCATTTAGTTTGATATATGACCGTAGGCACATTATTTCATACGTGTTGTTATTTTTTTCCATTTAATATTAATACAGCCCCCTCCTTTTATATACTAATGCCTGCATCCACCAGCGTAAATTGTTGTTATATGTCAATAATATACGAACGCTTTGCTTGCTGCTATATTGGTGTGTTGCCGACCACGCACGTTCCGTAAATATCGTATATTGTCCTTCATCCTTCATGGCAGACTTCTAAATTGGTCCAAATGACGTCACTTCCGTTTTCCGGCTGGGGGATCAGGCACCAGCCAGCACTGACATTTTAAAGCGGCATACATCCCAGTGTAGCTATTTCGGTGGCTGGAAATCGTTACCGGCTTGAGCACGTGACGAAGCTCCGTCACCGTTGGGCGCTGTTACTAAAATGCATTTAGCTTGATCTAAATTAACGGGAAGACAGGAACATTTCAACAAACGAGACGGGACTATGTCACACTTACATCACTACATCATAAACGTCACCACTCGAACAGTGATTTCCACAAATACATCCCTACGGGTATAGATTATAGAACCCGCATTTCTACCAAACAGATATGTATGTACAAGAGGCTTCTAGAAGGGCAAAACCTCAATGCCATCACTGACGTTTATTCTTTAATTTTAGCTTTCAGCAGGCTCAACACACTTATCGTGTAAGAGTTATGGGACCTCCTTAACTTTTTATACACACGGTCGGTTTGCTCACCCGGTAAAGTCAACAATAGTGATGCTCACTTATGCTGACGTCAAGTCCCGAGAAAAGAGTGGGTGGTACACCCTACTCCATATAATGCGCGGGAGGGAATTTCACCAAATTTTGTTGTTTTTTAATATTTTGGGAACCACTCTAAAATAAGGCGGTTGATCCATAGTTTTTTTCTTACAAAATTGTTAATTTCCACCTGAAATGTCTTCGCAGGAACATATTTCAAAATTAGAACATCGTCTTTTTTTATTTCATACTAACATTAGCTCAAAACAGTGTAGCTAGGCTCAAGTTTCCATAGGGTTCCATGCTGATTGGCCTGTGTGAAATGCTGACATCGGCCTGTTTTTTATGAGTATACCATTTTATCACATCGGTGAACAATGTTGCTTTCATACATCATTTTCAACTGTACACACAATAAGGTTTAGAAAAAAAATACATATTTGGCGCTTTCTCAGTTACTTTTAGCGCACATGTAGTGAGGCAGTGAAGCTCTTGTAAGTTGCAGAATCCGGCTTGGGCATTTAAAATGTATACAGTAACGCAAAGATCTTATAAATATTGTAAGATACACGTTGAAAATTTGTAGAACGTACAGTCAAACACAAAGTTGAAAAGTCGTAAACCGCTACAGTAAAAGTCATGTCAGGCCTTTGTAAGACAGTTTGACACAATATCATCGAAATATTATCGATATAGAATCACACATTGCCTGTTTAGGATTCGTGCTTTTTGGTCGACATAGGTCTGTTGATTACTCCGTTTAATTTGATATACATGCAGCCCGTTCCTCGACCTGTTTAAAACTATAAACGTAGTAAAAACACGACGTGACGACGTACAAATCTTATCAAAAAATGTCGTGAAGCCCCCCACCCCCTCACACACAAACACCCACAGGAGTTAAATGGATACGGACGTTACCGTAACGGCGTCTTCACCGATGTGTATACGGGAAGAATTGATTTTCAAAGTTCATTCAAATATTGCTTGTCAAAAACTGGCTCGTGACATACATGTACTAAATTTTTGTTTCAGGCTTTTTGTGCGGGGTGTCGTTTTCCGTTCGCAAAAGGAACCGGTGTCTATATGAACGTGTCAAACGTGAAATATGAGTGCTATGTAAACCAATGACGCTTCCTTCACCGCTGATGAGACTCGCTCAGTATTGGTGGCTGCAGATGTACAGAATAAAAGCTGCCGGGGTCGGAGTTATCGAAAATACTTACAAAAAATATAAATTTGGACTTAAGTAACTAATCTTAGCACTCTGATTGGCTCTGATTGGAATATGAAAACTTAGATCAAGCACTCTGATTCGGTCTGATTGGAATATGAAAACTTAGACTAAGCACTCTGATGTGCTCTGATTGGACTATGAAACTTAGACTAAGCACTCTGTTTGGCTCTGATTGGACTATGAAACTTAGACTAAGCACTCTGATTGGAATATGAAACTTATACTAAGCACTCTGACTGGCTGTGATTGGAATATGAAAACTTAGACTAAGCACTCTATTTGGCTGTGATTGGAATATGAAAACTTATTCTAAGCACCCTGATTGGCTCTGATTGGAATATGAAACTTCGACTAAGCACTCTGATTGGCTCTGGTTGGAATATGAAAACTTAGACTAAGCACTCTGATTGGCTCTGATTGGAATACGAAAACTTAGATTAAGCACTCTAATTGGCTCTGGTTGGAATATGAAACTTCGACTAAGCACTCTGATTGGCTCTGGTTGGAATATGAAAATTTATTCTAAGCACTCTGATTGGCTCTGATTGGAATATGAAACTTAGACTAAGCACTCTGATTGGCTCTGATTGGAATATGAAAACTTATTTTAAGCACTCTGATTGGCTCTGATTGGAATATGAAAACTTTAGACAAAGTACTCTGATTGGCTCTGATTGGAATATGAAAACTTAGATTAAGCCCTCTGATTGGCTCTGATTGGAATATGAAAACTTAGATTAAGCCCTCTGGTTGGTTCTGATTGGAATATGAAAACTTTAGACTAAGCACTCTGATTGGCTCTGATTGGAATATGAAAATTTAGATTAAGCACTCTGATTGGCTCCGATTGGAAATATGAAAATTAGACTAAGCACTCTGATTGGCTCTGATTGGAATATGAAAACTTTAGACTAAAGTGCTTTCGCGAACTCCAACCCTGGTATAAATATAAATTTTGAATTGCTTATAAAGCTAAGCACTGAAATGGTAGACCAGGGAACTGTTAGTTTGCTGACCAAGAAGTAGACTAGACAACTGTTATATAACAGAGAACTGTTAGTGTACTGCACAAAGTGGTATGTTCCCTTAATATAATGCTTCAACTCTGGTCATTTTAAGAAGTCTCGCCATTCAGTGTTGGGTAAAGTGTACCTCAGTCTTTACAACAAAAGGCACGCTGCGTTCAGGATATCTCTTATGTTGTTAACACTCAGATTTATATGACATCTTTCCCCCAGATGTTATAGTTCTTCACGGGTTCGCTAAGCACGTTTTATATAAATAAAAAGTATATTTAGCGTGAAAATTGTGTATTGAGTTCATGTAGTCATATTGCTACGATGTTTCTACAGCTATCTACCTAAGATAATTAGGAAAGGGGCAGACGAACTGGCAACATGCTCTAGGGTTAGAATTATCATTACTTGTATTTTTGTCAACGTGTGGGGGTGGGGGTATTGTGGACCCGGCTGTTACACTGTTACATACGCTGGATGGAGATTGGTAACTGCATGAACTGGTGACAGCGTAGTACGGCACCAGATATTCCAATTTTTTTAAGTTGAAGCAGCAATTTTCATGGTCGACAGTAGGGACTCATTGTGTTTGTTGCATTGTATCCCTCGCGGGCACCTGCGTGATAGCGGTAGACACTTTGTGAACGTCTGTTTTGCTGCAGGGGATTTCTTCAGGAAGGTGTACGTACCTGACTTGCAAATAGAGATCCTGAAGAGATAGTGCAAAAACAATGACTCTAGATGCGTTAGGTGCATGGCGCTACAAAATCAATGCCAGGGGATGAAGAGAAAAGAGCAGCACAGTAGTTTTTAATGCGTTCTCACGCACTTCAGAAATGCTGCCTTGTGCAATCAGACGTTGTATACTGAGTAGTGACAACCAACCCAGAACTAAGTTACATCGATCGGCCACTGTATTTGAAATAAGCCTGATTGCTATTGGCTTGGGCATGCCGTTGCGTGGTAACATTTTGAGTAACAGCTATATACCGATCAACAAGTCATTTCCTGGTTTAACATTGACTCGGGTTGGGCCTAACAAAGACAATTAAGTCATCATTTTCAGCGTGATGCGATGGGCCTCTCATCAGGTGACATGATGTTTGGGTGTTGTTTACCAAAACTAGTTTTTCATGTGTTTTTCCTTCCTTCTTTCAGATCCGTACGACGACTTTGGGGAGGTAAGGCCTTAATTACGGTGGCAATTGTCGCATTTCTATCATAGTAAACACAAGTGTCCAATTCTAAAGCATCAAACTGAGGTTCATTTAAGCGAAAATATTATTAAATTTAGCTGACTTCGTTCATAATGTTGCATTCTGTGTTATTTGAGTATTCGTCTTAAAGATAGATAAGAGATCAACTGTTTTCAGTGATTATTTAAGCATGAAATATTAAGCCCATAAACAATTAATTAAAATAGACGTATCCGAAAAGTGTTTCTTGTCTTTGTTTTTTTTTTACTTTTTGGTACACTGATGTTCGTTATAAGTCATTTCCGGCTAGCGGACGGACACACGGCTACAACCGTATGATCCACAAATACTTTTAGAATAATTCTGTTGAAAGGTCGTCGGCACACACTCGGTTTTCTGGACGTTGCAATTAATATTCGATTTACAGTTTACTTCTTTTTGTACCTAAATATTCTCCGCGCATAGAAGGCAGCTGAGGGTCACGTGTGACCTGAAAAATAAATTATGACCTGAAAAATAAATGCAGTTGCGGAATGTCGACCCGTCCTGTCTTTGCCTCTCAGCCTAACTTCCTGTGTGCCTGTCAAATCCTTATGTTGTAACGGAACGCCGGAATGTGCCGCAGCCATATTTAATTCAGGGGCTTTGAAATGTCAGGCGCTCTAAATAGGAAATGCTGGTGGAGATTTGTGAATATGGCAGTTCTCTAATAGTTCTGTAACAGTTCTGTGAATATGGCAGTTCTGTGTATTTTATCAACCAATGAGACAAAATTTCTATAAAATACAGTTGTGAAATTCCAACTCTGTCGTCAAGTTGTGCTGGCATTTAGTTTTACTGGCAGATGTCCAGACTAAACGCAAAGATATCAATATATCTTAACACTGCCATAGACCTGTAACTGCACTCTATATATCTTAACACTCCCATAGACATGTAAGTACACTCTATATATCTTAATACTGCCATAGACATGTAACTACACTCTATATATCTTAATATTGCCATAGACATGTAACTAAACTCTATCTTAACACTGCCATGGCATGATGGACATGTAACTACACTGCATTTAATGCGATATGGCTTGGCTAGGATCTATGCGTGGCTTATTTCCCTTTCCTTTTTTTTTTTTTTTGCAACCGATTCAGTAATCTAAGTATGTGTTACAACCATGTTTAATACATGTATATCAGCTAATATCTATGGTCACTCAAAACACTGTTGATCTTCATGGCTCCCCACCGCCCCACCAACCCCGTCGCTTGCTAATAACCGCCCTCCCCCCTGCTCTATTATCTCCAGGCCGGCGACGCCCCAACCAGGCCTGCCAGCCCTGGGTCGGTGTGTGTCCCCCACAGCAGCAAGATGTCGTCGATTGAGAGCAAGAGCTACCGTACGGACTCGAACAGCACGTGTAGCCAGAGCAGCAGCGAGACCAGTGTCCTGTCGGAGACACAGACCATGTACTCGGCGGAGGACACGGAGAGTCTGGCCAAACCGCTGGAGGATGGCGAGGGACCTGAGATCAATGAGGCGAGTCTCAGATGTGGACATACAGACCGCAGTTCCTCTGCGATGACCGACTTGCTGTATGCTCACAATCGATGGACGTATATTAAGGGGGGGGGGGCGTTATGAAATGATGATCTTAATGCATGCAGTTTTTAATCAATAACAGACATGGGAGGTGCTGTTTTGTAGAAAGTTTGTGAAATTGTGATAGGGAGAACTTAATGCAATCAGTGTTTAGTCAATAACTGGGGGGGGGGGTCTCATTTTTATAAATTTTTTGAAATTGTGAATTTCGGAAGGGGGTC
>JAAUYG010182970.1_pt1 | contig 12745 bp, 12 predicted proteins | sample 7278091 | NCBI WGS metagenome assembly JAAUYG01 (sample SAMN14350201, study PRJNA611818) | marine sediment metagenome | isolation source: surface marine sediment (0.6m) | place: French Polynesia: Moorea | collected 2018-08
AAAAAAAAAAAAAAAAAAAAAAAAACGGACGGGAAAAAACATTTTTGCTCGATGCTCTGTGCCAACCAATCGAATCGTTCAGTGTTCACTTAAGTGACTGTAATTGTATTTTGTGGCGAAAATAGGCTAATTTAATGAGTCCTTACATGCGTGAGTTGTTTTCCCTATTCTGTGGAAAATGTGGATCAGGAGATAAAACATTTGGGCTGCCTAGCTCCCAAAGAAATTCTGTGTGAATCATTGTTGCGCTTTCGCAATGAGATAACATCCACTCATTGAGTTCTGAGCACAAAGAAAAGTCGTGTGTGATTTAATGGCGTCTATCTCAACAGTCTGAAAGGAAAATTGCCCCAAAATAAGAAAATGTACATGCCTCCTCATTTCCTTACTACCAGAAACAAATCACCAAATTTCATCAGTTCTTGACGGCTTTAGGATCTTCAGCCGCTTAAAAAAAGTGAAAAAAGAACTTTTCCTTGTTGACAGTGAACCTTTTTCAGATAATTTGCAAAAGTGAAGAATCCATGCTGAAGCAAACGGGTCAACGGGCTGCTTGCATGTCCTGCGACTGATTTCCCATCGATCCGTGTTGGTCACGGAATCAAAATTTTCGCTCGTTCACGTCTTCGTGACGTCGCTGAAGTTCCGTTTTACGTTCGCCTCTTCCTGCATAGTGATGCTGAAAACAACAATTGCGCCTGCAAAAAATTATGCATTGTCGTTTTCACTCTTTTTGTGTGTGTGTGTTCAGGTGAGAGGAATGAAGAACAGTGCAAATTTATGCTTTGACATGCTATGTTTATCGAACGCACTTTCAACAAAGCTTTTTCTCCTCCAAGTCTCTTCGTGCGTCGTCGCAAGCAACACTTCTTTCTTCGAATGGTTGCTTCACATACTGTACAGTGTTCAGGTGCATGTTGTATTTCCTTAGAAAGCGATTTTTCGGATGTGGAAGAGGTTTGTTGTCAAAGACTGAAACAAACTTTGCTGGGTCCGATAGGCAAGTTCAGAAAACCGCCCGGAAGTTGACTAGACTGCTCAAAACGGTGCAGTGTGAAGTCCACATTGTTCCCACCTCTGCAATGACCACAAGGGCAACGGACACTCAACAAATACCGCGACAAGTGAAGGATGCCAAATTTGGATGGTACGGAATGGGAGGGATTTGAGCTGTGAGAGTTTTGCATGCATGAGAAAGGTGATTGATGATTAGAAGGTAATGCGGCGGAGGCAACAGCCTTTCATTGTAACTGCTGCTGGATATAGTGTGTGCAGCTTCATGTGGAGAACAGTGTCATAAATTACTTTTTATGAACAGTTTTCCTTGTAGTAAGGCTCCCTTTTCCAGAAGGAATGCGGCAAGAAAGGGAAACGGGAAGGAGGTGAGGCACCTGTAATGTTGTATCCAGCTCGCAAAACGACTATGGCTGTCACAAAGAGGCTATTGCTCTTTTTCCTTGCTTACGACAATGGATGAAGTTATTCTGATAGTTCCTTCTCAGATTGGAAGACGTCAGACAGACATTAATTTTGTCAACGTGGAAAAATGTGCGGAGAATATGACGTTAGATCCATCATCACCATTGGATGTCATTAAAAAAACAACGGTCAATGTGTCCCCTGATAAGCGTTTTGCAAAGTTCCTGTGCCATTTGCATTTTGGCCTGCTTGCCTGCGGAGTTTCCACTTCGAATGTTAGCTTTGATGACAACTTCTATTTCTTTGACAAAAGAAATAGAAGCAATGCAGACGTGTCCTTGTTGGTCTCTTGTCTTTTGCCAAGTTCAGTCTGAAGGTCAAAGTGTGTCAAATCAAAACTGGATGTGGAACGGGGCGCCTGTTGTGGAATCCATGACACGTAGCCACAAAACCGCAGTGATTTGGTTTGCTCATGCATCGTGGAGCAAGGTCCTGTACAGTCCTGGATGTAGAAACTGCTTTCTGGACAGGCTCTGGGGCTATGAAGCCCACTGTCACTCATCCATCCACCCCCACTTCCGCCCTCACTATCAGTTGGTCACATTTTCTGGACGTTGGTGAGTGAGGAGAGTCCAGTGGTTGTATCCTGAAGGTGCTTTCCCACAGTGTTGTCTGATGTGACATCATTGACTTTGACAAAACACGCGAGCTTGGGATGCGTCATTTTGAAGTCAGTTTTATGCAAAAGCAAGAACATAATTTTTGCTTTCTGCATGCAGATATCTGTCTCGATTCCACGAAAAGAACAAAAACTCATTTGGCGTGGAATTGATCCGGCTTTTGACTGCTTCATACAGTCTTCTTTGGTTTTAACCTCATTTTCCGATTTTTGTCTCAGCAGGAAAATGGAACTGCTGGTCCTTGACAGATAAAGTCTTCGTGGCCTTAATTACTGCCAGGATCAACCTCCTGATGCAGGGATGTCGCATCATCCCTGGATTTGTGTCAATACTGAAGTCCGTCTGTTCCCGAGGAGCACAGTTGGAATCCAAGTTTCTGCACACTGGCAAGTGTCAATACCTTCAGCAGGCGATTAGTCCTGTATGGAAATGGAAACTGTGTCACAAATCTGCGGCTGCGTGGTTGACGGATGTTCTTTCTAAGTACATTGACAGCTCTGCACCTTGACGGAAGACCACAGTTTAGCTGAATTTTGACCCGTTTTGATGTCCTCGCAACTAGGAAACAATGCGCAATGCTGCAAGTGTTGAGCAACCACTCGCAAACAAAGAACCATGTGGTTGCAGTTTTCGGGCACTGCAATGACAGCTTTGTTTTGGTGTCAAAATGAGCTAATAAAATACCTGCAAGTTGATTCAGAGCGAAAACGTTGTCTGGGGACCTGGGCAGGTCCACATGCAAGAGCACTCAGTGGTCAGCAACTGGAGGAGGCAAACCCCTTGGCAATTGATATAGATATGTGCGAGACACATCAACAAAACTCACAGGGACTGCACTCTTATGCTCTGACCCCAAGACATGTTTGCACATGGCCATCATTCCAGTCACAACCAAACGGTGCGATCGCGCTACAAGACACAACACCGAAAAATGCCAACCCAGGCAGAATCGTCAATTATAATCCAGGACGTCTGTGCTTCTGGTGGCAGACAGAGAAAGAGAGAGAGAAACTTTTCAAAAGGAAAAGAGGAATATTCCTGATTGAGCTGGATTGCTGGGGCCACACAAAAAGGGCCTATGATGAAAGTTTGATGAAAGTTTGTCGGCTCTTTTTTGTTGGGCAATTTCGCTGGGATTCACCTGACCGGTATATACTGTGCACTGTCAAATCATTAGCTGAAAAAAACACTGGAAATCACCTGTCTTTTCCATTTCATTTTTCAATCAAAGATGAAAGAGCTGTTGCAGACTAATTGCACAGGTGAAATGCGGGCACACAAAAACCAGTGAAAGATTTCCCCAAGAATCATCACCTGCGATCCTCATCAGGGGGCCTGTTGTATCAGAACGTGGTTCCCAGGTTTCTTTTTGAGAAATGGAGACAAGGTCCAAACGCACCTTTGCGGGAGATCAGACTATTCCCCAATGAGCTGAAACGGAGAGTGTTTCATCTTTGAGTCCTTTTCCCATGGGCTTTCTGCCCCTTTGAACAGTGGCCTTGGAGGAAACAAAGTACAAATCTAAATGGACGAAAAGTGGATGTCAGTGGGTGGGCATTAATGGGGCCAAAAGGACTGATCTTTGTGGATAAGAATGGAAAATGGGTGGGTGTGCAAGGCAGTAATGGGTAATATGGATGTCAGCGTCAGGATGCATAGGGGGTAATGACACCACATCTACGAAGCTGAAGCGGATGGTTCTGAAAATCTTGGTCAGAATAATGTTCTCACAGTGGGGTGCTTCTTGTTCTTGTCTTGTTCATAGGTCTGGATGAAGCAGCAGATCTAACTGATTCTGAGCGCCTCGCTCTCCCCAGAATGTACACCTCCTCCCCCATTGAAGTCAGATGCTGGAGCCTATTCTTCAAACAGTCAAGAAATGAATTGGGCGTTTCAGTGCCATGGCTGCAGTATGATTTTTCCATGGAATGATTCTGTTTGTTCTGTTCCCTTTCTTTCAATCTTGTTTGTAAAAAAATTAATCTTGTGAGCCAGACTTGGTCGATACTCAATCTGCGTCACGCATAGCTGGGAAGAATTGCATCGTAATTGATTTGATTCTGTTGCTTTCATGAGGACTTGCTGAATGTTCTCACAAACAGAAGATCAATGCAATCGACGTCGTCGTTTTTGCGAGGTATCACTTTATTGAAACAGTAATCTTCTTCCCTTGTGTCACGTTTTTTCTTCAGAAAGGATAAAAATCAATTCGGCTTGTGTGGCGTAAATGTGACTTTCTCTCGTGGGTTTTGGGTCCGTTACATCATTCTCCGGACACTTGTTCTTTCCCAGAGCACAACAAACTGGATTTAACCGTGTACTGCATGGTTGCAAGGGGAGCGCAATCCAATTTTCTTCAAAAGTCTGTGGCTTTAACTAAATTTTGAATTCATGAAGATCTTTATCTTTGCGTGCATCCACACACTTTGAACATTTGGCTTGGTCCTTTGGGCAAAGGGTTCCGCGTCCAGCGCTTTGAAGCGAAATTTGTGCTTGACAATAAAAAAGAGCAAAAAATGGAATTGAATTTCCAATGCAAACAAAAGGAGCCCTATTCAGATAGCAGAAGTTTTGGCAGTGTCTCCTTGCAGTGTATTTTTTCCCACAAAGACGAGAACCAGATGATAAGTGGCCCAGACAGATATTGCCTCACATTCAGTCGCACACAAACAGTTGGGAGGTGAAACTGCGTTGGTGTCATCAGAGGAGCTACAGGATATTCTCCAGCAAGTGCCAGGAAGCAACGCACGTCAGCATGGGGGCAGCTAATAGTAATTATTGACCATCTTATTAGCTTTTCACGAGAGCGGGTGTCACGAGATGTTAGTGCATCCGTCCGTCCGTCCGTCCACGCGCGGTCTGTGCGCTGCTGTGCAACTGACATGTAGGAAGGAAGCCAAGATGGCGTCAGTCATTGAATGCACACCACAGGGAGATCAATGCCAGCTTCAGGAGCAGAAGGAACAGGTTTTCTCCCCAGTCTTTACATTATGTGACTGGTTTGTCAGGCCTTGCATGGCTGTAGGCTATCTATGTCCCAAGAAATTGGCACACAACTCCCTGGTATAGGGTTAGAGGAAGAACACTGCTGCTGTTGTCTAGAGGAATCCTCAAGACTCCCTTCAGGGCCAGAGGTTACCCGGCATCTCCAAATTACACGTGGCTTTTCATTGATTTGTTTTAGTGCACCGGCCCGGCTTGATCGGTCGGGCCCTGCTCAGGTTATTTCTCATCCACTGACACCCGTTTAGGCATTCTTCTGTCATCCTTAACTTGGTTTTGTCATTTCTGATGAAGCTAATTCAATGTTCACGACAGAGATGAGCCCCTTATTACATTGCTAACGCGCCCACTTTCTGCCGCACAGAGCTGCGTGGTTAACCGAGGCAAAACGACGCAGCTGACCTCACAAATCCTCGATGCTTTTTTTCCTGATGTCGTTTCAAATCCACCAAGTGTCACGCCACGCAAATGTACAACGGTGCAGCCTTTCGGAAATGGAATCCATTTGATGTGAGATCAAGCCTGTAATTAAGTTTCCACCATGGAAATGAATGTTCGAAAGAGCAACAGACGTTCGTTTCATGCAGATTCGTCGAAAAGCCTTGAAGGTAGATATTCTCTAACCTGCCTTGTTTTTTGTCAGCAGCTGACAACCGTAAATTTCCACTTTTGGAATCAAAGATATCAGGTAAAGGTCATCAGATATGGCTTATTGAAAATAATCCAGTTGTGACAGATTGCATTCGCACTACATGCAGATCAGTGTTATCCCACGGCAGTGGAGTGATGGGAAATATTGGGCGACTGAAAAAGCGATTGTTTGCCACCTGTCTCCAAATGGCCTTTGTGATTGCCAGTTCCACGAACAGCTTCCATACATCAAAGGACACGATAGGTACTTTATTTGCAGAAAAGCTGTGTTGCTATGCAGTAAATTATTCCAAGGAAATAATGCGCCAATTGCAAGGGATCTATCTATCTCCATTGGGTGCATCCCACATAAGTAGACGAGGAAAAGGCAACTGTTGCATCTGAAACTGACAACGCCATTTCAGGCTGGAAACGGTTCAGGTCGCATCTCGTGCAGTGCTCCTCACTAAATAACCGCCTTGGCAAGCCATTGATTTCCATTGCAGTGTTCTTTGGAATCCATTGCAACGAATAATGACTTGTGAACATTGACATAGACGGGGTACCACAAGTCATCAATGGAAAGTCAAGGAACAGACATCGTTAAACATTGCAGAAGAAAAAGTGAGGACAATTAAATTGGCCGCAGCTCAAACGGTTGTCTTTTATGAAACACAATCGTTTTGCAAGGAAGCTGAACGCATTGAATTGACGTCACATCAGGCTTTTTTGTGAAAAAGAAAACATGCAATGCACCAGAATAGATCTGCTCCTTTCTGTCTTTCTTCTCTTCAAGCAGGAAACAGAAATTCGTTTCATTCCCAGCCCTTGATGGGGACGTGTGTGTTTGGAGTGAAAGTTGTGTCAACAAGACCTTTGATGTGTACCTGGTGACCTGAATATAACAATGGACTGCCACCCTGTGTCACACCCATGAATGCCAGATTTCATCAACTGCTGCAGTACATGCACCCTCTCCATGCCTCGCAGCCCCCTTGCTATATACATGTACGGACTGCCACTTCCCGGTTGGGGAGGAACGTTAGCATGCATGCTACATTCAAATCGAAATTGGAGTTCATCTGAAGTGTTCTGAAAACTACATCTCAGTCTCCACTGGGTTATTTTGCACACTCAATTCCAAATTCAGTTAATCCAAGCTTTTGTCACTCGTTTTTTGTTTGTTGGATAAAGCCTGACCCACCTGTACTTTTGTGGCAACTTCAGTTTAATTACTTGCAGCGATGCTACCATTGCTGATCGTTTGGGCAGAGACTGGTCAACGGCGTAAGGGGGTCGGAAGACGAGTGGCCTGGGGTTACGCCAAAGTCACTAGCCACAAGCAGGGCGAGGGACACACTCACACACATACACACGGAGTGAAAATATAAAAGAAAAGAAAAGAAAGGAGCAGACAAAAAAGTTTCATTAGATTCAACCGTGCGCTTAAGTAGACCCATGTGCTGCTCCACAGAAAACCCTTCAATAAAATTTGCATGCCATTGTAAAATTCCAGATGTGCCTATGCCTACTGATAACAGTAAAGTTGCTGCTTTGGGAATTTGTTTAATTTTCGAGTTTTTGTCAATAATGACAGAATTACCATTTCATGTCTGAACGTAACATTGCTGGAGCAGAACAAAAGTAAGTCTGAAGGTTTCAGGTTTTGCTTAAAATTCCAGAAGTCCTTTGCATTCAAATCTGTACAGCTGTGGGACTTTGCTGTGATTTTATTTGCATTGGGGCGAGGCTGAACACAACGCAGAAATTCACTTCTATTGATTAATTCTTGTATTTGCTGTGTTTTCTTTTGACAGTCTTCTTGCTTTGTTGGTAGATCCTGAAAAGAGAATTGTGTTGGCACCTGGGTGCCAATTGAAATCAGCTTTCCATGATTTCCAGGCAATCCAAACAATGATGACAGTGTCCCGTGCGTGAGTCTGACAAAAAAATTGTTGAGGCTCAAAGGTTTTTTGTTTCATGCCAAACAATGAGCAAAACGAAAGCAACCAGGATTCAGAAAAGGAAAACCAGAGAGCAGAGAAAAGGTGAAAAAAATGGAAATAACACAAAGGACTTCGCTTGATTCTGCGGTCGTTTTGACCAGTTGTGGTGTGATAAGTTGCCAATGTTGTGTTCAGAACGTCAGGCCTTATCACCCGAACAAGACCTTTGGTCCGCACCTTATTGTCTTGTGATCTTTAATTCCTATTACCCCTTTCTCTCAAAGAACAGTCACCCGAATCGTTAAACTTTTGCCACAGACGCTGGATGAAATGCAAAAGGCGTGTGCATGCCGTTCTGTGTATTCCGTTGTGGTAATACAAAATTGATGCGTCTATACCCACTGAAGCTGATGCCTACATTTGCAGGCACAACGACATTTTAAGAATGAAGCCCAGCAGTAGTGCTGTGTGTTTCAGGCCACGAGGTTTCAGTCAACCACTGATCGAAGTCACCTTCAGGACTCAAGTCTCCACAAGAACAAAGACCTCCCTGTGGAAGAATAAGTTATTTTGCAGTGCGACGGTGCGACGTTCAGAAAGATTACACACTGCACTACAGGAGCTTGAGACAAAGAGATGTATCTGTGAGTAATGCGCTTAGCTACATCCATTCACACACAATCTCTCTTGTGTCCAGACAAGTAGCATTTTGCAGTTTCACATCTCAGACCCCCTTCACCCCCTTCACCCCCTTCTCCATCTGTCCATCTGGGGCAAAATGGGCACTCTGATTCAGTGAAAGAAGAGACAATGCTGCAGTTACACTGCAACTGGTTCCATAACAAGACAGATGCATTTGATTTGCATGACAATTTGGTAAACATTCAGTGAAATCATCATTTATTAATTCTGCGTCAATATTGAAACAAAAATACAAAGGCCAATCAATTGAGAGATGCAGACCAATTCCTGATTTTATCTAGAGATCGACAAAAAGACACTGGTATGAGCAAACAAATGACATTGTGAAGAGGAATCAGACAGCTTAATCAGTCTGCACTTTTCAAAACAAGATCAATCAACAAATTGCATGAAATAAGCCGCCAGGAGCTACTGAGTGAAATGTTCGTCTATGACCTATGCAATCAATACAACATTTATAAGTATTCAATTTAATTTACAGATACCCACAAGTTACCTTTGTGAGAGTCGTTGGTACAATAGAATCTAAGCCCATCCTGACAAAAGTATAAGCAACGTGACTCAAAAAAAGCACACCGTCTGCATGGATAAAGTGCTTTCACGAATATAGCTACTCTCTACAAATGGATTTTAAGTGATTTTAACAGGAATAATGTACAGTGTTCATCACGTTCAGATCCTGGTGTGAAACAGCACAATGGAACACTTTATAATTGTATGCACTCGGTTTTTGTGGTCTCACAGTTTTGGTAAGCTCCATCTTGGAAACGGCACAATCCTCCTATTCACGCACTGCAGCTGAAAAAGCAGGAGCTGCCTCTCCAAAGAACACAAACACTGCATTAGGGCACCATTGAAAGAGCTTTGTGCTTGCATCCTCTCCCGGCACCGTCGTCAACATCGACTGTTGCTAATCACCATAAATGATAGCCATCGTGTTCCTAATGGCCACTACTCAGACGCAAGGTAACGCAGGTTACAGCGTAAATTGCCGGAATCCACTCAATGATGTTGGAATGGTGTGTGGTAAACAAAAATTGGCCTGAATAGTTTCAACAACTTTTTCCCAAAAGGACAAGAAAAAAATGCGAAAAAAAATTTTCGGGGCAATCCATGAAATTTTAGATCTGCACCTTTCATGTAGTTTTTCTGCATGGAGCTCAATCTGTATTGATTAACTCTGCTGAAACTTCTATTTGGAACACGAATCATACAGTTTTGCTCATTTCGGTGTGAAAATAGTGTTGCCTAATTTGAATGTATGGATTTATTGCTGTATGGGTATCCACGAGACCAATTCCCATGGTCGCAACCCACTAACCAAGCACAAAGACCAGGACATTCGAGTAAATGGCCAAAGTTATGCGATATGCAGATCTCTGCTGAGTACCTTTTTCAAATCTATCCATAATCCTTGTCCACACAGTTCAATGAACGGTTCAAAAGTATGTTGCTGGTCCACTTGCGTTGTTTTCAAACCACCCGTGTCTCACAAGGAACTACATTTCGATGCCCAGTGAACTGGAGACAAAAAGGGGGGAAATCTAATATTGACTTGCACTTGCTAGTTTCCCTATGGACGGACGAAAACAAATTCGTTGTAGTGGTTCCATTTATGTTCTTCCGAGTCCATTCCAGGTTTCACTTCACCGGATGAATTGGTGCCAGATCCACAGCAAACAACCAAGCGGAATCCTACGGAGAGCAGTTGATCGAAAGCTTGCTCTAAAGCATTGCTTTTTAGGAAGTATCGACTCGTGTAGCGGTCGTCGGTCCCACGGTCAGGGTCTCTGCTTTCGTTTAGGTTGTCTCCGAAGGCTTCTCTGCATAGGGACACTCGGCCGGACACTAAGATCCGGGTCAGTTTCCTGAACTTCACATCCGCTAAGCCGTCTCGGCCAAAGGCGAATGTGCCTCTGTAACCTACCACTATACATCCTGCCTCTCTGCCCGTTGAATCCGCACAGTTCACCGACAACGCAGCCATGTTCCCGCTAACGTTCGTTTGGTTAATACACTTGATCATACTGGGCAGCTGGAAACATTCCGCTTCCAACTTCAGCCTTTCCTTTTCCTGAAAACTTTCAGGCAACACTAACTTTTGATTTCTTAGGTAGTCCAAAATGTACCTGAAGAGAACACCATCCCGGTCGAGAAAGTATTTCCCTTTGGCGTCTTTTGTGAATCCAGACTTTGTCTTGCCCGTGAAGATTTGTCCCAGAAGCGAATCTGGTTCCTTAGTTAGAGTCGCCAGAGATGTCGTGTAAAATACTCCACCAACGTTGAGTTCGACAATCTCGGGAAAATCGGCTTCCGTTCCGTTGGACATGTCGCGGCTGTCAATCTGAAGGCAGCAATAATGTGATAATCAGCTCAAGATGAAGGATAACGGCACCAAGTAGGCTTCCCCAAGAAGCAGTCTGCGGAGAGGGAAAACTGAAAGGTACCCCGTCAAGAAATACTGTATTCCCAGTTGTTTCAGCTCATGAGCAAATGAACATTATTGGAAGCACACACACGCGTAGAGAAATGCACAAATGGATATTTCTTGCTTGGCGCTGCACCACGCAAGTTGGTTTATAGTCTTCTTCTCCTCCTCGCCTTGCCTCCTGTATGTGCAAGGTGGTTGGAAGCTCTCACACAGTTAAAGCTGCACAGAGTTGCCTGCTTGCAAGGAGAGATGTGCCTCGACTGAAGCATGCCTCCTGAATCCACCAGCATTTACCAACAGACTCCATTGATTGAATATTACAATGAGGGGGGATCGATGCTTGTTGGCAATAAACAGCTGAAGCTACTCTTGCCGCAATCGTCCTTTGTGCATGTTGCGTAATTTTCCCCGAAAGCGCTGAGAAACTAACCTTGAACCTGCACAGACGTTCACTCGTCTTTTTACCAAAACTGGTATCGTGTGGCGGCGGGGTGTCATGTTGTCGCAGTAGCGATGCAGTCTGCAGCTGTTGCACAAGGTCTCTAGCACTTGTTGGGAATCGCATGTGTTGCTTTCTTGCAGTTGAAAGATTTTGTCATGAAGGAATTATCCTCGCCTTGGTTGGTTGATAATTTTTCAGAACTTCCATCAGAAAAAAAACACAGCTGTGTGGAAGCTGATTGTTGAACACCAGGGATAGAGGGTAATGAAGATGAAGAATCATTCAGTGCTTTCTGTGAGTCTGAAAGGCGCGCTGTCATGCTTCTGTCAACGTCCATACCAAGAGCTGTTGTTGCCATACAGCCAAATCATTTGCGTCAAACCGAAGCGTGTAAATACGCAACCTTCCGAGGAAAATATTTTTCATCTTCCGCAAAACTGTACTGTTCACACACTCGGGAGAACTGATTGAGGTCTTTGAGTACAAGAGCTGTCAGAATGACATCACTGTGCTGTTCGTGGAGATGCACTGATGTATGGATTGTATGGATTGGAACTGCACTGAGCCCAGGCACGGAATCCAGGATTTTCGTCCAGAGGGGATTGGAGGGGGGCCCACGCGTGTTTCAAGTCAGAGACCCTGAGGGAGCAATTCAAAATTTGCTTACAATTTTTTGATTGCAGGCCCACAAGTCCACCCCTGAGGGGGCTGTTAGAAATTTACCTCAAAGCAACTGAGATTTGCATGATGAAAAAATTCAACAACAAAACACGGATTGTCTTGGGGCAGGGCCTCTCTGTTCACTGCAAGAACCATCGTCTTGATTTTGTGATGTGAATTTTCATCCTGAATTGAAAACGTAGCACGTCTGGTGGAGAAGAATAGATGATTGCAACTCGGCCCAATCCTGTGCAGGATGTGGATGTGGACAAGCCTGGATAGCGCTTACGTCATTGTCAATAACGTGTCAATCCTAAGCACAGTACAACTATCAATCAGTCAACATTAGCTGCGAAAGACGCGTAATCGGGATTGTCGAAGATTCATCACTGTTAAAGCCGTACATGCAGGCAAACACAGCGGTGTCATGAAAGTCTTCAACATCCATTTGTCAAGCTGTAGGGCGAAAAAACAACCGAAGACAGGTTGGACGGTCACTCATCTAGATGTGAGTAACGTTTTAGAAGCGAAGACTTGGATTTTTTCACAGAGCAATTTTGTGAGATGAATTTGGAGACGTGATATCTTGATTCCTCATTGTGTCGCTACACAGTGAAATGGAATGCTTGGTGACATCGCGTCGAGCAAACTCAGCAAAATAAACTGGAAGCCACACCAAAGGTGTGGATGCCTGTAAGGCTGTCTATTTGTAGGCACTTCCCACAATCTATTTGCAGAGCACTTACCAGAGTCTATCTGCAGGTATATATGTCACCGCCACCCGGTCCGACCGGGCTCAATCTATGGTTTAGGAGCTTATGCGCTACGGCTG
>JAAUYG010037874.1_pt1 | contig 12742 bp, 12 predicted proteins | sample 7278091 | NCBI WGS metagenome assembly JAAUYG01 (sample SAMN14350201, study PRJNA611818) | marine sediment metagenome | isolation source: surface marine sediment (0.6m) | place: French Polynesia: Moorea | collected 2018-08
ATGAAAAAAACGTCTGGGCATATGGCCCATGGGAAGCCACAACTGAAATTTGAAAGCAATCCATGCAGTAACTTCAGAGATAATCGATGCCACGGACGGACGACGTACGACAGACGAATTTTGATTTCATGAGCTCTGCTGACATAGTCAAGCAGAGCTAAAAATGTAAAGTTTTTTATTGGAATACTAAAAACTTCTGCAGTACGTTTTAAAAGTTACAGCAGACATGAGTGGGTGTTAAGATGCCCCCAAGCTGCAAGGAGATTTTTGTCTGTAACAAGGTCTGCTTTGAGTACCTTAGTACAAGACTTGACTTTTTTTGCCAGTAAAAATTTTGGCCAAATATTGGTGCATGTCTCAAAACTGGTAACTGTATTTGGATTGGACAAATGATGGACACATTTGCCAATTTTAATTATATAGACAAATTTTCAGGACTTACAACTCAACTTTAAAAGGATACTGTGTGTTCATGGGCGAGTGGATTGGTATGATTAACCAGAACCCTAACCAGTGAAATTCAGAAGTTGGTTCAGTGGTTTTACTGCCTTCTAAAACAGCACCTGGTGTTATATTTATGGCCAGTTTATGCTTTGGGATGCCGAACCAACACCTGAAATTTGACCCTTGGAACGCCAAATACACCCCAGATAAAATCTCAATTCACTGGAGACTTGCCGTTACAGCTTACAGCAAGGTAACAAAAGATTCCTGCTAAAAAGGGGTGGTGAGGGATTAAACTCCACACTCCGATTACACCATGTCCAGATAAGCAAATTCTGTTGGCTTTGGTAGTCCCTTATCTAGATTCTGTTACATGGATCATTTTGTAGTCCTGGATCCTCTCACAACAAGAGGACAGGAGACTTTGATCACTCAGCTGTACTGTGCCCACAATCTGGCTGACCCACTGGCCTGGAAGTATTGTTGATACAACTAACCCAGCCTGGGAGTGCAGAGCCATACCAGACAGAAGGGGTTGGGGAGACCAACCACACTGGCATCTGTGTCTCTTTCAGTAAACAAATAACTGATGGGTGATGCTCTCCTTATAAAAACAAAATGCTGGCTTGGTTCCAGATACAACCTGCTGGGGTAACCAGCCAAGTACAAGGAAATCCAGGTCACCATTACAGATTTAACACCGGTATTAGCCTTGGTATTGCAGAAGAGATAAACCACATTATAACACTTCACTGGGGCTTCATTGCAATGCTGGAAGCATTCTGATTCTCTCCAACTCCTTTAGACATAATCCAGAAAATTGGCCTGATCTATAGGCTTCAGGATTGATAGCAGGTTGTCATAACTTCTCAGGCACTGGAAGGGGGGGGGGGGGAGAATTACATGGGGAATCAAGTCCTACCAGATAGAATAGAAAAGTCCTCCCTCAAATCTGACCTCCTCCCCTCCCCTCCCCCCCCCCTCCCCCCTTGAATCTCTCCTGGATTCTGAACTTCACTCATCTTGACAAAGCCCTTCATGTCACCAGACAGAGAGGGTTATCATAACACTTGGTGGAACTCAAACAAACGAGCTCACTGTGGGAGGGTATTACACCTCTCTCAGTGGAGAGGCTTCCCAGCTAGTACAACCCCAAACAAACAGGCGCTGAAAGAGATAAGTAGGGCTGAAGTAAGTGATGGTTAATAGCTGGGTTGAGCAGCTGTAGTCAGCATTCCTGGCTATCACTCACACAGCTGTCAAGGGAAACTTCTGCTGCAGGGGACTGATATGTAAGGTAACCTTCAGCTAGGCATGCAGCCACTGTAGGGCATGCATGCATCATGGTTTTGCAGACAAGGAAAGGAGAAAAAGTTTGGTTTCAAACAGGTTTCAATGCAGGTTTTCAAAAAAGACCAGTTTTCAAAAGAGTTTAGTTCAGTTTTCATGTACATGTAGGTGAAACTGGAAAAGTTTCATGTGCATGTTTCGCGTGCGAATGTCTCTGTTTTTGGTGACGCATAAGCCAGGAATGGGGACAACAAGAGTTTAATTTTCACTTCCATAGGTCCCATGTTAACGAAAATTAAAAAGTTGTATAAAAATTGACATTTGATTCAAAAGTCATCTGGGCATATTGACTAGAGCAATCCACACGTAAACTCAGAACCAAATAGGTGCAATAGTTTCAAAGATAATCCACTTGATAGATAGACGACGGATGCCAGGGCAAGCCCACACTGTATCATGATCTCAGGTAGTAGCATTATGGCTGAGTTAAAAAAGCCCTGGAGAACTCATATACCGTAATCAAAAAACAACAATTATAAAGTTTTCATAACTAAACAAGAACTACATTTGTATGAAAGTGATGCAGCAACCCCCTGTGTGTGGTGATGCAGGCAGCAACCCATTGTGTGTGAAATGACCTGAGACTGCCCAAACCAGTCTTTCGGCAGCTGGTACGATGGATATTTTAGCACTTGCCAGGCCAGTCGAGAATCGCTGGGTAGATCTATCTGTTCCGTGAATACATTGTCAATGTGACAATCAAGTCCTCCCTCAATTATATTAGGGACAATCCCAAAAGTTGTTAAAAGTTACATGTACTAGTGACTGATACCATGATTGAACCTTGCGAAATTAACATTAAAACACATATAGATATGGAATAAGGTTTTTGTCACTGTGACAATATGTTTAATTGTGCATTTCGTCAGTCGAGGGGTCAAGGGCCGTAGGTCGAGGGGTGTGGGGGTCCAGTGGCTGAGGGGGACATATAGATATCCACTTACTTCTCATACTCACCCAAAATTTTTATTTTTTCTTGCCTAAAACTTGAATCCCTGATAGACGGGCCATCCATTACTATAAATTGCACTGGTAATGGAGATAATACATGAATAACCAATTTCACATGTGGTTTTAATAATCTGTCTCTAAACACTGTCTCACCTCTCACAATGCTCCCCTTCATAGCCTGGTTGACAGCCCAGACATTTGTATCCCATGGGATCCTCCGGCATGGGTATGCAGCCCTGTGCGAAGTTGTTTCCTGGGTTATCCATAGGACAGCCACACAAACGACAGCCGTCTGCTGTACCCAGGCTTGCATTGCCATGGTAACCAAAGGCACACTCCTCACAATAGCCACCCTGGGTGTTGTGTCTGCAGTTCTGTAAACAACAGCCTCAGGGGTTACACCAATAACCCAAACAATCTAATGAACTACAACAGTCCAGACGCTACAGCAATAAGCCAATCTAATGACCTACAACATTACAACACCCCAGGGGTTAAGCCAATAACCCAAACAATCTAATGAATGCTTTTGAAACCTCAGAAGGCTTTTGGTATACAAGATTGATGCTCATTATTAGCTATTCAAAGATGAAGGATATGCACTTCTCCAGTCATTTGTAGAAATGTTAATTTGATAAGGACAAAATGTTCAATTCTGCTGACTATACATATGGTCTATAATATTTGCCAATATTTATTTTTGCTGTCAATCCTCTTTTCAGTTCCATAAAAGGGAGTAACATTCTCATATAGTCCATAAGAACACATTAGAAATCTTCATCAATCATTTCAGAATTACAAATAACAGCAGGCCATCGCTGAGCTTACACACAAACTACCCCAGTAATCTCAACAAAAATTTTCAGATGGCTAGTCACGCTATCAAAGTTCGATTGCCATGTAAACTGTTTCAAATGTTGTTAGTGTACTTTGAGTACGAATAAAGATATATAATTATTATTATACTATTATTAAGTTATCTAACAAGTTTCCAATCAGCCACCATGCAAATGTTAGGTTGGAAATTCAGTGGCATAACTGCCCATCTGCAAATAAGCACTGTGCGCACCCTTTTGATCCAAAATTTCTCAAAATGACCCTAGAGCTCTGTGCTTACCAAATTAAAGCAAGCCATTTATGCCCCTGATTGCTCTTTGTAATAGTTCTTTTATTGAAGATCAATGGCATTATGTCGTGAAAAAGTGGCCTCAAAAAGCATGCGCATAAAGTCACATACATTGGATCTGCATAAACACTGAAAATTTCTGAAAATTCAAAATATGGAGTCCCTTGGAGGAGGATGGAAATCGTAACATGCAGGGATTACTATATCTACATGTACCAATGTCAGTGCACTGACCAAGCATTCCCCAGTATAAGGATCACAGGTATCTGTATGGTGATTACACTGGCATGGCTCACAGCTTCCACCCAGGAGGATGTTACCAACCCGCCGATACCCTGGAGCACAGGTCTGCAAAAACACCATGGAAATCTTATCACATTTACCGTTTATATATTTTTTTTTGCTATTTATTGAAGAGTTTAGACAGATGACACAGTAGATGTATGCAATTTTGGCTAGGATTACCAAGCTAGTGACACTGATACATGTGAGGTATTTGTATCAACTCAATACATATGAAGGACCCATGCACCTCATTTCTATCTTCTTATTCCTAAGGATCTGAAAATGTATGGTTAGTCTTGTTTATTTTTCTCTTACCACAGTCTTGATGTACTGGTAGTGTCTGTTTTCAACTCTGAATTGCTTCAAAGTCACGATTGCAACATAAAAACTGAGAAATACAGTAAAAGGACTCTGATGTACATTCCTTAAATATATGAACAATGATTTGGATACGCCCATATTTTTATCAAGGACAAAAATACCCCATCCCTTGGACATACCCCATCCCCTGTACTGGATAGCACATCTAAAGGAATATATAACTGCATATATATAAATGCTAATATATCAAGTACATGTATGTACCTGAATGCAAATTCTAAATATTTTAATATTTTTACCCACAAGTTAGTCTCTGGATACCTGGATGTATCCAGATGTTTACAAGTGGTGGACAATTACCTCACAGGAGGTGCCACCATATCCCTCTGGGCAGGCACAGTTCTCTACTCCAGACATAGCGGCACCGCCTGCCTCTGGATCAGCAACATCCAGGCTAACCTGCAAAAGCCTGGGACACAGATATACATACAGCATGAGAATATGTGGAAATCACCTTTTATATATATAAGTACTTCTCAAGTTTTATTTGTCTAGATGGTTGCAAAACTTGCAGCCTAATATTCCAGGATTTAAGAACTGGTGAAAGTAACTTGTCCCTTTCAACAGTTTTTCTGCAAAGTTGTTTCAGTTGGGAGGATTTGTTTTGAGTTACATCTACATGTATATGTTACGATGTCAGGTACTTACACCTTTCTTAAAGTACATGTATGTTTTGTCCATAAAAATAAAATTGTAAGTCTACAACTAGTTGGAAATCTATTTAAAATAATGTTGCCATAATTCAGTCTTTCCATAAACATACATTTTTGAGAGCTTTTTCGCCTATCCGGTTCTACATGGTAATGGCGGCAAGTGTTGTTATGAATAGCTGAAATCTGTGATGCACTACGTTTTCATTTCACTGGCAGACGCTGAAATTTTTAGCCTGAAGGCTGGAGCTACTTGAGATCCAAGGACAGGGTGCCAAATGACTGTAGTCAAATTGTCAATGGCTGTATTGAAAGCGGAGAAAAAAACATTCTCACAAATCATTAAATACCCAATGTTCTGTATTTTGAGCACACTGTTTAGAAAAGAGCTTCCCCCACTGATAAAGTCCCACTTACTGGGTTTGGGTTTGATTGACATGGTAAGAAGCTCTCAGCAATAATCTCTCTATCCTCGCCAGAACGGACAGAAACTCTTCCTTGGGGACCAGCGTGCCGTACGGACTGGTGCTGCCCTCTAGATGCTGCCACCCATCCTCCGTCATGTTGAATGCCACCAGACTCCGCACATTCTCTTGAAAGTAGTCCCCATGATAGCCCAGGATGACATTTCCACTCTTCAAGGACAAAGGAACAATGTAATCAGTAGTAACAGAAATACATGTACTGGGAGAAACATATGTTTATATACCGGGATATGTTTATGTACCGGTATATATATATATGCATAAATATATCAAGACATTTATAATGTTCTTAATAACTGGTGTATGGTGTATAATCTATAGATCAATCCTGCATGTCTATACAATTACACTATTTTGTCCCCATCTTGAATGTCACTTGTTATATATACCCTCTTTACACCCGATTCGGATTTGACACAGATTAAAACATTCTGGGTTAGTTGCTATGAATGTAACTCGCGTTTGACTTGCATGTCTGTTTGCATGTACAGAGTAAGTTTTCTGTCAAAGACGCCAATTCACTTTCATAGTTAACTTTACACTACCCTGCTCTGGTCCCTGTCAAAGGCTATAGCCTCAGTCCATTACTGTTGGGAACTGAGCTAGAAAATCGAAATCCGTTTCTTCTGACTGTTCACACATGCAAAAGTGATCTGGGATAGTGCTTATTTCTGGATAAAATCCCCATCGACATGACGATTGAGTTTGGTTATGTTTTAAACTAATTTGCCTTTTATTGCGGGTCACTTTTGCCAATGTGAGCAGAATTAACGTGCCCAAAGCGGTTTTGATCCAAAATGCATGTCACGTGTAAACAGGGTACCGTATCTGACGGCAGTGCCGTTTCCCATGCCTTGTAATAGTAGTGTAAGCCTAACCAAGTAGATGACTTTGTGTTAACCAATTTTGATTTGTTAATCACAGTTAGATGATTGTCAGACAAACAAGTACACTCACCTCCAGTATAAGGTCATAGTTAGCAAGGTAGCCTTCTGGATCGTAGTCGGAAGTGTTGACGTGGTAGAGGAAAGAGTACTGGAACACCCCACTGTATGACAGCAGCTGGGTAAAGAAAACCTATCGATGTACATGAATGATGTCACACAAATAACATTACACCATGAAACTCAAGAAGGCATGGGACACTTTTTTGAAAGTTTTGTAGTACAGTACTAGTTGTCAAATATTAGTGTATTATATATACAATGTATGTAGTTCCCCTCTAATAAGGCCACCCTATCTGCCAAGAAATTGTGGCCCCATTAGAGAGATGGCCTTTGGCGACAGGGAGAAGTAAATGCATTTATAAGTAGTAGCGCCAAAAACCTATGGCCACATTAGAGAGGGTGGCCTCTGTTGCGAGTGGCCACTAAGAGAGGGATCACTGTATATGTAGCGAAATGATCTAGTGCTACAGGTACATGAACCAAGTATTTTTGGTTGGTGTTTGCATGTTTTATGGCACGAAAGACATGTTCAGACAGACATGACAACTGCTCTGTAGATAGATTTTCCAGGTAAGCAAGTTACAAGTTATCACTATAATAAATGAATGAATTCATTTTGCAAGATTGCGTACAGTGGTCCCTCTCTTAAGTGGCCACTCTCAACTGAGGTCAACCTCCATCCTCCTGAATGTGGTCAAAAATCAAATCTATGTCAGTAACAGTTACAGCGGTGAACTCAAAGCATTTAGTTCAGCTTCTTATCAAAGGTCAAGGGTGTCATAAACTGGCTTGTTTTAATTGCCAGTCTGGGGGTGCTGCATGGTCATTTTGAGAAATTTTGGAGCAAAATGGTACGGACAATGCTAAATATGTGTAGGTAGGCAGTTACGCCACTGAATGCCACCTCTTCAATGCAGCCACAGTTTAATGGAAAATAGGGTGGTCATGTCAGTGGGGAACCACTCTACACAAGTACAGTGGTACCTCTCTTAGTACGAATTCTCAACACAGGCCATCCTCTCTGATATGGTCATAAATCTTTGCTGCTGTTGCTATCGATGTATTTACTTCTCCCTCTCACCAAAGGTCACCTCTCTAATGTGGCCACAATTCTTGGCAAACAGGATGGCCCTATTACAGAGGCTACTGTATACCTTGTGACCCATCAGAACAGTGGAACGTGTACCAAATAAAAAAAACTCTCATGCTTCAATCCTGCAGCATTCATCACCCTAGTCTTGAGCTAAGAATGGCAGCATTTGTACCAAGCTATGAAAAAGAAAAGTACCAAACCTGCATGTGTGTGTAATACTCCCAGAGAGAAGTTAAGTGACCCTCTCTGAAGGGTGGTTTTAGAAGTGGGATTCAATTCAACTGAAGTGTGGGAAGCAGCCGCACTGTATTAACCTCAACTTCACTTTCACTCTCCACCCACTTGGTGGTCTGGCCCCGGGCATAAATTAGCAGTTTTCTGGCAACCTTTTGACTTCCAATGGCAGGTAAGCTTGTTTATGATGGTACTCCACCATATTACAAGCATTCAAGGGTTTGATCTTTCTGCTGATTCTCTGGATGCCTGGGAAAAAATTCCCTACAACCTTCTTAATTTTTTTTTTTTTTACATGCCTGTGCCTCAAACGGTCTCTTTTTTAGAAACTGGAGTATTGCAGAACTTACCTTATTGCCCAGAAACGCCTCTGGAGCTTGCCAATACAGGGCTCTGTTGAGAGTGCTGGTGTCATCAGTTGCTATGGAGAGGGTGCCAGAGGGCGAGGTCTCGGGTACTACGGTTCCAGATCCGGCGTAGTCAGTGATGATCCATCCAGAAAGACTTTGGAGCTGAATGGATGAAGACAAAGGGAGTAATATTCTGTCAATTTACATTCATTTGGGTGTCAGCATTTAAAGGCAGGCCTCAATGAGACTTTGCATACATTATATCAAACACTCTACCTGCATTACCATACTACAAGTTAATTCCAACAGCACATAGCCCCATTCAACACTTACATAGTGGTTTCTCCTTGATACTGTTCAATTCTGACATGGCTTTGGCTACCGGTATGTCATTTCTTGAGCTATTGTACTGATGAGTTTGGACCAACTGTTTTGGAAGACTGGATATTTATACATATCATGTGAAAGTGGTCCCTGTGATTTAAGACCCTTCCATTTAAGAATTAGCTCCATTTTAAGACCAGCCATCAGTAGCACCACTCTTATATATTCAATATAAATATCCCTCCATTTTAAGACCACCTACATTTTAAAACCATATTTTTCTGGCCGAAAGGGCGGTCTTAAAATGCAGAGACCACTGTAACATACCATCAGTGAACAAATTTTGCAGGGCTAGGGTAGCAAGCTGACTGAAATAATTGTCTTGTATCTTCCCGGGTATCTTGCACTCCCTCTCATGGTTCACATTACAAAAACATCTAGTGTCAAAACTGATATATGACCTTGGAAGTTTTTTTGACTCATGAAAAAGCCTATGGAAAAAATACTGCCAAAAGAATACAAAGCAGTCAAGAGAGAAACATACAATGTACATGTATATGTATATGTAGGGGCATGCCCTCCCTTTAGGAAGGGCGACAAGAAGGCATGTCTCTTTATTCTACAGTATATACATGTACTTCAAACAACAAATACTAAGGTACCTGAAAGGAAAGCAAGAGGTATGATATGTCATAAAGCATGTCTCATAATAGGCTATTAATGTGGTCATATATTCATAAGGAATACATGTTTATTTGCATTTGCACAGTGGATGGGTATTTGGGTCAATATTTATTTTATCCTAAGGCTATCATACCTGACCACACTAAAAGTCGATCTACAGGCCAAGTTTTCTTGTATGGCTTCCTCAAGTCCAAGGATTGGAAAGCTGCCACATCAATCATTCTTTTGTCACCAGATGGCTGTACTGTCTGTCAGGCGTTGAGAGATGTAAACTGGCTGTGTGATATATACCGGGGAGGGGTGGAGGGCTATAAGTATAACTGTCCTGGGATATGAGCCGTAAAGCCAACTGTGTGATCCATCTGAGAAGTCCATCTCTACCACCCAACCAGGGAGCCTTTTAAAGATGCACAACCCTGTTGCAAGGTCAACAGGTTAGAATAAAGACCAGAGCAAATAAATTATACCCCAGAGTCGGGGTCTTTATTACATTAATTGCATAGTTTGCCAGGGACTGACAGAAAAAAGCACACATGCTTACCTGGCAGAAGTGTGGACTTCCCATTGCGCTTATATTTATTGCCCAGCAAGTGGTCAAAACCACTTAGGCAGGCAGCATAGTCAAGTAAAGACTCCAAGCAAGCCAAGTACATTATGCAAGCCAAGCTGAAATGGTGGGTGCTTCCACATTCTTGTGAATTTGTGGCAACTAAAACCCTGACACATTAATGTGCTTCTGTTGTGTATTGTATAGGTGCTAGTCTTTGGAGCAATTGAGCCAGTGAAATGATTCAAATTGATAACAGTGAAATACTTAACAGCATAGCAGTGCCTTAGCAGCATAGTATTGTCTATTTTACACTGTCAAGGCCTCAGGTTCACACCAGAAAGTTGTGCCCGTATAACTTCTGATATATATCGGTACATTTCATATCTGAATGCTGTTCCGTGAATGCGCTGTTCCGGAATAAATTTTGGGCTCCAAACGAAATAGCTCTTTTGGTAGAAAAGCCAGGATTAGTGTTATGGGATAAAGTTTATGCCGACACAAGTGTGGTGTGAACACATCATTTTCCTGAGTTTGCCACAAGGGGCGCTCTATGCAAAATATCAGCGTGATGTGACGCGATATTTGCGAATTGACCGTGCCATATTTGTTATAACTTGAAGGTAAATTTTTAAGTTTCTGCTCAGGTTTTCATCAAATTCATTATGCCACGTGCAAAATACTGGGGGGAGGGCAAAGTGGAGGTTCTGATTGGGTTGTCGGGGGAGGAAGAAATTATGGCAATTTTTGAGGGGAAACAAAAAGAACGCCAAAGGATACCAAAAACTATCGGACATATTCATGATGTTGGCAAGAAAAGGACATGATCGCACTGTGGAACCGCCATTTTAGCATGTGAAGGCAAATCCTGGGAGCCCTAAGAACATACATGTAGCCGCACATACCGCCTGGTAGATATCTCTGTTACGGCCAACGAGGGCTTTTTAGGTCAAAAAAAACAAAAATTTTCTGGTCAAACTTTTCTGGTCCGAACGCGAGTGCAGCCCCCCCCCCCCCCCCCCCAACACACACACACACACAAATTTTATTGCTCTCTATTCGCGTAAAATTGTGCCGGAAAAGTAGTGTGAATCTGGCTAAAGATTTGTGATAATCTAGTAAAAAGATTTTATCCATGTGACCTACTAAAATTTATCTCTTACTGTAAAATTGTAAAATTGAAATGGTGCCTCCCATATTATGAAAATGGTAATAGCTGTAGCACCATATTATCCGACCCTACATTGTTCCGATTTTAGAGCAGCATTTTGACCATGGCAATGCTGTTATGCTATTCAGCAACTTTGGGCTCCCCAAACAGCCTTTCTGGCTCAGTAAAAGAACATATACAAAGCCAACTTGCATCATCTCCTAATATATTTCACCAGTTCTCTTCAGAGGTTCCTGGCATGCATATAGAAATGTATGTTATAGGCTTCTCCATAAAACAGCCCTGGAAGAAAACAAAGCCAAGTTCCAGATTCCAGAAGGTGGTAACATCTGCATCTTGTCATTTCTGGCATGTGCTCATGAGGCAGCACTCCCTAACGGATTTATCACTTCCATAAATGACTAATGTTCCAGATTAAGACCCGCTGGCTGTAGAAAAGGGCTAGAGGCAGGGAAAAGAAACAAAATAGTTTGCTTTACATATTTGTCATATGTGCAACAATTAACACTGCCCGTGGGCACAGCTGGTATGGAATGGCACAATACAAATCTGATGATCAAATATTAGCATTAATGGCTACTACTACTACTTCTACTACTACTACTATGGCTTACTAGTAGTAGCTGAAGTTTCAGGTATCGGGTACACTCGGTAAACTCGCAATACCTGAATACATGATGAGTCTATTAGTTGCTAAGTGAAAAAGATCCCATCCCTACGCAAATGTCGAGTTCTTGTTTCCTTTAGCTCAACACTATACATCGATATGAATGTAGCTCATGCATGGGCAGGTTCCATGTTTCGAACAAAAGTTTACAATTCCTCCCCTAAAAATCTTTGCACAGGGGCAGTGAGATTTACATTTGTCTGGGTGAAGCACCATCAGCACACTAAGTCGGGCAACACAATACATACACCGTGCATTGCTCCCCACACCAAACTGGCTGGGTTCCTTTTGTCTGGCAGGTTGTTAAAGTTCTCCCCCCCTGCCATTTGTTCCTGGGTGGACAAAGCAATTAATGCACCACAGCTAAGCTTCTACAAACGTTCTAGCATGGCTGTGTCACATGTCTAATCAAACATGCCTGACCCGGAGGCCAAAGTGGTGGGAATCATTTATGTACCAAGGTCAAATATAGTTGAATGAAAAGGGATGGGTAGAGTATGTCCAGTGAGCTTTTCCAAATAAAATTTTAATACAGACTAATTGACCTTACCAGGAGACAATACACAGTGCAACCTCAGAACAGGAGTTGTTGTTGCAGTGAATTTTTAGAACCAGATTGTGACCTAAGCATCAGAGTTTTAAACTTTCAGCTCACCAGAAAGTGGTTTAGTTCTGAGAAGAATCATTTTTAAGGAAGTGTTTCAAGGTCCGGTTCCTAACTACAGTGCATACACAGACATGGGACTGAGGGGGAAATAATTTTTTTTTTTTCCGTTAACCAGCAGCTGAGCCTGTTGCATTACAATATACAGTGGTCCCTACATTTTATGACCACCCATTCAGCCAGGCAAATAATAATAATAATAATAATATGCAGTTCTTATATAGGGCATTTCCTGGCCGTAGCTAGCTCAAAGCGCTTTTCATATTATTACCCCTGGCCGACCTGTTACATCCGTCACCTGCTCAACTCCCCGGGGAGTATACACCCGCTCACACGCTTCAAGGCGCCACGGGTAATCTAGGTACAATTGCCATCTCTGTCTATAGCCA
>JAAUYG010065708.1_pt1 | contig 12742 bp, 11 predicted proteins | sample 7278091 | NCBI WGS metagenome assembly JAAUYG01 (sample SAMN14350201, study PRJNA611818) | marine sediment metagenome | isolation source: surface marine sediment (0.6m) | place: French Polynesia: Moorea | collected 2018-08
GAATCTATATGGCATGATGTGGACGGGACGGCTGAGGTCAGACCATGGTCAAAGTCTAACACATGACTTCCTATTAGCAAGCCACGAAGACCCTAACTTGATGCAGCAGCAAAGTTTAATGCAGGACCGCAGTTTGATCTTTGAATTTCTAAAGTCGATATCTGAAGTCAGATGTGTCGTATTATGAAAATGAATTCATATCGGTATCCAGTATCCCGAGTGACAATGAAAGGCATGGACTTTCACACAGTTGGCTCACATAGAACCGCAATTCGCAGTTTCAACTTTTAGAGGTCACATAATGTAAATATTACATTGCCCAAAGATGCGGCGCTATACGGTAACGGAATCTATATGGCATGATGTGGACGGGACGGCTGAGGTCAGACCATGGTCCAAGTCTGACACATGACTTCCTATTAGTATTACAGTAATGGGGTCATGTGGGCCTGTGGAGGATGCCTGAGGTACGATTGTACACGTTTGGCACATAATTTAGTACCAGTGTTACTAATAGTGGAATCTGCAAGTGGGCTTGTGAAGTCGCTTGAGATTAGATGGCTCAAGTCTGACACGTGACTTTCTATTAGTGTGACAGTAATGGAGTTATGTGGGGCCCGTGGGGGTATGTCTGAGATCCGATTGTATACATTTGACACATAATTTCATATTAGTGTTACTCATGATGGGATACGCATGTTGTCAGATTCTATATGTCGCATGACTTCCTGTTATTGTTGCAGTAGTGCAATCTGCATGCGTCTGGGATCAGATCCAGGGAGGAGTCGGCGGGCAGATGGTACAGTGTATATGTCTGGCATATTACCTGCTCATGATTAGTGGGAAATATTCGAGTTCCGTAAATATACTTTATATAGATCATGCCAATGCCTATATACGAATTGAAACTTTATTCTATGGCATCAGGCAAGGACTGTGCAAGGGTTTTCAAGACTCTTTAATACCCATTTACTTCAAAATAATTGCTTACATTACTTTATAATTGTGTAACTTATTCATGACAGCATAATAATACAGAGCGACGTGATTTACATCTTGTTAAGTGTTTGAACTTACTGATAATACATAATGCTAGGGTGAGGACTGCTGTGTTGCTCTGGACACACTTGATTCGTACCGTCATGGTCCAATTTTGATCTGGATTCTGGATTTGTAGCTCTGTGTTTACATGTACACCTGTTCCTAAACCCTTCTCGCCCACCATGTACGACAGGATACACAAATTACCTTTGTATAACACTCAAAGCCCTATACAAACACAACACGGGTGTTCTTTCTCCAACAGAATGTACTTGACTTCTGGGGAAGCATGCAATATACATACTCCGCTACTTCTTGGCTGTACTGTTGCCTTTCACTTTTATAACGATTTATTTTGTTTCGCCTTTTATCGCCCGACACAGAAGGTGCCTCTTCGCCACATCAACCGCATTCCGGTGGGGTCAAGTCCTGGAACAGAAGTCGTCTCAGTGTCAGCTGACCCTGGAAGGGAGTCAGACGCGTGCTCTGGGATGATAAGAGACAAGTGTTCTGCATCCTCCTCTTCTGGGCACAGAACGTGATCGGCGACTGAAGTCTTGAGTTTCGGCGTCTCTTTAACTTAGTGTAAATTGTTATCATCGCACGCTGTAAGGATTCTTGTATAGGAGACGGTAGCAGCACCATGTCCTAGAAGACAATATATTTTGCTGGATTTAAGCTTAGATGGAAGGATGCCAGAAATGTGTAGGTGAATGGTTAGAGAAGAGATACCTCAAATAGAGAATATCCAGTGCCAAGCTTTTCATGATACGGCACACATTGGGAGAATATTTAATGGAAAATATGAACACATGTGTAAATAAAAGCGTAACCTCCTATAGTGTTCAGAGGCAGTATTACTAAATTTGTGACAGCTATTGGGTATTTCGTGGGTGGCTTTTTACTACCAGTAAACTTAACTATCCATATTTCTCTTGATACCACGGATAAAGATTTCCTTATCTGGACAATCCTGACGTTGTTTGTTTTGTTGTTGTTGTTGATGATGATGATGATGATGATGATGATGATGATGATGATGATGATGATGATGATGATGGAGGGGAGGAGAAGGACGAGGAGGAGACGAATCAGGAGTCCAGGAGGAGAGGGTGGGGTGGAGAAAGAGGAGGAGGGTGAACACATCAAGTAGGAACCGTAGAAGGAGGACTTGGGCCTCTGATCTAAAAAAACAAAACGTATTTGCACAATTACAATTTTTTTCACGGACAATGTATACCAAATCCCGGAAAAGCTTCTTATCAGCAAGAAGCAAGGATACACCTTCCACGTTAATTTGATGGAAAGAAATAAAGTGGTTTCTTATCAGGCCCTCAGGGTAACACGGAATGCCAATACTACACGACCGCCTGTAGATCCCAAAAGGCAGGCGCCAGATCCGGGAGCCCACCACACAGCTCTCTCCCGAATCCTGATATCGCATGATTGGTGCTTGAGTAAATAGATACAAGAGAAGAATGGTAGGATGCGATTATAGTCACATCTGGATGTCTCGATTGACCCCAACGACCCTTTCCCCTAGGCACCGTCGATCTCTGCCAAACGGCACCTTAACCTTTTTTTCTATTGCGTCAGAAAGAAATTAATCTTTTAACAACCTGGAATCATTCGTCTAAATGGTGCTTCTGAGGAACTAAAAAAAAAAAAAAAAAAAAGAAAAAGCTCTTGGGCGGAGAAATCAGTGTCAGTAAAAAATATCTTGCATAGCAGCGGAAGAGTGGGAATTTTGTGTCAGGTGCCGTGGTCTTGTAGAGTCTCTCACTTACGTTTTCCCGTTGTGTATACAGAAAGACCATAAACAACACTAGGTGTCAGGGCGTGTTCATCAGTAAACATCACTAGGTCAGGACCATGGTCATTAATTAGTTCTTGCATGAAAGATTCCTCGTACATGTTTATGGAATCAAAAATTGATATATTTTCAAGCATCATGAGATGCAGTGATTGGTTGATTTATTGGCTAATGCCGCGATCCAATCACCTATTGATTCCTTATTTCCTTCATGCATTCATCAACTCATAGACTGAGATTTATTAATTGATTCCTTCTTTCTTTCTCGCCTATCATTGACCCTCCTCTCCTTCCTTCCTCTTCCTTTCACGTTCCCTTCCTACCTGCTTTTCTGCGATCCATCCATTCGCCCTTCAGTAAATTATACAGTCAAATACGTATAGCTGTTCACTTCAGTCATAACCTTTTTTTTTTTTTTTACCTGAAAAGCATTTTTGATTAATCCATCCCACTTCAAAATGTTTAACCGTTTAGGAGCCATCACATTTACTGTTTCTTCTTTTTTAAAGTTCTTTCGTCTCTGACCCAGACAATATTTGGACGATAAGAATATCTGGCGATAAAGTTAAGTGAAATGCGATATTCCGGTGCCAGTACGTGTAAGGAATAACCCGGCCCTGTCCTGATCCTATCTCGGCTTCTGAAAAGTGAGGCTTGCTCCAGCAGCAGGAATGGCAATTAGAGAAACATCTTTTATTGGAACCGCAGATCCTATCCTATTTTCCGTTATTGTGTATAGGAGCACGGAAGAGGGACTGGGACAGCCACAGCGACAACGCGGCTGTGGAAATTATTTCTGGTTTCCTTGATCCCACTTCTGACACCACTTGTCTTTATCAAGTGCCAGGAGATCCCGCTAAAAGGTCGAGCCCACACCGGTTTGGGTTTGAGGGGGCTGGCCCGGGCGAAAACAGTCGAATTTTTTGTCTCCGGATCAGCTGATAGGACCCAGCGGCCGGGTCCGGATGCCTGCCGGAGGGACGTCCTGTGATAACACTGCTAATCACACCGGATTTCTCCAGTAAACACTGTCCCCAGGAAAGCAACAGGAGACCTGCTGTCTGTAAGAAGATCCGACAGACACCCAACGGGGTCCTGGAAAATCAGCCCCCCTCCTCACCACTCTATCCTCCTCTATATCTGCCTCTTCTGCTAGTGTCGTGTAGGTTAGTTTCTCCCTTGACTACCACTGCCACTGACTAATCATTGTCCTGGAGGGAACGGAAAGGGTTACCAACCTTTTGCCCTCTGTTTAAAGATGTTTATGATTCACGGTGCTAATTTATGGTCCAGTTAGGGTCGATGTACAATCGGAAATCCGGCGAGTTCAGTGAAAGAAAAAGACTAGTCACAAGAAAGAGGAGTCAGAGAGAGTCAGATATGTGCTTGAAGACAATGTAAGGGCGGGTGTGGCTTGGGCTATGTGGAGTAGGAGGGGCCGACACGCGATACAGGCATTTACTAACAATCCCGCAGCATGGCAACAGATTGAGTTACACCTGGCAGCCTTACGCTGAAAGAAATAGTCCGGGGCATAGATACATTGCTCATCGTCCTGTTATCAGCGATAGGAAGCTGGGTGATTGATAACGCAGAAGGAGGCACTTGCACCCAATCACGAACGCTCTTTTATTCTTTCTGACAGAGTAAATAAACTGTGGGTAACCTCGGGCCCCATGTACAACCTGTGTAGTGGCTTGAAGCGAGGCAAAATGGGGCCTCTCACACTGAAGTGTCATGTCAGTGAATACCGGGGTCACGTGGGGAGTCACTTGACGGGCAGACGACACACGAAGCTGCCATAGCAACTGATTTGTTACATTAACGATGATGGAATAGTTACGCGGCTTCTCAAGACATAAACATTATCCAGGACACACCCTCCTCCTCCTCTGGCTGCTGAGCCCTAGGGGAATATCTCGTGGACACCAAACACGAGACACACGGACCAGAGCTTCCTCTGACATTTTCCGGATAGAGATATCCAGAATACAAACCCCTCCAGCTGCATAGCAAAGATTGGATCTTGTGTCAGATTCATGTGAAGGGATCCGTAATGTTTTCTTCCCCTTCCTATATATAGTCTTTGTGTTACGAATTTCTGTGGGAATCCGCACGATAATTGTCAGGGTCACAATGGCTACCATACTGTTATGTCTGCATCTCTCTCCTCCAGGTGTCGCTTCTTTCCTATAGTACCTAAATCGATATGATGCATTCCTGTTGGCAGCACTGCAAAGAGGTGCCGCAATGCAACGTTAAAGCAGGGATGGGTGGAACAAGACTGAGCTAAGTTCGACTGAAATTTGTAACTTTGTGTCTCACCTTTCAAGGTCACAAAAACCAAACACTGCCTGTAGGACTCCTGACTGGGCTTAATTCTAACACTAATTCTACGCCCGTTGGGGGCACATCAGGCTTGAAATATCGGTGATCTTGAAGTTGGTATTAAGAATCACTCACGGCCAATAGACTTTCCATTAGTGTTCAACAGCAATATATTGGCCAACTCTGCTCCTTTTTGACAATGTATATACACGTTACAAATACCAGTGACCTGAAACTTGACCTTAGTACAGGGTCATAGGTCAACTAAAGCCAATGGATTGTTCATGCATGACTTTCTTATAAGTGTTCAACAGCAGAATGTGGCTAACTACTTTCTGTGGCATTTAAGGGGTCAAATATATCCAGGGACCAAATGTGAGTGACACTGAAGTTGCCACGGTGACTGTTCATCACCAATGACAAATCGAACAGTGCGACAAGACTCGCCACTATTATTGTGTTAATCAATACAAATATCTGTATCATGCTCTAGGTATGAATGGCCTAGATTTTGACCTTTCAACAATTCACGCATGATCAATGGTACATTGTAATGAGCAGTTTGACGTTCCATATGAGTTCCTATTAACATTTCAAATACACTGCTCAAAACATTTAAGGGATCAGACTTTCAAAGATTATTTAAAAATATATTCGGAAAAATCCTTCCAGATTGTAGTCCTGTTTAGTTGAGTCATTTTGCTTGATAATGCAGTTGTGGCAGAAAAAAATTAGCAAACTTTCTTTTTTTACATAACCCAGAGGGTAATCACCCCCAAAACACAAGTGTATCAGAGCCATTGGGATTATGACCTTTACCCTTTCAAACACGTTCAAACACTATAACACTGTTTATTGTCAAATCAGTAGCTGATATGGCCACTGATTTGTCACTAAACTGCGCCTAACTTTGCTCCCTTAAACGTTTGGAACTTTGCTCCCTTACATGTCTGTATTATGCTACGCTAACTTTTGATCCCTTAAATGTTTTGGGCAGTTTAGTAGATACATGTATATCTTGCACAGCCCGGTTAGTTGGCATGTAATAAACATATGAAATACTTCCCCGCGTCCCTTTTTAAGACTTCGGGTTAGTGGCCAGCATTAGCTAAGAGGTATTATAATAAAAGCCCAGTTAGCCCACCCATGGCATGCGGCTATTTTTCAAAGGTTTGCCTTGGGTCGGGAGCAAACTGATAACTATATATAAAAAATGAAATCCAATAACACAAGCCAATCCCACCGATGTAATATTCTACTATTCGAATAAAATAAAACAGATAAGACGAGGGTCATAATTCTGTATGATAAAACAAATAACTATCATGTAAATGCCTGTCAGAAAGCAGATTCCTCCCACTAGGCTTTCATTGTTTACGTAACGAGCACGTGCGTTCCGTGATACGGTTGGCTCGGCCAGTATTTCTAGGAATCTCGACCGTGTCTGGAAAATGGGGTTGGCTCTGCCACCCACTTGAGTAAAATCGAGATCCGATACAAGATCTACATTGTATTCCACTTGTATTTCTGGTCACTGGGCTCGTGTACAACACGTGACCACAACCGCTAATGCTATTAGAGACATCCAATCTGAGTCAACCGCTAAAACCAAGGAAGCCAGGTAGGATTGCGGCAGGCGACCGCTACAACGGCTGTGATGTTTCACTGTAGAATGACACACTATGACACACTATATGTGAGGGAAATTTACAGGTATAATAAATATACCTGTCACTGGAATACACATTTTGAATTACTGTACGAATAAGTCACTCGAGTTTGGCCTGATTTAGGTAATGGAATCGCATAGTCGCATGACAGTGGTGTCCGGAATCTGAACCGTACTGTTCCGCGTAGAAACCTCCAGATGCCACGACACCACCCACCGCCTCCCCCACCCCCTCCCATCCCTCCTAGACCACCCTAAACGGTTACCCCATCACCGCCGCCCCAGGCGAAAGCTCTCCCACTCATTTTTCACTCCCGAGAGACAACCCGTAAAAATAATTGCCACTCACTTCGTTTGTACGAAGCTCACACGCAGTCGCCTATCATTGCCACAAATCCGGTAGCAAATCTGGACAGCTCAATGTCCATATTCCCGATTCCCAAAATGGCCAAGCCAATAAAAGACCGCAAGGGAGCGCCCCGATCAATCAACGTAAAACGCTCCCTCGGCGGGAGCGATATGACAGGCGTTCTGGTCGCGCCGGGCCAGATTGAGCCCGGCCTCTTCTCTGTACTCTGTCACAATCCCCTGCCGGCACTTGTTGGGGACCTCTGCTGGCTAGGGAATCGCCACGCCCGCTGTCCTAACATCTTCAATCACTGTCCAAAGGGGGCGACCAGCGAGCCACGAATTAATCGCCTATTATCGCCCACCAAAAGTAAAACGCCGCCATGCATTCGGACGGTGGCCCGGGTGAGAGCGAATGGTCGCGTCATCTGGCAAGATTAGCGGGCGTTATGCACTTCACGGGTCATCGGTAAATAAATTGTCACGGTTCATGAGAGGGCCGTATTTTTTCGCATGAATTTCGCTTGACATGGTTCACATTTTATCACGGAGGTCCCATCTGAGATAAGAATGTGTATGACTGAATGTGTATGACTTTACTTTTTGTGGTGCCGTTAAGGTAACAGAAACGTAACGAACGCAGCTTTGTGGGAAAACACCTGGGTGTATAGAGACACCTTATGCATCGCCTACACCTTTGTCCTTAGTGTCCTTATTGTATACTGTTACAAGGCTCACATGCATGATGACGAACATGTATGCATTTTTGTATAACCTTAAGTAATAAATTTATAACCATAATTATGGCATATTTTAATCAAATACAAAATCAAAAATTAAAACTGAAAAATATTGTAGGTAATAATTCCAGCTGCGCTTGATTTTCTAAACAAATGGCCTTAATTTGGATTCTGGTACTCGTTAAGTTTTGCATTTTAGTGCGCACGCATATCATCAATAATCACATAAAATCAAATGATTCGGGCTCAGATCCAAACCTTGCAGGTTGCACAGCACCGCCCTTCTGCCGAGCCGGGGTAAAATGAAAACGCGCCGCTTGGGAACACATGCGATCAATCTGAAAACGCGGGAGATCCCAGAGCGCGCCAAATATGACGTCTGCTACGGCACGCGGAAGATTGCCGTCTGCCTCTTCCCTGTTGGATGCCAAGGCTCGATGAAAGACCTGTCACCCTGTTTGGCCTGGCAGATTAATCCACCAAGCCAGAGGACGCCTGCCCTGTCATCAAGAAGGGCCAAGGGCCACAGAGTTCGGCTTGGCACATCGGATGAAGTCTGAGAAAGGCAGATAATGCCGGCGTTGATGCGCAAAATGGGACTGCTGCTTTGACCCTTCGCGATTGTTAAGGGGGTTCATAGCGAAATTGCTCTGCAATTGACTCTATCAATATGCATAAGCTTGCTCACGCCCATTCCCTTCAAATCTCGCGTGGTTGGGACAGTATGATCACAGTAAATTAATGTTGAAATATCTGAAGTCAGCATGATGGCATATATTTTTTTGTGTTCTGTGTTGATATAGCCTTTGTGTTCATGCCATTGTGTGGGACGTGTTGCAACGTACTCATATATTTTATTATAATGAAAATTATTGTCTTTCTGCTTCTATCAGGGGAATCAAATCAGCATGACCATCAGTGATCCCGCCACCGTTGTCATCATCATCATCATCATCATCATCATCGTCGTCGTCGTCATCATCGTCCTCGTCGTCGCCGTCCTCCTCCTCCTACTGCTAATCCTCCTCCTCCTCCTCATCGTCATCATCGTGGCCATTTATACCAATATCCATGATTTGTTATATCATCAAACTAAAAGAAATCCGCATACCAGCAGAATCGTCTTTCGCCAGACGTGAGTTCTCATGCAGCATCTGATAAGGAGCATTAACAATGAAGTGTTTTAGGTATTGTCCATCAGGGCCCGACTTAGCTAAGTTCAGTCTGTGCTGTCCATTGGTTACAGTTAAAGACCGCTTAACTTCCTCTTCAAAAACAAAAAAGACATGATGTGAAAAGTGCACTATACAGAGAAAGTATAGCATTATTTAAGAAGATTCTTCTCCTGCCATTGTTCAGTCTGTAAGTGTGTCTTCTGATAGGACATTTCGTTGTCTCAGATCTTCAAGCTGGCTAGGTTCCCGCCGCCCCCTGCATGGTGTGGCACTACGGACAGCATTAATCAAATTTCCTTAGGGACCAGGAAAAGATTTCTGTTCCATTCGTGCGGAAAAATAACCCACCTCGCCTGGATACTGCAAGTCCATCCCTTGGTCACCTTAACGACGTCCCCAAAGCGGAAATGACATCAGCCGGGAAAAGTCTTTGCGTCGGAATGAATCACTTATCATGTTTAGATGTGTTCTGAAGGTCTCGACCTTGATGGCCTCTCCGCGAGTTTTCAAGTTCGGTTAGTCTAGTCGTGTTGGCAAGTTGCAGCTTTAGATATACTCGACAATTAGCTGATATTTCGCTCAGCCGGGTGTACAAGAAACATGAAATGGCATATCATATTGTGACATCCAAACGTCGTAAAGCCACCAGTTGATGAACTATATAAGACACTCTGCTCTTGCATATAGAGCTATATAGCCACGAGAAAGGCCGAGAAAAGCCTTTCACCACATATTCAGGTGTGACAAGTTCTAATACTGGATAATATAGGCAGAACGTAGCAAGTATTCACATTGGACGTTGATAGGCTTATGACAAGCAGGGGAAGTTGTGACATTGGGGTAATTTCCTGCAGTGAGAAGAGACCGAGGCATGCAATCTCCAATATTCCCTGACATCATGGATTCCGCGCGTGATGTGGGAAACAAAAGCCCGCCAAAGCATCTGTCTTCAAAAACGTCGTCTGCTCCAGTCAAACAAGGCGCTGTGTGGCCTCATAACAATCGGGACCACTCGACAACCATGTAAACGCTATTTGGTTAAACTCCTCAAACAAATTAGGAGGAAATTAGGACTGAGGGAAGACTAAACCGAACATGACGTGGCCCAAAATAAAAGGAATACCCTCCTTTGAATGGCTCGGCACGACGCTAGTGTTGTCTGTATCAATACCGTACTCTTCGGTTTGAACATCAGGGCGCGCGGTCCAGGTAGGTTAAACACCGAGCGGAAATGAGGTTTATAGCGACGACACACGGGAGGAGGCGGAAGTCGGAAAGGCCCGTCTCATTGTTGACGATGGGCGAATATTGTCGACGGGAACGGGGGACTGACTCAGTGAGGCCAGTTTCCTCTGCGACACTTCCGGATGGAAGCTTTCCCCCGATTCCATGGTGCCCAAACTGTGACGCCGCGGCTTCCATGCACTTTCTACTCTCAAGCTCCGCCAGACAACATTTCCGGATCGCCAGAGATCATAAAGGCAGGCTCATCAGCCCTGTGAAAGGTTTGGGGTAATGAATGTGAACAGGAATATAGCCTGCATGACTCCAACTCAATCAATCTAAACAAAAAAATGGGCTAAGAAACAAGTTCCGTTACAGCTTGTTTATAATTGTATATGCCATTATGTAGATTAGTAAACATAACCACACAAACTTACTATAATGGACATGCGTGTTATTAAAGATAAAAAAGAAGACTTAGATATTGTTTGCATCATTAGGCTTGCTGTAAAGCGGCAGAAATCTTTTGTCGAAATCTTGAGTCCAGCCGCAAGGTTGCATGATTTGACCTTGGATGGCATTATCCTTGTATATATTTATTCGTACTCGTGGTACAGCAATCAAAACAAGGGAAGGTTTACAAATAAATTAAACACTAACACATGTACAATAATATCATTAAGCATTAATTACTGTGTACAAAGATGATCCAGTATATACTGTAGATCAATGGAAACTTCTCTTCTGCCAATAAAAACTGTCATGGAGAGAATCAAAATCCTTTATGCATCGGGCTTCTTGACCTACGTAGGCAGTTTAGGATGTTTACCTGCCAGTGTCAAGCTAACCATGCAGCCATACATGTCGCCGACAAGTTCTTCAACCGTAAACAGGATAGATGGCCATACTTGTCAATGTCAACCGTCGGCAGGATTGGCAGCCATACTTGCCAACGGCAACCGTGGACAGCCTGGGGTTTCATGCTTAGCATTATTACCGGTAGACAGGTTAGAATATATCCCCTGTCAACATCAGCAGTAGTGCACAGGTTGAGCAGTTATACTAGCCAACGTCAACCGCATAACGTGCTGGGCAGCCATATTTGTCAACGTCATTCATAGACAAGTTGGACAGCCTGGCTGTACAACTTGTATGGCTGCCATACTTGTCAACGTAAACCATGGTCTTCAGTTGGGAAGCCATACCTGTAAACATCAGCCGTGTATAAATTGGGCAGCCATGGTCGTCAACGTCAAAACTAGACAGATAGGGCAGCCATACTTCCATACTTGCCGCCATCGTCAACAATAGACATATTGGGCAGCCGTACTTGTGCAACGTCAAGCATGGGCATGTTGAATAGCCATATTATTTATCAACGTCAAGCATAGACGGATCGAGCAGCTGCACTTGTCAACGTTAACCGTGGACAAGCTGTGTGGACAGTTTACGATATGTCTGTCAGCACTGATCAACGGTGGACAAGTTGCAGGAGATTATTTCTGTCAATGTGCACGTTGAACAGTTGGAATAGTATACGTGTTAACTTCAACCATGGACAGGGTGTGGACACATTGTTAGCCTTGTCTTCAACTTGTTAACCTAACCATGAACAGATTGGAAGGTTATACGTGCCAACGAAGTACTGCTATATAGGGAGCATAGAGAAAGGGTCTGCGTCATCTCTGAAGCATGTTTCTCTCTTAATCAAACTTCTTGTGCCATCTTAAGCACACGTGTGAGGGAAGCCGAATTTCATGAACGGTCTTACACAATGGAAATTACCTAAAAAATCGGGCTTTTCTACAGGAACAATACCCATTCGTGACAGAATTTGCAGACGAATTCAAGAACTTCTGCATGCCAATTTTGGTAAGAGGACACCAGGCACAACAAAGGCTGAACTCTTTGCTCTTCAGGCAGCAATCACCGAGATACAGACACCGATTTTCAGTATTGCAATATTTAGGCTTGAAACTACAATTTGGCCATTGCCAATACTTCAAGATCGTAGGAAAGAAAGTAACAGGATAAAAGTAACGGATTAAAAGTAACAGAAAAAAAGTAACGGAAAAAAGTAACAGGAAAAAAGTAACGGAAAAAAGTAACAGGTCCTATTATACATCAAGTGCATGCGTCTAACAATTTAGATCAGAGGTTCCAGGGTTTCTACATCACACACATGTATAAAAACACATGTTATACATGTTACATGTGTTATACATGTTACAGGTCTGAATACTAGCATAACTGCCATTTATGAAAGGGTGTACTGTTATAAGGTTATTTCACCTATCCGAAAGATTGGTGCCCAATCCACTAAGAATAAAAGATAAAAGTTTTTGATTATGTGGATGAAAGTGTTGTACCCTAGATGCCCTACAACTGCGCCAGTGAGCAAGCA
>JAAUYG010069196.1_pt1 | contig 12741 bp, 12 predicted proteins | sample 7278091 | NCBI WGS metagenome assembly JAAUYG01 (sample SAMN14350201, study PRJNA611818) | marine sediment metagenome | isolation source: surface marine sediment (0.6m) | place: French Polynesia: Moorea | collected 2018-08
AAAAAAAAAAAAGTCGGCAACCCCTTAAGGGGATCCCGTCAGAGGACGGGATGCCCCAATTATTGTGTAACTGGCACCTGTGTATGGGTTCCTGAGTCAGGGCATGATATGAATGTTGAGAAAATAATATTAAGAAGAACAGTGAGCAAATATAAAACTATATAATTCAACCATGTATAGAGAATTACAGTATTTTGTACAGGTGGACAAAAGTTACCAGGTGCATGTATGTACATGCACATTGTACTTGTTGTAGTAGTAAAGTTTTTGCATTAAAGTAAGAGTCTTTGTTCTTTTGGGAGAAATGTGACTCAGAAAAATGTCTAGATGGAAAAGGGTGGGGGGCACTCAATAGCAGAACCTAAACACATGCTAAACCTACATGTAAAACCAAACCTATCCCAAAACTTCACATGACTTATAAAATTTCACATGACTTACATATAGGCAATAACCCGAGAAATGCAAACACTGCACAATTGTCATAATTCCTGAAATTGTAGGTTGGTTGTTGTGGTAGTATAAATACTGGTACATGAACCAACAAATTGCAAAAACAAGGTTATGGTTGAAATAAAGGTTTTATTGCCTCACAAATGCAACTTTGTAAATGTCCGTATCCATTTTCCTTCGAATTTCTTTGAGATCTTGGTGTTTATGGCCATTCACTTTTAAGTAAGATGGTCAACCTGTCACTATTTCTGGCATATTCTGTAGCAACAAAACCAACCTGCACATTTAATATTTTTAATTAAACACAGCCAGAATTAATAAAGCTAATGAGCATGAAAGTGATTACACATACTGACCCACTTTTAATTTTTTTAAAATTCCGTTTCCAAAACCAGGCTAAAATGAAACTGGTTGTTCTTTCTCTTACATATATCACTGTCCACAACAGCAAAGTATGAAATTTAAAAAAAAAGATAATATGTTCATACACAGGAAAAAGGCTAGAGTAACCAAAAAAAACATGGTTAGGGATGTGAAAATTTATGGGTAACAAAATGTAGAAAAAAACTGCAAAACTAATTGTAAATTCTACTTGGTAAGCTAGCATAAATAAGCAATAAATTCAGTGCATAGTACAGTCTTGGTACATATATTATGTAAACTACCCGTTATTATACCCCAACACTTAACGAGTCCAGAAAAAGTGTATGATGCACACACAAAGTCCCCCAAAAATGTTCCAAGCATGATGGCTGGAGTTCCAATAAACTCAACTCGATTTCTATCAAAATTTGTGTCACTTGAATATCTTCGATTTAATCTATTCACCCCAGATTTATCCCCCTCAAGTTTTGTATGTGTGTGTGTGAAGTACATCAATCTCTAAACTGTATTGCCATGAACTTTTCACTGAAGACATACCGGTACTTGGTGTCCACTTCCATAAATAGGACTTGCATAACAACATATTGTAAAATGGTGATATTCAACACCCTCCACAGAACACACCAGCTGTTTTTGCTACAAGCAGTGATTTTAGCACACAGTTCTGTCAAAAATAGTTTTTGCTTCACATGCACGTGTAAATATTTCCTCAAAAGGCAGCGCGAGAATTCAAGGATATAGAAAGATAGAGAAATCAGCAACAAACTACTTGCAGTCTACAAATTTAGCATTTACTCAAGTTTTAACCCAATATCTGATGGACGTCCGAGTGTAGTTTACTTGAGATGTGCCTTCTATCTATAGGCAGATCACTTGCATCAAAGCATTGTGCACAAGGATGGCTTGACAGAGAATGTAAAGGTGATTGAAACATGCATGCGATCCAAACTTTATATATATAACTGAACAGAAATTGTTTTTGTAACACCCCATGTGCTGCTTTAACAGTTACCAGGGTATGCAAGCAGTAGTTAGTTACTATAAACATTATGAGCGAATACCTTGCACATCCTTAGGCTACTTCAATATTTCTCACTTCGCAATGTTCCCAGCGTGATAATAAACTACGACTACATAATTGCACTAAAACTACCTAACAAAGATCAACAAAGTTTTCTCCAGCAACAAAAAACTTTAACAAACTTTTCCCCAAAACAAATGTTGTCCAATGACAACAAAACAGAGTCGTTACACACTGCTATATGGATACAATGGAATACGCAGACACAAGAACAATCTAGTGTGGCAACAAATTCTGACAGATGGGGCAGGATTTTCAAGCTCTGTGACTGTCCCACAGGTGAACTTTGAAAGGAAAACACCTGCGCATATTTTATTTTTTTTTAGCAGTTTTGGTATGTAACATTCACAAAAGTGAAGTTACTCTGTCACTAGAACATGTAGAATGTACAACGGTCCCTCTATTTTACAACTTTTTATTTTTAGTTCAACTTGAATGTAAGATTTATGTACGACCATCTAACACTGTCCCAAAATGTTATTTTGTGTACTATGGAACCTTTAGGACCACCTGCAATACAAGACTACATTTTCACGGTCTAATGGCTGCATGACCTGAAATAGAGGGATCGCTGTATTCCGCTGTTATATGTCACACATACAGTTATTACATGTGAGTATACAGACATGCGTACAACATTAATACATACATTTAAGTATGTACACTGTTGCAACATTTGTAAGGTCGCAGCATCAGATATTTCACATTTGTTTTACTTTCAGTAAATTAAAAACCTTTAAAATTCAGGCTCAGCAGCAGTTCCTAAGCAGGTATGCACTGGAAGTGAACAACAAGTAAATTATTAAAATTATGATTTCAAAGACAATACACAAAGTCTGCCCTGGTACTTCTCATGCAAAACATTGGTGGCAGTTGTTTGGCAGAAGGGTGCATGCATTGTCTCAAAATAGCATTTGTTGAGTAAAATTGGTTAGGGTACTTTATTTCCAGAAACATCTATCATTACCAGAACCAGCTTCGGTACTGCATCATAAAACACTGGAACAGAGTTTCGTATAGTAGCTAGTAGAACATGTAGAAGGAAGACTGAAAATGTACATCAAAAAAACAACTGAGGTAAGCCTTCAAAGATACATCCACTTCGAACATGCCTAACGCAGAATTAAATATATAAATTATATCTAGATCAAGTGTCTGTGTATAAGTGTAGCACATGTATGTGTACAACTGTACATGCATATCACAAACATGGAGTATCACAACTTCCACTGCTGACAAGATACAAGACACTGGTTGTTTTCAGTAGCTGCCTTTGCATACCAAACAGCATAGAACAGCGAGAGAGATCTGCTCTTGCCATTTTAAGCTCTTTGGTTGTACTAGGGATTGCTATGTAGTCTATACCGAGATTGAAAACACAATGAGCATGGACCACAGCAAAGAAGAAATATACTTAAATAAGTACTCTATGTATATAGTCAGGAGAGTACACACAAATAATATTCAATAGAAACGTGATGGTAAGATGTACAATGAAAATGACACATTTAATATTTTGTATAAAAGAAGCGAGAAACTTATAATAACTTCAATTCTTGTCTTTAATAAAATTCTGGAAGTCTTTTCATTATCTCAGTTAAGCTTAATCTCTGAATTTGTCATGAAAGTGCTATTTTTCAATGGCATACTTTCAACCGAGGCTAAAGATCTGAATATTGAATCAGTCAATTATTTAAAGATAAAAATTAAATTTTGGTTAGGAAAGCAAGATTTTCCAGTATAATTTTTTTTCTATCCACATATCTGATGGCCCTATGAGCATCACAGCTGAAGATCCTGGGTGGTGTTTCATAATTCACCAACACTAAATTAAATATTTTAGTCTAGTATTTTATTTAATTCACCAAGACTAATTACTATAATATTTTATCACTTTTAGTAAATATATCACAAAGCTACCTGGAACCGAGTTCTTAAGAAATATAATCTCAGTTTAGACTTTAAGTAAGATTTGCAGGCCATCAACAATTGAACATGATCAAAGTGTTAAGATTTCTGACTCTAGGTCAAAATTCCACCAAACTGATTTTTGAAGGACATCAGCCCTGGCCTCAGATCTGTAGCTGGTTTTCCCCAACAATTTCTGGCTTCTTGGCTCACACAGTGAGAGCATTTTGCTTTTTCATATGCGTACACATCTGATGGCTGCTTATACATGTTGTAGAAATACATAACCCTGGTCCCAAACAATATTGATATAATATTATATTGACTCTGTGGTTCCTTATTGGTGGTCCCAGTACAGAGCTATCATCCAAGGATGTAGGTAGCGACACATGTGCAAAATAACATGTCATATTTCCGGGATATCGGGTTACACAAAAAGATGCTTTAATTCACTTGTATGAAGCGCCTTATTTTGCAAGATAATCTGGGAAGGTTACCTCCCTCCAAGGTACACATTCATTTCAAGATACACCAATGTCTATTACTAAATATATATATGCCCGTTATATCACATAGTGAAGAGAACAATCCCCTGCCAAGTGTAAAAATATAATTTACAGTGCAGCGATCTAGACTTTAGGATAAAAGCAACTTTTGGGATAAAAAATTAAAATTTACAAGCAGCATCCCGTGATACACATGATAAATGTCACAACAAGTGCATATTAGGGTATAGGGAGGTAATCCCAATTTATAACAATTGTAAGGGGTTTTTTATCAACAAAGAGTTATTATTGCTGACTGGCCTAGGTGGGAGTATTATTCTAACGTCCACTTCTCTATCTCACTTTGATCCCCTAGTGTCTGGTCACACTTTGCCAGACTCAATTCCTTGTTGGAGATTATTCCACAACCTTTGGTGTCATCACTCAGGCGACTCTTTATTGTCGTACACTGACAAACATTAGTTCTGTTATCGATCTGACATTGAATATGATTACACTGCAATGGGACTGATCTCTTCCCCTCCGAACATTTTTCATTTTCTTGATTAAGCTCCTTTTGTTCGTTGTTTTTGACTTTTTCGGTTTCGTTTTTGGTCCCCTCCAGTGGCTTCGGGTCTCCTGTCCAATTGTTGTTTTCTTGTGACGGAATGCTGTCGCCATGGCTTGCCGTCTGTGGCTTCTCAGAGGCAGTGGACGGTGATGTGTTCGTGGCAGATATCATGGCGGGCCGTTTACGCGGTACTGGGCAATCCCAGGGAAAAGTCGCTGCTGGCGTGGCTGTCTGCTTCGAGTGGAAGCCATCTGAGGTAGTCTTCTCTAGCTTTCCCAGGAGAAAGTTGACAAACGCCTGATTGAAGTTAGGCACTCCGTCATAGCCTAAAAAATAAGGCAGAGACCAAACACTATTAATATCCATTCACTGGATTGCTTTAGCGAAGGGCAAGAACAGATCAAGAGCCAGAATTGTACCATATGAGCTATTATCAATACATCACACTGGACCAGCATATTCCACATATGAACCATGGCATAGCCAACAGCCAATGCTTTCCATACAGAATTATGATGAAAGAAAATCCTATCAATAAAAGATATAATAGGAATACAGATGTATAATACACATGTAGTTATATCATGTACATGAATATATCTAGTTACACACTATCAAAACTAGAATATCTATATATGTATCATATGTAGATACAACACTTGCAAAAGTACCTGATTTATGTCATAGCTATACACATTACACTTAGAAGTACATGTACTGTAACCAAAACCAAGCCTTGGAACAGACTGCAAACCATCATCAGTAGAAATTTGCAATTTTATATACAGTAACTGAAATACGCCAATTTCAAGTTATGAACCAGCAAAATGTCAGCATATATCCACCAACATGAGTTTCTTGTATGGAAAATTGTTAATGCCAGAAAGCTTATTCAAAAATCTGTACACCCTTTCCACAAAAGTTATATTATTCCCCGTAGACATGTTCATCCTGATGCTTGGTGGTACCCTGACGGATGAACACTGTACAGAAGTGAATGCTTTGTTCCACTCAATCACAGAATTATGCCAGGAGAACCATGGAACTATATCCGTAAATCTATATTTTTGAGTCTACCTACATCAAAAAGTTATGGGCCGCTAACAGAAAGAAAGCTTTGTGTTTTAACCCCTCGAGTCTATTCACCCACCTGGGAAAGCATTGATGTCGATGACACCATATCTGCCAGTGTGATTTTCAACAATCACGTCCACACCGAACAAATCCAGGCCAAGCTGCTGCTGGAGGCCACAGGTCAAATTCTGGATCTGCTTCATCTGGATCTCGGGTGTCGCATGCTCATTGTCCAGCTGCAGAAACACAGAGGTTGTGATCTGACATGAAGTCACACCGATACAACAGTGTACAACAAGATATTGTGTATGCACACTTTCTTATTCGCTGCAGCACTTCGTGGCAGTTACGCTACACACAGCGCAGATTTGTAACATTATGCTAAAATGTTCAATACATGCTATACACACAAGCAGTTTTAGGCCTATAGTTGTAAGTAGCCATATTGATACTACTATAGGAGCAAGCTAGTTCAGGGTATCCATAAAGCAGAAAGGCTTCACTGTTTTTACTACTACTACTACTACTACTGCTGCTGCTGCTACTGCTACACTACTACTACTGCTACTACTAACATGACTAATGCTACCTTTTGAGCAGAAATGGTCCTTGTTTAAAACAGGTATACACATTAAGTTATTTAAGGATGATGCAACAATGAGAGCAGTTTTAATTTAGGAGAAAATCAATACAATGACCAAACATATGAGAATGTATAATGACTCATATTGCTCTTAGAATTTAATCTGTAAATCTACATTCACGTGGCAGTACCTACATTTGTTTCAGCAATAATTCCAGTACAAACTATAAGTTACGCATGTTAACAAGATTACAATTTTCTGCAATTTGTGTTTTTATTTTGCCCCACAGCTGATAAAGGCCTACTGAGCCCTATTTACAATTATTGCTATGCTACAACCATTGATGCACTGACCAGAACAACTTTTGACTGTAGTGTACTAAAATGAATATTTTACCAAATACTGAGTCCACAATGCAAGCAAATCAAAATATTATAAATATTATTTTCAATTCTGAGGAGTCATCTAGTGGGGAAAAACTCACAACATTGAGAAAGCAGGAGGAGTTGGGTTTGGATACATCCTGGCTGTCAAAGAAGATTGTCTTGTGTTCTGGAAGAAAAGTAAAGGCGCACTCGCAGGTAGAGGGATGGTTGATAACTTCAACTTTACTGAGCATTTGTCAGCACCAGTAAGACACACTTGCTGTTATTAGTACAGACACAGCAATTAAAATGGAAAGGGGGGGTCTCATCAGAATACCAGTAGGTGGTCTTATTAAATAAAACCTCAATAAAAAATATTAAAAAGTTAGTTCAACATTTCCAAATCTTTCTTCTTTGTGAAATTCATATATCGGTAGTAGTGAGATAAACCAAACATATAGGCTATCGTTTCAAAATTATAGACAATAATGACCAGCACATGCATGAGGCAATTTTTTGGGGGGGTCACTGAGTATATCTTCCAATGTTGAAATAAATACATATACATGTGCTGCATAACTTGGAACTTACTTCCAGCAGAAAAGTTCTTTATAGATGGGCGCTTGTGGGTATAGATTTGGTTTCCAATTACAAAAACTTTGTGGAGCACTGCATTGTGGTTGATGAAGGTCTGGGCTACGCAGGGTGGGTCAACATCTTTGAGGCCCTCTTCACAGAAAATTATGGCCATCTGAAAACATAGATAATCTTTTCACGGCAGGTAAGAGGCCCAGGGTCTTTGAACTTTGATGCACAGCTAACGTCACCTGCAGTGTGATTTGCATTCCAGAACAGATAAAAGCAGCATGAAAGAATGAAGTCTGTTCTACTAAATGAAGGCTAGGGGATGATTTTCAACAAGTGTACCAAATGATCCCAAAATGAACTTGACATATTCAAGGGTCAAAGTACTACTGCACATGTCATGTACACCACAAACATGAAAAAGGCCCAAAAGGGATGCCCCAATTAATTTGTTAGTTTCATTCTATGATGATCTTTTTTTCAGTTACGGGCAAATTTTTAAGACAAGTCCACAGACTGAACCCCCAAATCAAAATGATCCCAACATGCTTGAAGTACTCCGGTACATCCCATATATACCCATTGCAGCTGATTTTTTTTTTTTTTTTTTTTGATGTGCTCTATATGACAAGCCATTTTTAAAATGCATCTCATGACCACAAAATGACTTTGACATGTTCAAGGCCAAAGATCCAAAGTACCTTTCTGCATTCCACATACTCCCCTAACTCCCCCAAGGCCCAAAATTTTGTCAGTTTGCTCTAAAATGAACCGTTTTTGAGGAAATGGAAACTTCTAATGTCCCATTGAGTACAATTTGTAAAAAGCAAATGTCATTGAATAACTTTGGTCAAACTCATAATTCCAAATTCCCCAAAAAGCATTTTATGGGAACCACCATCATGAGTAACAAAAAGTTAATAGCTGTAGAAGTAGTATGGCTTTGAAATCTTTTCTAAAAATTTAAACATTTACTGTCAGAGTGTATTGGCTACAGTGGCCCACACATAAAATCTGACCCAATACCATGACCTCACCTATAAGCATACTGACCTAAAAAGAAAAGGAAATCTAGATTCAGCCTAGGCATTTGTGTGTAGACAAAATTCACAGTTGTACTATTGCACATCATACTATACATACCTCATGACAGTGCTTCGATCCGTGGGCCACAACTGGTTTACACACTGAAAAAGATCATGCACCAAATTTGATTATCACTGATCAGACATTACACACGAGGATGCATTTCACTAAGCAAATAATAATTGAGCAATTTTTCCTATTTCCAAAATGCTCGCTATTTTTACGATGCATTTTCCTAACTGTTGTGAGGAAAATTACTCATAGATTATATTCACTATTTCAGCAAGTGGTCTGGGGCACTCTGTTAAAAACCCAGATTAAAGCAAATACTTTAAAGACAAGACACTAGTAGCAATAGTAATTTGTCAATTTTTGCTGAGTTTTCAAAGTTGTTGCTTAAGAACTCAATAACAACCATTACATATCTATTAAATGGCCAAATGTCATGCCTTCATGGCTGCAAGAACAAGTGCTTGCTTGAAACCCGGTTTATCATAAAGTAAAACCTTAACTACATTATATTTGCACTCATGAAAGTGAACCTTTTACATAATTTTCTCTTAAGTTCTGAATAAAACAGGATATTTTCCACACAACAGTAAACTTATGCATGGCAATTCTGAGTGTGAAGCGTAGATGTACTACTGGTAGTATGCTTAAGATGGTACACCAGCCAAATATTATCAACATCATTTAAAGAATTTACTGTCGATTCGAAATTCCCTTTATCCAGCAGTGAAATCAATTGTGTGATGTAGAAAATATAGTTTACACCAGAGAATGACTTTAAATTCAGTATTTTTCCTTGAAAGCTGCTCTCAAAACTGCGTGCTAAGGCTGAAGTTTTTTTTTTTTCTTCATGTGACCACTTACCAAAAGGAAACTGGACCCCATGTTCCTCCATAAGCAGTTTGTTCTGTGACACATCAGTGGATGTGAATTCCACAAAAGGTGGAATGAAAAATTTGTGTTCTGGAACAGTGCCACAAACATATAACCTTACATTATACATGTTATACAGATCACATGAAAACTACAGCCGATAGTATCAGTCTAAGCAGAACAATATGTTCCTAGAATGTACCCAGTCTAAAAATTGAGATACCGTAATAGTTTGACTCCAAATCGATTTTCTTTTTTCTTTGCACATAATATTGATGCTATGTCATAGCCATGATAGCTGGGTAGTCTTAAAATCGAAGAAAATTTAAAATAAGGGTGGTTTTTATCATGATTCACTCCACACAGGCAGCTAGGCTTCAATCATACCATTACCATGATTACTTGCTAAATACCTATGGTTTATGCAAGATCTCCATACCCTTTTCTACTATTTCGCAGCTCTGAACCAGGCTGTACTGACGGTGCCGATCCAGCAACTTGAGTAGGTTAGACACAGGATCAACAACCAGCAATGTGGGATGCTCCTGCGTGTATCCCTAGAAACAGAATTGATAGAGGTGTACATAGACAAAGACTGGCCACGATCACAGGAGCCACAATATGCAAATGTAGGATGCTAGATTCTACACATACCTTTCTGAATGGAAATTCCGTAAAAAAAGTGATACATGTATCAACCTTCAATTCTTCTCGCAATACACATATGTACTGCGATACAATAACATTGTCATGCCCCCCACCCCCCATCCCAGGTATTACAGTTGTTTTTATGTAATATGTTTTTATACCCCCCTTAAAACATATTTTCATATTTTTTCAGATCCCCCCCCACCCCTATTATTTTTCAATAGGATAGCCCTTAGTGATTTCTAGACTGGGTGTGGCATTTGGGGAGTCAACATACAATGGTATGGAGTTTGAACCCCCTCCTGACAAACCTTTGCTAAGAGAAAGGAATAGACTTAAAAGTTTCTAATTTTACTCATTGAAAGTTAACATAACTTTTCATAAGCAATCTCTACGCTGGGCATGGCATTTGCATCACATAACATGCATAATGCCCCGGGGGGTTTGGGGGGGGGGGAGCATTTACAACAGGGGGTGTCCATATTGCACCGTGGTAAATGGACCCTGGGTACATATACTTCACCAGGTTAATTTTCAATACGACACTTGTGTATGACTATGCAATATACATACAACAGATACAATGTGGTATATTGTACAGTTGTATCTCTCACAACATTTCTTTGAATTATCCTGTAATGTTACTCGATACTAAACCTGGAAGTTTCTCATCTGTTTCTGTGCGTGGTCATTTCCTTCATTGGCCTTGGCAATGATATCGGTGAGCTTGTGGAAGATGAGATCAAAGGGTCCCTGCTGATCCAGTCTTTCGTCTAAGTTCAGCTAAGGGTAGTTAACAGTAAATACATACATATAGCACATTTTGGCATGACTTCTACCATATTTTTAAAGCTTTGCATAAGGTACCTAAAAGAAGATTTTACTTTTAAGCATAATAGATCGAGATACAAATACACTGTACTACAATCACAACCATGTTTGAAATCTACTTTAGCGGTTACACTGTACACATGTAAGGGCCTCTGAAGTCCAATGTATCACATGCAGCAGCGTGTACCATGACCGAAAACTTACCTTAACCAGGTCTAATCTTGCATTGCTGAAAGGAAAAAAACAGATCCAGTCACATTGTAGAATGAAGTGGAATGTAGTACAGTATATAACTTTAATGAGAAAAATATCAAAGTCAAGGTTACCAAAATTTCGAAGCCTTATGTCTCGTAAAGGAGCCGAGTTAGGCCCTATGTTACTATTAAACATTAATAGGGAATCATGTATGGGGAGTCCAATGGCACTGTCACATTTGGCCTTGGGTGACCTTGAAAGGTCAAAGTCAAGGTCACCAAGATTTAGAACCCTTCTATCTCATAAACGAGACTAGTTAGGCCCTATATCATTGTATATTGCTATTAAACATTAACAGGAAACCATATACAGTATGGGGAGTCCAATGGCACCTTCACATTCGCCCTTGAGCTGTTGAGTGACCTTGAAAAGTCATATTCAAGGTCAATCAGACTTTGAGTGACAGGAGAACTGTGTCATGTCATTGTGTATGGTATACATATATTTGCCGGGAGTTTACTGCCACCTTAATCCGTTAATCTGGTTGTCACAAAAGAGAATTTTGTTGGTGGGCGGGGTTTTCCACCGTCCCAGTGGTCTTTCTTGTGATCCATGAAATATGAAACAGGAATTGACAACTTCATTTATTTTTCTGACTTTATGTTTAGCTTTTCAAGTGAAAGCACTTAAATGCAGCCCATTGATGCAAGGTGACACTAAGTATATGTTGATGGTAGTGAACTGCCAAGCTGACATATTTACATATGGCTGAAAATGGAATATATAAAGCATTATAGGAGCAAATTCCTACCACAGTTCACTATGTATCTGCAACCAGCTGTAACATGCATACTACATGTACTAGTATTCAGCTTTTGTGCCCAGTCTTGTTTGATATACGTGTACCATGTGTAAATATAATTAAAATAATAACCTTATGAAATATTCTGTGACACACAATATATTTCCAACATTACAAAATGGAATTCATAATCACATAAAGTGAATTGAGGGTCTAAAATAAAAACTTATTACTGGTAAATAATCGTTATAATTATGTCACCAGCATACCATACTCGGCTATCATTTCTGAGCATATTGTAGTGTCACAGCCACTGTTATGTCTTTATTTTGAGTTTAGAACACCGTAGGAAGCTTTCCGGGACACCCGGAGCAGTTAGGACAGTTGCGGGAGGCCGATATCGGGAACCCCCGGTGCAGACCCCCACTCCCATAGCGGCTAGGCCCGGCACAATGGTACCCTGTAATTGTGATCGAGGGAGGTGTTTCCCTTTACTGGCAGGTATGGCAGGTAGATGTAGGTCTAGGATGCTGATTGTAACCGTTCTGGGAGGTTTCCGGAGCTCCTGAGGCCCAGTACAGGGTCCCGGTGAAAACACCCGATGGCCGAGCCAAAGTCAATGCGGCTTCGTCATGAAATGGGAATTCGTGGGACGAAAATGTCGCTTAGCTAAATATTGGAGTAGGAATGTCGTGTTTGGTCTTATATGAAAGAGAATCACTTGTTTAGTAAGGATAAAGCATTTCTGGGGGACCCGGTATACCTTTTAAGAGCGCTATGTAACGGTAAAGGAATTTAGAATAGAAA
>JAAUYG010075267.1_pt1 | contig 12740 bp, 1 predicted proteins | sample 7278091 | NCBI WGS metagenome assembly JAAUYG01 (sample SAMN14350201, study PRJNA611818) | marine sediment metagenome | isolation source: surface marine sediment (0.6m) | place: French Polynesia: Moorea | collected 2018-08
GATTTTATTTTTCATTTTCGTTAATATGGGAAAGTTTCAAACATCTCCTCTGAAAGTATACACCAGATCTGCTCCCCCAAATTAATGTATACTCCTGGGCAGGGTCTCTACAAAAGTTATTAAAAGAATTGTGAAATTGAAACTTTGCATTTTTAGCCCTTTTTTCATTGAAATTTCTTTTTGGCCGTTTAACGTGGAAGTCAATGGAAATTATAAACTATGCGATATCTTAAAAATGGCTGGTCGTAGAGCAAAGCGGACTGAAATTTGGATCTCGGGGATACTAGTGACACATATATAGCGTACCTTTGACCTTGTAGTGTTCAAGGTCATTTTGGGGTTATTCAGTGCACCTTTCTCAAAATGGTCTGTAACTCGAAAACGGTTGCCATAGAACGAAATTGAGCGAAATTTGAGACTCAGGCACACTAGTAATACACGTATACGGTACATTTGACATTGTATGGTTCAAAGTCATTTTGGGGTCATTCAGTGCATTTGTCTCAAAATGTCCTGGTTCTTGAAAACGTCTGGTCGTAGAGTGAAAGGACTGAAATTTGAGACTCGGGGACACAAGTATTATATATGGGCTACATTTGACCTTGTAGGGTTCAAGGTCGTTTGGGGGTCATTTGGTGCATTTGTCCCAAAATGGTCTGCATCTCGAAGAGGGTTGGTCATAGAGCGAAACGGAATGAAATTTTGGAACTCGTGGATTCCAGTGACACATCTGTGAGGTACATTTGACCTTGTAGGGTTCAAGGTCATTGCGGGGGGATCATTCGGTTCACTGTTCTCAACATGGCCTGTAATTCAAAAACATTTGGCTGTAGACCAAGAGGGACTGAAATTTGGGAATCGGGCACATTAGTAACACATATATGAGGTACATTTGACCTTGTAGGCTTCAAGGTCATTTTGGGGTCATTTGGTGCACTAGTCTTGAAATGTCTTACAAACTCAAAACCGGCTGGCAGTAGAGCGAAACTGACTGAAATTTGGGACTCGGGGATATAGGTAATACATATATAGGGTACCTTTGGGTTCGCAATTTTGGGGTCATTCGGTTCACTTGCTTAAAATGTCCTGTAACTTGACAACGACTGGCCGTAGAGGAGCAAACCGGAGTGAAATTTGGGACTCGGGTGCACTAGTGACACATATATGGGGCACATATGACCATGTAGTGCGCATGGTGATTTTGGGGTCATTCAGTGCACGTGTCTCAAAATGGCCTGTAACTCGAAAACGGCTGATTTTAGAGTCAAACGGAGTAGAATTTAGTACTCAGGGACACTAGTAACACATATATCGGGTCACCTCGGCTACATAGGTGGTAGGTACATGGCTGTTAGGCATGAACCTAAAGTATTCCTATCTTCTAAGTGACCGCACAGGGCGTCAAGGCCCCTGGGCCTCTTGTTACAGAAATACCAGAATAAAACCCCCACTAGCCTTTGACCTGGAATATCACCAGCTCTATACCAATTTAGATGGAACTTATTTTGTGATCACTATTTTTTTTCAAATTTCCCGATAAAGGGGTTTAATTTTGATGTAAATAGCGTTTTAATACATATAGGATTAATAACATTAGCTCTTATGATTTATTAAATACTACCCTTAACCTCCAACGCTTTCTTTGCAAGAATATGTGTTAGCGAATGCTTTACTATTCGTGCTTAAAGAGACAGGTAAGGATGTGTGCATGGTGTGTGTGCGAGGGTGGGGGTACTGTCAACACACTGTACATTGAGATATTGGTAAATACTAAACATATATGTATACAAGAGAGTGTATACAAACTGCACAGTACTAGTATGTGATACGAAACAGCGAAAACCACAGCATGCACAGGGTCTGTGGATCACTCTCATATTCTTCCCACGCTTGACGATTATATAACCCATCGACAAAACAAATGAAACGAAACAAGGCGCGGTGAGCAGATGAGATTACCTGGATTTGCCCAGATTGCACAAGAAGTATTAAAATTTGATGGGTATAGATTGTAATCTAATATGCCACAACTTTAATGGAAGCCAAGGTCTCGTACTCAACAAAGTCTCTGGTGGAAATTCAAATGTAGGACATGAAACAATAGCTGAATTTCGAATTTCTAATCCTAATTACAAATTCCCATGCATTGTATTCGATACTATATTGCATCAAACACAAATGGCTGGTGCTTAATTATCATTTCATGCTTTACTGTATAATTTCGAAGGTTCATTATGTTTCGTCGTTTCGTTCAAAGACAACATACTTAATAGAGGATATATTAAGATACATAATAGAGGATATATCATTACATACTTAATAGAGGATATCATGTACTTTCGTCGGCTATGGACTATCTGATAGCGATCGAAGCGTGGCATTCCCCTCTTGTTATCACAGTCGTAATGCTTAAAGATTAGTATTTACAAAGCCACCCGCCCCACCCCCATCCCCCACCCAATACCCAATAAACGAAATGCCTCAAGCTTCTTGCGGTACACTGTAGAGTTTCGTGCAGGCCTTTTTCTCCACATTGAGCGTTCGCTGGCATCACACCATATGTACAGGATCATAGTCACGCTCATTTTCAGTCTCAAAACGGGACAGAGGAATGACACCGTTATGATTGGCATAACGTCCCCTCTCGTGGTGAGCGCCATGGCCGCAGTGACAGCAGCAACGCGGCTGGCTGTTCTGACAGCCGTCGAAATGACACAGCGGTTGGTCAGCCCGGTGGGTGGGCAAGCGCTCCTGCTCCTCCGGGTTGCGGGAGAACTTTTTGCCCTGGCTGTACGGGCCGTGCTTGGAAGAGAAATAGTGACACAGGTCCATGACTAACTCCAGTACCTCGGCCAGGGTGATGACTGAGATCCCCACCCACAATCCCAGCTGACCCCCGATGTCAGAAAGCAGCTGACTCTGCGAGAAATCCTCCGCCTCCTCAGTCTTGAGGACGTTGGCGTCAGCGATATACACATTCAGCCGAGAGAAGTCCCGCATGCACTTCGACCTGTTGTTCGGGTCGAAATACCTGTCGTACATTTCCATCTTCTCGGGCCCGTCTTCCTCCAGGCTGAAGCGTGCAGGGTAGCCTTCCACCTGGAAGATATCGGTGTACGCCTGGTCTCCATCAAAGCTCTCTGCCGGCCAGCGAGACAGGCTGTATGAGACATCATATGTCGTCTCATTGCACGCCGGATAGCAGCCGCAGTCCTTCATGACCTTGGCGTTACGCTGCGTACGTGCTATGACCTCCCGGTTGCACACAAAGTTTTCATACACCTTGTCCAGGGCGTCGAAGCACTCCTGGGTAGCACTGAGACGACAGTCTGTAGGGATTATGTCGTCGTCGCTGCAGTAGCTGACATTTGGGTAGAGGTTCTGTCCGGGTAGGGAGATATCCTTACACCCACACTCGTTAACCACCGTCTGCTGCAGACAGTGTTTCTGGCACGTGATCAGGCGGTACACACTGTCCTCACCCCCAAACGGGTTCTTATCCGAGCAGTTACCATGGGGAGGGCCAATCCGCACGTTCTGGCGCGCTTTCACCCCGAACGTCACCGAGTATCCCGGGGGCACGTCAAAGCCCTCGGTGTGAGGGAACGGAGTTGTGTTAGCCGGGTGAATGACGACTCGCACTCCCTCGCTGCTAGACATGGGGCTCATGTACTCGTGACTTCCCGGAATCAGTCGGATCTCCTCGTTCTTTTCTAACATGCCGCTTCCGGTGAGGACCGTCGTGGACCAGCCGTTCTCGAGGCCTTCTGCCAGTGTCTCGTCCTTTAGGGACGGTGGCGCGTTGTACGTGTAGCAGTTGTAGTAGTACGTATCAAAGAAATGTGTAAAGTCCACAGACCGGTTGCATTCCAGACCCGCGTACTGGCAAGTGACGACAAACTCCTTGAAAGGAACTCCCGCATTGACGAGGACGGACCTGTTCGCGTTCATGATGATGTTGGTGGCGATGGTGGTCCGGGTCAGCACGGTCTGGAAGACAGAGTAGTCCGAGTCGTTATGGACGAACATCGGGTAGTACTTGGCCACGACCCGCATGTAGTTACGGATGAAGGTGTCGTCGGTGTAGTTCTCCCACTGGGTGGTGTCCGTACTCTCCAGAAAGATCTGGTTGAGCTTGTTCAGGACGATGTTATCCAGGTTTCTCATGTTACAGAGGGAGATGGACGGGAAGGTCATTGCCAGCGGTAGAACCTCGATGGTGACCTTCTTTGGGTAGGAGTAGAACTTCTGGAGCAACTGGATGAACTGGAAGCAGAACATTGTAGCCGCCGCGAGACACACGATGGCCCAAAATGCTCGGCCTGCTGTCGACCTAGACCGGATGGCCTTAGGTATCCCATGCATAGTAGTCCCCCCAGCGAATTGCTGAAGAATCTCCGAGAGCGGCATCTTGGCGTAGGATGCATTGGCGTTCTCTTTTAAACACGCTTAGACGAGCTGGGACTAAACCCAAGCTTTTACCAAAGCACTGGATTTAATTATCGTGTTCTTGAAGTACAATTTGTGCGCGTTTTCTTTTTGTGCGGCAATTTGGTAGCTGTCTCCCCCATTTTATCCCCCTTATCATCCAGACGTTCCGGTTCTTCTTGAATTCTGGCGCAACCATTAGGTGTCTCTGGATTTGCCAAGGGGGACTGTCACAGGTCCATTATGGTTGAAGAAATATCGGGACTACATGTCCATGTGCCTACCTAGTGTCCGTTTAGTTAATGCACAAGCCTAAGGATCAGTAGCTGGCAACTATAGATGAAGACTAACAGTTACTGGAATCTGCATCTGCTACTGAGCCTGGTTTCCTTTGACGTGTATTGTATCCGATTGTGTACTGGCGGTCAGACAGTCTCATGAACAATATTTCCGGTCTTGAAGTACGTGGCATTTAGGCACCGTCTTGGTATGCAGGGTCTTGCATCAGTTTGTCACGGACACAACAGATTTACTGCTTGTCCCAGTGTGAAGCGCCATCTAGTGTGATTCAGCTACAATTGACACATTGACTCTAAGTATCGGCAATACTCGGCGATAACCTGCAACAGAAATCAATCATGTATAAAGGTCAGATTCTGAGTCGAGGGAGGGAGAAGAGAAGCTAGCGAAAGGAGGAGAAATGAGGAAGGAAAACAACCGAAGAAAAGTAATGCAACGCACTATCAAAGTAGATAAAGTCGGGATAGCGTAGACTACACATATACGTGAAGAGATGACGGTTGATATGGACAATTGGGGAGAAAGGGGTAATTTTCGGCGACAAAATTATAGACCTATTAAAGCGACATACACAGAATGCTTTGATCAAGGCATTTGAAGAAATGATTGAAGAGATAGATAACAGCACTATTCCGAACGTTTTTCACATTTTGACTGCAGCTGTGCTGTGAAGTTTGCATCATTACGCTTGTGTTGCGCAGCATCTTTCGGTTCAATACTTCAACTACGCGGATATCCTAACCGTGGACATCCATATTCATTTTGCCAAAAAAAAATATTAATAGATCCTATAATATAGGGTCTATTAATATTATTTTGCAAAATGCTACTAGAATATCTTACAATAGCAGTGTATTTCTAGTTAGCATCATATCCTGGGTTTTCATACTTGGCAGTGTATACTACAAAACATCATAAAAGCAACATCAACGTCAAAAGAGAGGCCTTTAAGTAGTCACTGCCTTGCATGGGCCCTTTAACGTGGAATATTGTGCCTGTTTTAAATAATGTTTTTGACAGAAATTAAAAAGAGACTTAAGAGATTGAAGTTGACATTTCTATAGCCTGTACCGCTATTCTATTATCTGCACATTAGTTTCGGCTGGGCCCCGCGGAAGAATACAGTTATTCTAACCAGCCCACCCAGGATAAACATGTTGCAATAAAGAAAAACATGTACATGTATATGATCTGTGCCAGCATTTGGCGGTAATCAAATATACACGTGAAAATATTTAAAATAAAATAACCACCTCTGCCTATAGGGCAACATTCTGAAAATTCGATCTCCTTTTGCCAATGCCTCTTTGACTTTCCTCCACCCCCCGACTTCACTTCAGTATAGACCTGTGGGTGGCCAAATCGCATCCATTCTAATTTGTTTGAAGAGAGAGCAACAGCTTGCATGTGTCAAAGTCACCGAGGTCCATCGATACGTCACACGTGCCCTGTGTCTAGTGGCGGCGGGTAGGTGAATGGTGGGGGTTGCGTTCCCAGAGACGATGTGTCCCTTGTCTCCCTCCTCCAGATGATGACACAGTTGTGGCCTTGTGGGACATATCTCCAGCAAATCCGGTGCAACCGGATTCCACGCCAGACCCGCGGATTCCAAGGGGATTAGCCTTGAGGAGGCAGCCAGCAGGGCTTGGGAGGGGTCCTGGCAGGAGTGGATTTGGAGAGTGGTATGCGGAGACAGGGAAGCAGGGCCTAGCTGTGGTGGCGGGAGCTGGAACACATCGTCTGCTCGCCCAGCAGACGGCAGTGTTCCCTCAGCTTAGCTCGCCACTGGCTCGGTATCATTTCCTGTTCATTTAGCCTAACGAGCCCCATGTGGCCAGTGGCGTTCCTGGGGGCAGGCTTTCCAGAATTAACAAATCAGACTGGAGCTACGGCAGCTCAACGATATACAACGACTCCACAAAATCAGCACGAGATGGAATTTGCTCCGAGCGGGTGTGACCTGTTATATAATATATGTTATGGGGTCATACAGATTCCAATGGTTTCAACACAGACTGGATGGATCATTAGTTTTTAACCAAGCGTCGAAACAGATACATCAATATTCTTCAAGAGTCCAGCTCAGGTGTACATGTAACTATTAATTATATACAGTTCATTTTGCTTAAACAACCACAGTGCCTGTGACTCAGGACACGGAACAAGCATATCTTGGGCAGAAATGTGTGTAATGCCACAGTGAAGGTTCTGATAGGCATAGGCAAAAAATTCCATGCAAAGTAGGATCACAAACGCCGGCCTAATCCAAGTAATACCAACAAAGAAACAGGAGCCTGCCTTCAGTTGGATGCTAATGACAGAGTTTACATTCCAGTCGCCTCGGACCCTCGCGAACAGAAAACGGAATGCGTTCTGTTCCACAAGAAAGACCAATATTTATCCAAACATCCAGTGGCATGTACTGCCAACGAGTGATTGGAAGAGCACACAATTTTAACCTGATAAGATTCCTTTCTGTCCGAAGATTACCCTCTGTGTTCCTGGATGTCTCGTAGGCTGCGTCCCTAGCCAACATACTACTGTTTGCCTTACGCCAAACTCCACGTCGATTCAAAGTTTGAATTACGCAAAAACATGGTCCCCTGCCCATTCAACTTCACCCCAATGGTAGAAATGAAGTCGAGCAATGGTACCACTTGCCAATTTCTAAGGTCTTCGTATAGTACGGCTGGAGTTAATCTGACAGATAAACGTGTTCTAACATTCTACATTTTCTTAGTTTGCAATATTCTTCCCCACCACCAAGTAAAGTAACTCTAAAAGTGAACTAAATGTATTTGTAGTAGAAATAGTCTTTGTTAGGCATACAACGGGGCCCAGTATGACGTGGCGCGTCTACCTACGTAACCAAATAATTCCGTTCTAGAAAGAGCCTTTTTTTCGAAATCCCTAGCCCCTTTCAATTGATCTTCCTTTAATCCCTTTATTGCCTTCCTGTCGTTTTACTCCCAGCCAGCTCACCACGTCATCGATGGGAAGGAGAAGAGAGAGCTAAATATATGCCTGGAAGAAATGAAATTAGACGGTGCTATCCCGGAAAAGGTCGTCAGGTCACGTGGGCGCGATCACGACCATTGATTGGACATTCCATCCGTTGCTTTGGGAAACACGGAAACGGGAACTGGGGGAGAATTTATACTGTAGCCCCAAGTGATACCATATCACTAACAGCATACCGGAAACCATTGACTTGTACTTTGAACGTTATGTGATGATTTTTTTAAGATAAATTTTCTCGTGTAATCTCCAGAGAGTCTGGAACCAGCGAATAACATAAAATACCCAGCCGCCGGCAGCCCCATCCCATTCTAGATCCATCATACGCTCCAGTGGTGCTCACTGATACACCCTTTGAACACGTCCATGTCCGTATATATAACATTTCATCAGCCTTTGACTTATCCCCTCTGGTGACAAGTTTGAAAATATGTCGATGTCAGGTGAGCTATCGTCACCCACATAGCGTACATAGATTTTACAGTATTAATAGATATCAGTCATTCTGGCCACTTTTGATTCAATTTAAGAATGTGTATATTTTTTTACACAGCCAGAGTTTTTTGACACTTGGTGTCTACAATTTCTACATCGGCTGGATAATGTTAGATAATAACTCTGTCTACCTTAAAACTTTGATTAGATTAAACTATATCCACCAGCAAGACTAAATTCTTCAATCTTGTGAACCCAAAGCAAAATCCACATTGTCGAAAAGCGTTCTCATACATTGTACATTTACCTGCACCAAACACGATTGGTATTTTATTATAATTCATACAAATTAATATATATCTCCAATTGGCATGGTCATAGTGCCAATGGGAAAAATGGCATGTGTTCAGAAAATATATCTTTTATATTCTGTAACTTAGAACAATACTTCAGGAAAAGGTAGTCACCGTTTGAGAAACAAAGCCACAATGTTTCTTGATGCTCTGCCGAGTATAGTGACTGACCATGCTGCCTTTTGTTCATATCGAGTGGAGTTGTCCCAAGTTGGCTATTTCCCAGGATAAGCGGCCCGGTCCGGTTTGGGATCTAACATCCGCCGGAATGAAGCGAGCCGGCAAATCAAGCCGCTGCCAATGTCAATTACTTCGTGGCCGCCTGTGCCAGTGGAAGTCCTCGGTCATTGTCGGCGAAGCGGGGAAGAGCCTAGGCACGGATTACCGTGTCTGTCGCCAGCCCAAACACACGGATCGCGAGGCCTTTCATGGCCGACAGCGTCCCAGGACTTATATGGTAAGCGCCAAATGTCACAGTCATCCACACCGCTCCTTTGTTATGAGTTACAATGTTCAACTAGCACCACCTCTGTCGCCCGAACAAAGCAATGTTGGGCCCCGTCACCAACTGCATTCCTCATCCTAGGCAGGAAAACCTCATATCGCCAGCAGCTCCAGGCCGATTATTTCCCATTTGTTTGCATCTATTGCGGCTTTAATGAGCAGTCGGTGACGGCAGAAGCACCGATCTATCGAACGCCTTTCACCAAATGACCAAGATACCGGATATGACGCAAACAACTCAAAACCAGGGGTTGAATTGTATAAGCGCAATAACACAAGGGTAAATCTAAGACTACGAATATCTGACTCAGTTCATTGCCCTTCCAAACAAAAGCAACTGATCCTGTCGGCGTTATCTATGGTTGTGGACAAAAATGCACAGGTGTGTTCAATCTTTATATAAAAAATTAAACAGTCTTTTTTTATTTACGGTGTCCACCCACGGCACTTTCAATATTTTTTGTTTATCCTGAGACGATCCAGTGGTTGCCCAAGACATCTTATTCAGAAATCGGTGAACACGACACGCAACAATTAGAACTCGCAGCACATGGTGGTTAATATGTTCCACGTTAGTGTCAGTACACTTCATTGGCAAGGAATTTCTGATAAACCCCTGTTTTTTGTCTTAACGTATACAGTAGGCCCCTTGAAACGTTACTGACACGTGCCATCATGTCCAATTGGTGATCACATTGAGGCCAAGTTTCGCACAGTTGGCGAGTTGGTAGTTGCATTAGGCGGGAGGATTCTTTCACTTCCTCGAGTCGTTAGCTGTACCAAATAAAGTGAACTTCGTCTTTCGATCAACATTTAACTTGGGTTTAATATTACACGTTATCCACGATCGTATTTCACTGATACAATCCCTACGGCGGTCTAAGATCGCAGGTTCTCCACTCAAATCAGCCTTAAACGCCAAGCACCACTGCTTGTCGTCCGTATCATCTGCATAGCCATGCATCTTCATGTTGTGATTGTTGACAGTCTCGCCCAGTAGATTCACATAAATAGAAAACAGCAAAAACCGAGGACAGAACCGAGCGGGACACCCCATGACTCCTAATGGCAAGCCATCTACTTTGGAATGTTTTCATCTTTCCTGGGTATAAAATTCCCAACATGAGTGTGTGGGTGTGAGCCCTGTGTCTCGGGAAGACTTTATTCCCGACAGGATGCCAGACAGAGGTATAAAAGACTCCCGTTATATGCTATTTCGTCCCATTTTTGTCTGAGCTTGACCAGATTTGTTGAAAGCCCTGTATGATCACTTTATGGGGAAATTGATGACCAGGGAGAACAGAACTGAGGGACGGCGTATGAGAGAGCATTAGAAATGTCTCCCTGTCTCGCGGAGAAAGGACTTCATGGTCTTCAGGTCTTGTTGGTTGTGACCTAGTCCCCCCATCCCCACCAATCCGACGTCACACAGTATTTTAAAAGGAGGTCTAGAGAATAACCCGCAGTCTGTGGAAAATTATATGACACTGTTTGAACGTTGAGACATTTTTTCAGAATTGTACCAGTATTTCGGAAGCTGATATGACGCATGCGTAATGATCTTGCTTAAAAGCACGGGTGGCTTGAATATCCTCCAGATACAACGATGATATGGAATTATTCCAGAGATGTGAGCTCAAGTTGAAATATTCCATAAAATCAAAATACAAATAACCAATATTTTGGTGCTGTACATCGGAACCTACGAATAGGGGGATAATGACATTTAGCCTAGTACTGGAATTACAAGAATGATGTTTTAAATTATATTTGTGATAGCGCCGAGCGCCAGTTCCGAGGTTTTCCCTTGGAGATCATGAAGCAATTCCCGTAAGAATTATCCTGAACAAGAAAAGACTGTGAGAGCGGACACGCTGTCTACCCACAACTTTAATTAGTATAACGTATCGCGCAGCATTGAGCTTGGCCTAAAAGCCCAAGATGCAATGGTGAGCACATCAATTGACTTTTCAAGGTCAATGAATGTCAAGACTTGCACAGGTGATCGCTTGTCACTGACAATATCAGTACACGCATATGGCCTACATGTGTCACATGATAGCTTCTGCTGCAAGGGGTCAAAATATGTTTGATCTCGAATTTGACCTTTTAAGTTCAAGGTTATTCAAAGATGAAACCTAGTGGTGCAGCTGGACTCTCCATAATTTACTACAAAAAGGTTTTCCCAAAGCGAAAGTCAACATTCCCTTTGTCTTCATACCTCTATTATTTTCTCGGCCATCATCCTTGCCTTTGTAATGTTTATACTAGGCCCTATTAGATTCCATTTCCTACGAAGTTGGTACCATAAGATGAAAAACAGAAGGACAGGGGAACGTTGGCAATTTGATATGAATTACTTGCATGAAGGAGTGACATTATATTACAGACGCGCAGAGGAACACCGCATGCGCAGTACCAACTTCCACCCTTCGTGGTCGTCATTTATATACTGCTAAAATGATAAAGTATCCGCCTTGATATTGAAATATAACCTTTGGATGGAGATTTGGTGAGATATATCTGCAAAAAGGGCATCACGTAAAGCAGGGTGACAGAGGAAAGAATAAAGAGAGGAGGACAAAGAGATGTTGATGTTCGCTTTGGGAAATATTTTCCATGTCCCATCTTGCCGCAACTTGCAGCAGTGTTACAACCTGTAGGAACGATTCTACCGTCATTCTATCAGGGGCGAGTCACGAAACTTCCTTCAACACCCAGACACAGCCTAGTGGATGGGCCAAACAGACAGGCAGATTACCTCTTGTCTACTTTAGTACCCTTTGTCGACCGCGGATCCCCCCGGACTGTCCGCACGCAAACACCATTTATTCCGAAAAAGAAATGCCACATGTCTGCACAACGTTATGGCCTCCCAAAGAAAAGACTTGTCGTACATGAAGATGACACATCGCTGACAGTGTCTTCCTCTTACTGTCAACTGCTTTAAGCATGTCTTTGTTACATCTCCGGGAAGTTGGCCGGCATGTCTTCCATTTTCGAACCTTTGTAGATGAAGGAATTCACTGCATGTCAAAAATATTTTATTGTCACTCTAGACAGAGATTGGTTTTAGTTGTATTTTAGCATTTGTGTGAGACTGAATGAATCAAACATCGCATGTTTTGAGAGAGGGATGCTATATCGTAACCAAAAAAAATTAATACTTAACTGCAGTTACACACAATGTAAGTAACAGTAGCAGTAGTATTATTAGCAGTATTGTAGTATTGATAGTAGTATTAATATTAGTATTATTAGTAGTAGTATAAGTATCGCATTAGGAGCAGCAGCAGCAGCAGCAGCAGTAGTAGCAGTAGTAGTAGTAGTAGTAGTAGTACTAGTAGTAGTAGTAGTAGTAGTAGTAGTAGTAGTAGTAGAGGTAGTAGTAGTAGTAGTAGTAGCAGCAGCAGCAGCAGCGGCAGCAGTAGTAGTAGTAGTAGTAGTAGTAGAGGCAGGAGGAGAAAGAGTTGTAATAGCAGTAGAAATAATACTAGCAGCATTAGTAGTAATATCATCATTAGTAGCAGTAGCAGTAGTAGTAGTAGTAGTAGTAGTAGCAGTAGCAGTAGTAGTAGTAGTAGTAGTAGTAGTAGTAGCAGCAGCAGCAGCAGCAGTAGCAGTAGTAGTTGTAGTAGTAGTAGTAGTAGTAGTAGTAGTAGTAGTAGTAGTAGTAGTAGTAGTAATAGCTGCAGCTGCAGC
>JAAUYG010030297.1_pt1 | contig 12738 bp, 7 predicted proteins | sample 7278091 | NCBI WGS metagenome assembly JAAUYG01 (sample SAMN14350201, study PRJNA611818) | marine sediment metagenome | isolation source: surface marine sediment (0.6m) | place: French Polynesia: Moorea | collected 2018-08
CCTCTATTTTAAGACCACCCATGGGACCAAGAAAATGTGGTCTTATATTGCAGTTGGTCTTAAAATAAAGGTCATTTAACACAGAAAATTGCCCTTTGGGACCAAATCAAGCGGTCTTATAATCAAGGGTTGTCTTAAAATAGAGGCTTGCAAAATAGAGGGCCTCCTTTATACACAATGCAGATAATTAGATATGAAAGGCTTTGCTTTGAAAGGGTTATCTTTCTGGATGATTTATTGGTGAATGTGTCTGAGGGTTTCAGCAGTTGACTTGGGGGTGGTTGGCCAGCTTGAAAGCAATGTGAGCTGTGGCAAAGTTAATATTCTTTAGTGAAGTACATGTTGAAATTTTTGATCTAGAAGAAGTGTATTACATGTAAATAGATTTTCCTATTTTATAACTTAAAAACTGGTGTCAACAAATGGGAAAAAAAAAGAGGAAAAGTATTTAAAAGTGTATAAAACCTGTATTGTGCGTAAAATAATGTGTTCACACAGTATACATGGTGTACCTGTAAGTTTTTATCTATGCATCTTTCTATTAACATGAACTGTTTTAATATTAAAATGTCTTTCCAGTGACCCCGGCAAAATCTCGGTGCTTATACCAGGAGCAGGGCTGGGTCGTCTGGCATTTGAAATAGCGCAGCATGGCTACATGTGCCAGGGGAACGAGTTCAGTCTCTTCATGCTCTTTGCATCCAATTTTGTGCTCAATAAGTAGGTTCAGATCTGACTAGATTAGAACAAATCGAATAACAGAAATTCAGTGTGCACAGTCTGTTCTTGCTGTAATTAATAATATTTTGTTTAAGTTTGTTCCTATTTATCTTGTGGTGATCAGAAATTAAAATTCATCATGTTCCAGTCTGTATAATGTTGAGCAACTGTAAAGAATATATATCCTCTGGAAAAGTCCATATTCAAAGCTTTCTTGCGACTGGTGCCATTAGCAAGATTTGGTCTGGGAGTAGTCATTAACCATGTTTTTCCTGAATATAAATAAAATATAATTTATATAAACTGGTTCTTGCATGAATAATGAAATACAGTTGAACCTCACTTTACAATACCTCAGATTTAAGACCATATCTGTATAAAGACCACCTGCCAGGAAGTACCAAAACTGCATTTTCAATGTTAGTAGTCTGCAAATTAAGGCCACCTCACAATTAACACTAGCCTATTACCATGATTACAGTCCCATGGTTCCTCTTCATTCTGTGGTTCCAGTGTGCAGCAGTGCCCAAAACATATGGCCGACATTTGTTAATACAAATATATACATTTATTTAAATAGTATGTTTTTAACAATCCAGGGTGCTTGATCTGTGTTTGTTCTAGGTGTGGTGAGAAGAGCACCTTTACTTTGTATCCCTGGGTTCATCAGTTCTGTAACAACCTGCGATCGTCAGACCAGGTGCGACCAATCACATTTCCTGACATCAGTCCGCACGACTTGCCACCGGACGCCAAGTTTTCAATGTCAGCTGGAGATTTCCTGGATGTGTATACTGAACCAGGTTGTATCTAATCCCACAGCTGTGACAGGGGAGGGGGGTGGGTGGGGCTACAGTGACACTTGGTGACAGATGTATGCACAGTCTTCCTGTTCATGACATTATCTAGCTTTGTTACACAGTTTGTTCAGTAGCAGGTGACATGACTATGATCATAACATTTTCTGTTATGTGCATTTCAGATTTTTTTTGTGGAATTTGTATTATTTGGTGCCATTCAGCATGGTTAAAACATTGTGTGCACATATTCACAGGGGTTCCACTACGTACGTTTCAAGAGTAGATATGTTACGGAATGGATGCTTTTGCACTTCCAGAGTAGTTCTGGAATAGACTATAAACAATTAGAATTGACTAAGGATGCCATATCCTATTGTAGAAGAGCAGTGTTATCTCTAAGGTGTCCATGAGTGGAGCTAACTCGAGCATGAGCTTATGCTTTGTTGGTTTGCTCAGAGTGCATTTCAAACAAATGTAGTTCAAGTAAAAAAGGTTCAATAGAAGTGATCTAATGAATTTCATGTAATCAAGAAACTCACCATACTTCACAAAACCCTTAATCCAATATTGTGAATTCACCAAAAAGTGAGTACATGTATATTGAATATTTCTTAGCTATAACAATGGTACTCCTTTACTCCTAGTGAATGAGTTTTATCATGTCTCCTGCAGAGCAATTACATCCTATCCGGAACAAAAAATAATATCTACTCTGGAAAAATATTGTTAAAATCATGTCTACTCTTAGAAAATATAAATTTTAACGTAGTTGGATACCGGTGATGTTTTGTTGGGAAATATTCAGTGAAGTAGTTTCAGTGAAGTACTTTTCAAGAATTTATAGATAGCAGGAAAAACGTGTTTCTGGATGTTACCTGTAAGTACATGTGATAAATACCTGGAGCCTTCTTCTAGAAAAAAATCACGCCTAGAAATAGACTTAAGTTACTAATCACAATGTCAACGCTTAAAGCATTGTTGATAGACACCTGGGGACAGTTTCTTAGAAAATCTTAAGTCCTCTAGTGCTCTCAAGCATGGGAAAGACGGTGGTTGCCAAGGTGATTAGTGAATCCAAGTCTGTCTGTAGACTTAAAAAATTTTCCAGAACTGGACCCTGGGGCCAGTTTCTCCAAAAGATCTTAAACCCTTTAGTTATCTTAAGCATGGAAAGACAATGGTTGCCAGTGCGATTAGTGAACTGAAGTCCATTGCTAGACTTCAATTTTTTCCAGAAACTGGACCCTAGCTGGTGCTTAAGATCAGTACTTAAAATTTTATAAGAAACCAGCCCCAGGTTATCATTACTTAAGATTAAAAAAAAAACATCCCCAGTCATTTGCAGTAGGTTTAATCTGTGTTATATACTTGTTCTGAGCTCACTAACTGGCCGCTTTTTTCTCCACAGATAGCTGGAGCTGTGTAGCTACGGTGTTCTTCCTCGACACGGCACACAACATCATCACCTACATAGAAACCATATACAATATCCTCAAACCTGGCGGGATATGGATTAACTTAGGTAAGGGGTCGGCCAGGCTGACTGACGTGAGTTGACCAGGACTGCCGTTTGTGATATGGGTTACATGGTGTGGCATGCTGAAGTATAATAACATGTAGTAATGTCTTGTCTTGGAGGACAAAATGTTAAATCATGTAGCGGAAACTGGAAATACGTGAACCATCGGAAGCAGCTGGTCATGTTCACTAAACTGTATTTCCAAACAGTACTGTGCAGTGTTAATAAAACGTACCAGTAAAGGCATTAACTTTCCATCTTGGAGGACAAAATGGTAAATAATGTGGTGGAAACTGGAAATACATGTACGTCAACCATCAAAGGCATTAACTTTCCATCAGAACTGTTCCAGTACAGAGACATACAGTAGAACTGTGGAATTAAGTGCACCCATAGTCAAGGCCAAAATGGTCTTAATTCTGAGGTGGTCTTAAATCTGATACAAAATCGCATAGATACATAATGTGTTGTTAGTCAATAAATGGTGCTTATTCTGCGCCTGTCTTGTCCCTTGGGTGGCCTAAAGCCAGCACTGTGCTGTGCTGTACAAGTAAATTGTTGTACCACTAGCTGACTAGTAGCCATTAATCTTCTTGCTGCGACTCCCCAGGTCCGTTACTCTACCATTTTGCGGACATGCACAATGAGAGCTCAATCGAGTTGTCGTATGAAGATGTACGGAAGGTTATTGTCTCCAGATTCCAGTTTGAAATGCTGGTAGGCAGAGTTCATGGAACTTGCAATAACACCTGATGACTATATCGGATTGATTTTAGCATAAATATTATAATTAATATATTAATATTATAATTATAAGTAAAACATGTAAAACCTTTGATATCACAAGAGACTGTGCTGTGAAAGATACATGTAGTTCCATTCTTTTTGCAAAATTTTAAAGTTTCTTCATTGTACTTACACATAGGTGCACAAATTAAATACCAGGCTTATTGTATTCATTTTGATATTTTATATGCTCATCTCTTTAGTACCTAATGTTTTTGTTACACAAGTTGGCTGGAGATGAGCATAGATGTACATATCGGCACAGTAGTCCCTCTCTTAAAGGACACTCTCTAGAAAGGACACCCCTCTACAAAGGAAACACATTTTTGGCAGCAAGTACTGTGAATGCATGTGGTGCTCTCTCTCACCAAAGGACACCTCTCTAATAAGGACATAATTTTATGGCAGAAAGGGTGTCCTTATTAGAAGGTGACTACTGTACATGCTTGTACGTCCCCAACACAGATTTTATCTACTTGTAACATTAACTTTGTGGTTCCATACATAATTATGTTATTCTTGTTTAACATTTGTCCATTACCAGAAAGAAGACACCCAGGTGAAGGCTACCTACACCCAGAACAAGTGCTCAATGCTCCAATACCAGTACGACTGCGTCATGTTCGTCTGCCGGAAACCAGTGGTGCCGCCTGTGCCGAGATAGTCTACCGCAATATACAAACAACAAGTTTTTCTGTTGTTGACTGGCTTTTGTGATGAAACTGGTGTTTGTTGACAAATTGTCTTGTGACACACAGTACGTCTGTGGATGAACACTGTGGCTTTATTAATGCAGCATTTTGTACGTACCAGTCTTTGTCTTTCTGTGTGATGATATGTCTGATACACAGTTGTGATATTGTCTACATCCAAATCATAATCCCTTGTAATCATTGTACCTCCCTCTGGGCTGGGTGTCTCTGGTCCCTCTTCACCATGTTCACAACTGCTATATTCCATCTAGCTACCACCCATAACAGCGTGTAGCAGATTATGATCCAGTTAAGATGAAGATACTGTACCAACCCTGTTTTTCATACAAATGTGCATGTAATGAATAGCTTACAGAGTGCATGCCTTTCTTGAAGAATGCAGAGGGTAGCTGTGCAAAATGAAGAATGTTCCACTGACATAACAACTGTAATTCGTGCTAAGTGTTTTTGGCCATACAGCTGTGGCTGCTGACCAGGGAAATGCTGAAGACACTTGCTGGCTGTAATGTCAAAGTCCACACTGGAAAAAAACTGTCCTTTTTCAGATACCAGTTGGGGTAAATCAAAGGACATTTGATTGCATGTGAAAATAAGGTTCATAAATCAATAAAGAAATATTTATTAATATTTCTGGCTGTTCAATACATTTTTTCCCAGTCTGACTTCACCATCTGACTGCAACTGATTTATAAACTAGAGTTCCATGGACTTTGAGGCTCTACTTGATATACATGCAGGTTAATTTCACCGTTGAAAACCTCAAATCATCAATCATATATACAGTGGTCCCTGCGATTTAAGACCACCCATTCACCCTCGCAAAATATGGTCTTAATTGAAGGTGGTCTTAAAATAGAGGGATGCTTATACTGAAAATATACAAGTGGTGCCACTGATTTCCGGTCTTAAAATGCTGGGAATTGTTAAATAGAAGGTCTTAAATCGAAGGGAGCACTGTATAGGGAAGATTTCAAAGTACGCTGTACCTCATTGGTGTCATATTCATGCAGTCTGCTGTTGTACGTGGTACATAGTGGGAATAATTTCCGTTTTGCTCTGGAATGCAGTTTTAGAGGTAGGCATGCCCCAAATGATGGGTGTCTGATTTTTGGCCCGATATTAACTTTTAAAAGACCAAGGTCATGAAATTGAATGAAATTTTTGTCCATTTCATTCTAAGGCTAGCCGTTTCCGTAATGTGCATGCTACATAGGATGAATGTCTGACGCCTACACCAAGATGACAGAGAAATCAAGTTTTTACCGTTATAAACATGGCCACAAAAGGTACACACACATACACACAAACAAAATTGAGAGCTAGACACAATATCTAAAAGAGAGCCCAAAAGTTCTCTTTCGTCCCAATAGCCAGTTTCCGAGACAGGCACACGTACCCTTGATGTACCCGTAAGTCTTGACTTTCACCCTGAGATGAACTTGAAAGGTCAAGGCCATAAAAAGTTTCTCGTTTCATTTCTACAGACAGCAGTTTCTGTGATAGACATATCATATATGATGCCTGCCTGGCTCTTGACCTGAGATGACCTCGAAAGGTCAAAGTAAATAAAGTAGCATAAGGGTCTAGTGCATACTGCAACACTAAGAGTGAGCCCAAACTTTTTTGTTTTGCTTTTTTATGACTAGCTATTTCCAGTATAGCCATAAAGAGTGAGCATTGTACTTCAAAGGTCAAGGTCATGATGTTTGCCTAATAGTGTTACACATAGAAGTAGTATTGGGTTGTGAGGCCAATATTATTTGTGTGCCTCACTCTATGCCTATGAATTGCCAAAATACGCATGCGATGCATTGAACTCGATCATGCCCTTTCCAGGTTATGTTGGTTAAAATGAGTTATAGGTGGTAATTATAGAACCCCCTTAAGAATTTAGTGAGCCCTAAATTTCGCTCCCTTCGCTTACTGCCATATGTTTCACTTCCCACACTCACCCTGAGATGACATTGAAAGCTCAAAAGTAATGAACATGACTTAAAAGTGGCACATTCATAACACGTGATTCATAACCACCATGGGAAGTGTGACCAAATTTCAAACATTTTCCACTGCACAATTAACTAATTAATGATTACATACTCCGTGCAATGTAAAGTTAAAGCATTCGATAAATCTGGTCTAATTAAAAAAAAAATCCCACCAAATTTACGGAGACCACTATTAGGAGCCTATAAAAAGTTTGGCTGCAAAAACTTAACAAGGGAGAAGTAGCGTTTTTGAAGGTCCAACATTCCTGAATGGCACAAGTGCACCAGATGACCTCCAATATGATCAGTAATTCAAGCTTAAAAATACGCCATATATAATCACTCAAAAAACGGGGTTTTGTTCAGAACAGGTATACAACAGATATCCATTTTGCTCTATGACAAGTGGTTTGAAGGTCAAAGTCAAGGTCACTCAGATTTTGAAGCCTTACCTCGTAAAGAAGCCTCATTTAATTAGGCCCTATGTTACCATTATACATTAATAGGAAACCATAAATGGGGAGTCCAATCACACCACTACATTTGACCTTCAGTGACCCTGAAAGGCCAAAGTCATGGTCACTCAGATTTCGGATCCCTATATCTCGTAAGGGAGCCTAGTTAGGCCCTACATTAGCATTAATCATTACTATAGATAACCATTATGAGGAGTCTAGTTGCAGCATCACATTGACCTTGAGTGACCTTAAAAGGTCAAAGTCAAGGTCACTCAGATTTTGAAGCCTTATATCTCATAAAGGAGCCTAGCTAGGCCGTCTGTTGCTATTAAACATTAATAGGAAACCATACATGGGGAGTCCAATGGCACTGTCACATTTGAACTTGAGTAACCTTGAAGGTCAAACTCAAGGTCACTCAACTTTTGGAGTCTTATATATCATAAAAGCATAGTTAGGGCCTCTGTTACCATTAAACATGAATAGGGAACCATATATGGGGAGTCTAATGGCATCATTAAACCATATATGGGAGTCTAATGGCATCATTAGACATGACCTTAAGTGACCTTGAAAGGTCAAAGTGAAGCTCATTCAGATATTGAGTTGTAGACGAACAGTATGTTGCAAATATATTTCCTAGTAGCATTTGACATTGATTTGGATGTCATGTAACGTCTGTTCTCAGGCGGGGTTATCTGCGGTCCCAGTGGTCTTTCTTGTTTATTTGGAGTGATTCTGGTGTGTAATTTCAGAGATGTTGTTTAACACTAGGTCCAGGCACAAATGTACCCCATATATGTTGTACTAGTGTCCTCTAAATTAATCCCAAATTTCAGCCCGTTTCATTCTATGACCAGCTGTTTTCGAGTTACTGGCCATTTGAGACAAATACACCGTATCACCCCAAATGACCATAAACACTACAATGTCAAATATTAAGGTACACGTGGTCACCATATATGCACTACTAGTGTACTTGAGTTCCAAAATTCACTATATCTTTAATTGCTCCACGTCGAACCATTTTCGAGATATATGGTTGTTGAACATCAGTGCACTGAATGACCTCACAATGTCCTTAAATATTTCGCAGTCAAAGGTACCCTACATACACTAAGTACTTACCCCCTGATGCCCAGATTCCATTTCGCTCTACGAGCAGCCGTTTTCAAGGTACAAGGTTGTCGAAAATCGGAAATGCACCGAATGACCTCACAATGAAATTGAACACTTAACGACCAAAAGTGCCCTGCATATATATAAATATTTTCCTCTAAGGCCCAAATTTTGCTCCGTTTTGTTCTACGAGCAAAGTGCTTCAAAGTGCCATATAGTTTAAAAATTTGGCAGATAGCCAGAAAAGGTAATAGTCTGTTTTTCCCCGAATGTACATGTACGTGCTTTCTGTTGAAATTGGATGAAAACTGTGGCAGCAGTAGCCTTTTGAAAATCTTAACATCTGAAATTTTGCAAAGTGTACCGAATGACCCCAAACTGAGCTCAAATGATGTGTCCCGAAAAGTACTTTACATATGGAATTTTTTATCCGTTTTGGTGTACGGCCAGCCGTTTTCAAGATATTGCCCATTTTATGATTTTCGCATTGAACTCCATGCTAAAATTTCAAGTGTCACAAAATTCTTCAAACATACTTCATTGACAAGAAAAGTAACAGCCTGTATTCCCCATGGTGGCTAATGTCCTGATAAAGTTCCGCTGCCATCGGATGAAAATTGTAGGAGGAGTATCCTTTTGAAATTTCTTGCGCCATAGGGTCCTGTTTTAATAAAAAAAATCAAAGTGCCATAAAATTATTAATTATTGGTATAATTATTGGTAGATCACCAAAAAAAAAAACCGCAATAGCCTGTATTCTTCCCTGATTACCATGCTTTCCGTAAAGCTTGGTTGAAATTGGATGAAAACTTTGGCAGCAGTAGCCTGTTGAAAATCTTATCATTGGAAATATTGCAAAGTGCACCGAATGGCCCAAAACTGAACTCAAATGACCTGACACGAAAAGTACCCTACATATCGAGTCCCTAAGACCGCGAGTCCCAAATTTTTATCCGTTTCGCTCTATGACCATCCATTTTAAAGATATTCCACATTTTATGATTTCGCATTGACTCCCATGTTTAAATTTCTAAGTTTCATCATAAAATTTGGAAAATACAAAATTTCAAAAATCTGAAAACTTAACTTTGTGAGCATGTTGAAGACAAAAATTCAGGAAAAGCTTTAATCGCGATTTATGGAAGGTGTAGCGTTTTTAGCTCTGCTTTGTGCTACTGCATAGCAAAGCTACTGTCGTCAGTCGGGCGTCGATCCGTCCGTCCGTAAAACCAGTTTTCTCAGAAGCTGTTAAGCGAATTAACGCCATTTTTTTGGGAAAAGTACCTGTCCACTATATCTCCAGACCGTTTTTTGTTTGTCAGAATTTTATTTTTGTTTTATTTTTTGTTAAGATTTTTTTTCTTTTCTTTTAACATGGTACCATATGGGAGTAAAAATTTCAAATGATATATTCTCTTAAAGTACACATCAGATTCACTCCTCAAAAATCATGCATACTCCTAGGCAGGGTCTCTACCAAAGTTGTTCAAAGAATTGTGTGAAATGTCAATTTTGTTTTTCGTTTTCGTTAACATGGTACCGTACGAGCGCTCGTTTTCCAGACAATTGAGGGTTTTGGCTGTGAATTTAAAAGTTTCGAAAGCAATTCGTTAAAAATCGTAAGCTCAAAATTTCAAAATTCCAGACAGCACTTATATGAGGACCACTGAGAAGAAAATTCAGGAGAAGTTTGGAAAAATCCAAAAGTGATTTGAGGGAGAAGTAGCGTTTTGAAGTTTTTGTTCCCATAGAGTCCCGTGTTAAGAAAAACGAAATACAATCGTGACAAATCGGAAACTCAAAATTTCAAAATTCCAAAAACAGCACTTTTTGTGAGGAGCACGGAGAAGAAAGTTCAGAAAAAGTTTGACAGAAAAGTTTTTTTTCTCCCATAAGGTTCGTGTTAACGAAAGCGAAAAAAATTGGAAAATGCATTTTTTTTTGTCCAGAATTATAAAAACAACAACAAAAACCCAAACATCTATGCATATGGCCTAGGGCAAGCAAGAACTGAAATTTGAAAGTAATGTAACCAATAGGTTCTGAGATAATTGCGACACGGACGACGGACGGACGACTAAGTCCCATACTGTAAGTTCTGCTAATACAGTCAAGCAGAGCTAAAATTAACTGTTTTAAGCACTGTTGCAGGGAACATCTATAAAATGTTTGGCGGAGTAAAACAACCATAACATAACCGTGGAAGGAATAGTGCTTTTTAAATCATATTTTAAAACTCGTAAGTGCACCTACTGACACCATTAATTATGATAGTGTCCCTGAAGTCTCAGGGGAGAAAAGTAACGCACCAATATGCACTACCAAGTGTTTGTCCGTTTCGCTCTACGAATAGCCATTCCACAGGCATTTGCAATGACACTGACCGTAAAGTTAAATTTTATAAGTTAAAAACGTCAGTGGAGAATAATTATATGGACTAGGTTCATGTTGCATAAACACTTAAAGTTACGCTGCAGTGTCTATACAGATGTGTGTTGCTATTAAGCATTCATGACCTAATTCAAACTTGAAATTTTCTCAAGCGAGCTCCAATATCACTAGAAGTAAATGGAATGGGAGGCCTTGGCATTCTGCATGCTTCATCCTGGCAGGCTACACTGATCTTCATTGTGTCTTTTTAACTCTCAACGTGAAATTGTAAGCATTTTTACTTTTTGTCTTCACCAGTAAACTGACAAGGACATACAATTATTGCGTACATAACCGTACTACTCATGTAATCTCCAATTCATTTCCAGTACACCATTTTAACGGAAGATCACAAGAAAAGAAACCAGCGTAGTTTGAATTTCACGCCTCTTTATTTCAAGTTACAAGTATTAACTCTGCTTGTCTCATCCGATACAACGAGACAGAGGCGCATTGAGGCCCAATGATTTTCGACGGCTAGTATTTCGCCGCGATGGAGAAGAAACTCTTCATGGAATACAACTTATTATGATCTAGGTTCTTCCATCCCTGGTGAAGAAACATATCAAAGTCGTACTCGGTCTTCCAGGGCCCGTAAATCTTGATTATGACTCTGGTGCAGTTTCGATACCTACGGGTCCTCCTGCGGTACTTGGTCACCACTGGGTAATGGAATCCGGTAACTATGCTTGTCTTCGTGCCGACAATCACAGGCCATCCTTCCCTGATCCTTGCCCGAGTCCAGTCAGCAATGCCATCCTGGTACATGCCAAGGTAGCTGAACAGCCACTTATCTGACACCAGCCTGGGATTTCCGGTTTGACGTGCCTTGTAGAATGACAGGACGTCATCCATTCGCCCAATTAGGGTTGCCCCACCCGAACCAACGCAAAACGTTCTCGTAATGCGATTAAGGTTTTCTGTATAGCGCCTCATGCGAGAGTCGGAGTAGGACGGTGCCACCTGCGAGTTACTGCCAGAAGTCCCGTCAACACCGCTCCGGTACAGTCCCTGACTTCTGGTGCCGTATCGTGAGGTTTTGTGGGAGCGCCTGTCGAAGTAACCGAAAATCATAGCCCACGCGACATTACCACAGCCCACAGCACATCCGCGGTAGTCTAGACAGAGTATCCGTCTCTATAGAATATGGGGCTTACTACGTAGGCTAGCGGTAGTGGTGCTGCCGGTAATCTGGAAAGGTCCATTCATCTGGAATGCTGTAATAGGAAAACCTACCCCAGCTTTTATACTCTTTGAATCGTTTGTGTCTCTTGGGTGCCATGTCCACGTCATACCTCCGTATCACAACCTTGCCGTTCAGATCGTGAATCTCCACGGCGAAATCCACGTCGTCGTTGTCGAACAGACCCGTGGCGTTCTCCGGAAATACAAACTCCAGGGAAAGTAGTTCCGTGTCAGGATCGGTTCGCAGTTCGTCATCGTCGACCTTCCCAGTCCCGTAAGTGGCACACACTACCAGAACCGAGCAGAGTTTATTCTGGATGTCAGTGACGTCAGTTTCGTTACCCGAACCGATATATTTGATGTAGACCGCCTTCAGTTCATTCTTATCGCCCACGGCAACTGTCACTCTCTCTCCGGGGTCGATAACAATTTCGTTGAATGCAATGGCCGTTGAGGTTGGGGTTTCCTCGACGTTTACGTTAAGGCCTGAAATTAAGTCGGTAGAACGACTACTGACTTCCGCCAGCTCCTGCTCCGTAGTCACTTCTTCATCCTTCCACTTCCCTTTTTTGTTTACCTCCTTAGCGTGCTCGATCCAGTCGGATTGGATTGTGTCGAGGCGCTTTGAGACAAGTCCGCCGGGTCCTAAAATAAGAGGTCCATTGACCTTGACACTCTGCTTGATGGCAACATCCGGTATCGCCTATGAAACCCCTTTAAATTAAATAGACTACAGTGGGAGCCAAAATCACCGACCGCTAAGACTAAGGTTTGCTGTGTTGTCGGGACCATATCTTAGACTTAGTCTCAGCTATGGTCCAAACAGTAGCCCAATTATATGATATACGAGAACAACTTAGAAAGGAGTAGGGAAAGGTATATAGTAGGGTGCAGGACGAAATCTCCCCCGGACATAATCCCCCCCGGACATAATCCCCCCGGACAAAATCCCCCCTGGACATAATCCCCCCCAAGGAAATGACCAGGCGGACAAAATTTCCCCATTTCAACCCAAAATTGGAG
>JAAUYG010071391.1_pt1 | contig 12738 bp, 4 predicted proteins | sample 7278091 | NCBI WGS metagenome assembly JAAUYG01 (sample SAMN14350201, study PRJNA611818) | marine sediment metagenome | isolation source: surface marine sediment (0.6m) | place: French Polynesia: Moorea | collected 2018-08
AATTGATTGAACGTGCAGGGTGCTATGAATTTCAGCTTATTGAAATCCAGTTTCAAAAGCTGTAGTGTACTGATACCTTTAAATATACCCGGACGCAACTCGGATATCAGGTTGTGGCCTACGTCGCAAAAAGGGGTTGAAACACGCCACTTGGAAGAAATGGGATGACATTAAAACGAAGAATTAGCCGTTGAAGAAACTGCAATGGTCTGAAATGCTTTCTTTTAACTGCTGAAATATCACAGAAGCTGAACTGCATGTGCAATAATGCTATTATGTTGCCCCTCCACTGCAGATGATCCAGTGTAAATCGAGTGCTATTAATTACAAGTATCCTCATGTTTGTGGGCAACTTAGGTAATTCAAGCTTAGTGTACTTTGAATTTGTGCACATCATACCATTGCCGAGGCATTCGCACATATCAGGACATGCCCCTGTATAACGCAATGCTTTATCATCCATTGAAACGGGACATTTGACACGACCTGACCAGACATCATTTGGGTGAATACAAACATTATCATGCCGACATAAAAGCAGCCCCGGGCAAGAGATATTCTCACAATTGCCTTCATCCTCCCCGTTTGGGCAGTCAAATTTACCATTGCACACAGCATACAGTGGTACACAATAAGCAGATGGACACTTGAAAAAAGAAGGGCACGAATACATCATACAACCCTTCAGGTGAGCAGCATTTCTGCATGTGCCTGTGCTAACTGCTGTTCTTTGAGCCGTTGGTGAAATTACTTCATGGACACAATGAAGATGCCTAGAATAACACACACCCCTATAATTCTTTTCACATGGAGTGGCATCAGGCTCTTCGCAGAGAACCCCTTCGGTAAAGAAATCCAACCTACTTCCATTTTTTAAGAAGGCATAATATGCTTCCTCGTCATCCTGCTCTGGGCAGTCGGCTACAAGGTCATCCACCAGCACTTGAGATATGTTTGGCCCATTAATACATTTATAGTGACTTTCTTTCCATTTGTGTGGTGGCTTGTCTGTAAAATTGTTCTCTACAAACAGAGCATAATTTTCAGACCTGTCATCAAGGTCGCTCAAACCATTGCTCAAACCATTGCAAACTCTCGACCAAGGTACACAACCTCCCAATTCACAATGGAAATACAGTTGATTACATACACACTCGGGACTGATGCAAGATGTGAAACAATTGTGATCACCATTAAAATTATCGGAGAATGAACAAACATGGCTGCAGTCAAATTCATCTGAATTATCTGGGCAATCCTGCCTCCCATCACATACATAGTGGCTTAAGATACACGTTCCGTCTTCGCACATTGTATGCGCATCGAGACACAAGCTGTTAGTTACAAGCATTGAGTCATTACACAATAAGATCGTCAAGCCCCTAGATGGCAAATTATTAAGCATATTGACTTGTACATGGACTAAATTAGCCTCCGAAAACCGTAGGGCTGCCACACCTAGCTTTCCAGAGCTTTGTGGCCCTGCCCCGACAATAGTGTCAGCGTATTCTGAATTTTGACCAAACGTGGAATACCATCGGTGTGTCATAGATATTAATAACTTCACAAGGAAATAATTCCCTTGGCTCCATCTGGTCCAGGATCGATGCTGATCAGGATAAAACAAAAAAGGCGGAAAGCGAAAAACGCTCTTGTTAATTTCACCGCATACCCTTTCCACCTTGCTATCAGTTCTAGGTAAAATGTTAACAACATGGAGACAGGACGACCCTACATTTATGGTTGTACTTGGACATTCCTTATGTGCCCTCCTGAAAATAGATGCTCTTTTCTTCAGTCTGAATTTATCTGAATTACTTTTACTTTCGCAAACAAAAGTCGCACCGTGTATAGCTTGATCACAGGGAACAATAATCCACTGTGGCAATAGGGTGGGGCGGATATGCACTGCTGAACATAGTCTCCCTTGCGCAAATTGGGGCTGAATTATTTGGGGATTGAAGAAAGGAAAATCTATGTCTGCCTTGAATAGTTTGCGTACGAGTGGATCGAGGTTAAGGAATCCAGTTAGGTGGCTTGGGTACACAGTTTGTTCTGAAGGATGGTACCAGTTTTGGAAGGCGTATGGCGAGTCATCAATCCATTGAAGGCTGTTGTAGCGTGGAAATTCTTGCACCTGAAAGTTAAAACACCTTTTGGTATAATTAATGCCGGCTTCAGAACACACACTTTCGCTTGACACTGCGTCTTCTATTTGCCGTTGATTATTTTAAGTGAAATAATAAATTTAATACTCTAAAAACAGTTTAAATTGAATATGATTTTTAAAAAAAAAATTCTAGAAATAAAAATTTATAATTGCAGTACATGAAAAATCGACAAAAGTGTTGTAGGGGGCATTTTGGCTCTGTTACACGCTGTCAATCAGTTGCTTTCTGTTTGACCTCCTGAGAATCTTGTGAGGGAGAGAGGAATCTACATGAAAATGTCATGTGTGCACGAACTGCAGCCTGACATGCTTGGACTCCGATAAAACTACCATGATCCAGGTCGATGTTTCTTCGTGTAGTTTGGAAGCTCGTTTTTTTTTTTTCAATGGGGAAACAAGTGGTATTCACAAGCAAAATACTCTGAGATACCCAGAGATGGGGTGTTCCTCACGGTATCTTTTTGACTGGGAAAGATTCTACACACATGTATACGGTGCACACTTTAGAGTGAAATCAACTATTGGAACCAACACAACACGAGAACTTATTCTTAACTTATATACAAAAAAAAATCATAGTCTTCATTACTTCCTATAGTGTCCACAACCATATGACGTCAAGATATTCTACAGACCATGTCGAGAAATTGTCATTGCAATGGGCTTCATTGCTCAAGGCAGGTGTTCTGGACATTATATGTGGGGCAGAAAGTCTATCACATCCTGGTCACACCCAAGAATCTGACCATATCTTAAGCCTCTAACCGCAATAAAATTGAACCACCCTCAGGGGTTTATACTTTAAGGAAGACCATAGACCACAAAATCTCTCAAAAAAAAAAACATCCGAAATTATTGAGAATCACAGGAAGAACCGTTCATTGACAACACTCATGTCTTCAAAGGCAACAGCTAATCACGAGATAGGTGTACCGGATGATCTCAAATTGACATTGAATTTGAATATTTGGGCCATTCAGTACACTTGACTCCAAATTGGCCCATGAATCGAAAGCAGTTGAGCGTAGAGAAAAATGGACTGAAATGAGGATTTTAAGGTCAAAGTACGTATATACGTTGTAGTAGCGTCCCCAGTCCCGAATTTTAGTCCGTTTGGCTCTACGAACTTCCTTTATGGAAATACTGAATATTTTTTAGAACAATGCAACAAATTGGCCCCATAAAAGACCTTGAACATTACAAGACCAACGGTACCCCATATGTATTTTACTAAAATTCCAGGCTTCCACATTTTAGTGAGGTTAGTTAGTTTTAGTAATTTTAGTCATCCCATATACATGTATACAGCCCAGTGATATTTCTTGTAAATTAATACCATATGTTGTGAATTTAATCTGTGTAATTTGAAGATTGAGAATTCATTTGTGACCATTATACTAGAAAAATCTGCCTCTGACAGCCCTGATGCCATGTAAAAATTGGGTAAGAGAGAAAAATTCAACGATGCAGTAAATAGTTTAAATTGCTTCTCATGACTGGTAAAAGTCTGGAAAATGCTGTCTGTATCGCGGTTTTTACTCTTTCGAGACAGAATTTTGAAAATATGGCAACGAAGTAGCGTCCTTTTGTGATATTGAGGTGCTATTTTGGAAGTATTTCGTTGTTTGTTGAAAGTGTTGGTTCGTATTAGCTGTTCATCTTTATTTTGATGTCGTCTTTTGTTTGTACTTACATCTGTGACCAGTCCTATATAAAAGATAATAAAGCTGCGTATGTTGTAAAACTCAATGAATTCTTTCCCTTGTTGCTGCGGAAGTCGAGCCAGCAAATTCCACTCCAATTCGCTGTTGATGCTGACCAAAGTTGCTCGGTGATGTTCGCATGCTTTTTGTGCCTCGTTCCATGTCGTAACCATGTGATGTCTTGGGGTAATGTAACAGTGCTGATTGTGACAGACTTGGTTCCAGGTGGTGAACAAAGTAGGCTGTGAGCCAAATGGAATCTTAATATATTCGAAAGTTATGCCAATAGGATAAGTTTGGTCAAGTAAATTTGCGTGGTATGCAATAATTAATATGTGCAACGAAATGCGCTCCAAATGCAACGCAATAAATTCACATGAAGCTTCGCACAGCACCTGAAATTTCGCAACAGTGTTGCTTCCAGAAAGATTCCACGTGTGTCCAATCCAGGGTGAATTAAGAAACAGCCAATTTGGCTCATTTTGGGGATGATCAGTTCCAATGTAACCGTCAAACTGACAGCACCGTCTGTTTGTATATGTTTTATGGATAAGAACTGTAACTTGCTCTTTGGCATTCAAATCTGCATAGGCACAAGGCCCGTTTAAATTTATATCAAATCGAAAACCGGCCTCAATTGGCATATGTTCATAGGTGCACACCGGCTGAGACATGCCGTCGCTCACTTGCAGTTTGAATCCAGCTGCGTGTGTTACAATACTGGAATGCAATCCTATTTCAGCACTGTAGGCCTCTGTGTCCCATACTGTCGTGTATGGTAACGAGTGTATCAAATATCTGTGGTTCAAAGAATATATGCGCAATCCGTAAATAGAGGACCGGTTTCTAAATTGTAAAATGTCACCCGTAGATGAGAAATCAATGAGGAAACGTGCTGGTGATGTGAGATCTTCGCTAGTAATAGTGTATTTGATGTAACTATGCATGTATCGTAACTCCTTTAGGTAGAGTTCATAAAACATCAGAGCATTAAAAGGGACTATTTGTAATTTAAAACATGCTTTAGGTGAACGTTTCAAAATTATTCTATAATTTGTATACCTATTGAAAGTCCCATTTTCAAAATAAACCATGTTTGCATCAAAGGTTATCGTAATCAGGGGGGGGGCCTTGATTGGTGTGAAAAAACTTACGCCCCCGTGAGGCAGCAGATTCATATAGCCAGCGCAGCTGTGAACACTGGCAGTAATAACACCCGATATAGTCGCTAGCCATGCATACTGTTTTTTCGTGATTACGATTTCTTGTCCAACTGTTAAGCCATCGTCCCGATAATGGTTAAGAAGATTCTGTGCTGTCGAGTTAAAGCATATTTCGCCCCATATATGGTGCAGTGTATCTTCTATTACAAAGCCGTCTAGACAGAATTCAAAGAAGAATCTATTAAAATGCATTTCTGGATGTAAGACATAGTTTATTTCTGGAAACCCAAGATGCACAAATTTATCTTTTGGGGCCTGAATATGCACAACCTCAAGCGAGGTACTGCGTATAGGATGGAAATAGATCATCCTTTCTGCTGACACATCCAATGCTATCTTATGCATTCGAAGGACGCCAGGCAACATGCGTTCCGCGTGCCATGCAATTGTTAAGTATGGAGATTCATGTGTGTCTTTCCTAGGAATAAAGAATATAACATTGAGCTCACCAAGAGACCCTCGCACCGCCTCTTGGTCGCTGTCACCTGCTGAGTAGTCGGAGACGTTTGAGCAGCTCCAATGTTTCAAGAGCGGCAGAACTGGTTGCCAAAGGGTTTGCCCAGGACCATCATAAAAGATTGTTTCTCCTCCATGAATGTTACAGCTGACATTTCTGCGAAAAATGACCGGTGTTAGAAACTCAGACGTGATGAAAGTAAATGAGTATATCAAGACGTTGGGGAATTTCGCCACATACAATAACGCTGAATTCGATAGAGACTCAGTTAGAAATGTGTCATTGTTGCTCATTGCTAGCAGGTACTCGATTCCTAATTCCGCACCTTGACCGATGTAGTCAAATGGATACATGTATAATTTCAGCGACCGTTTGCTAAAATCCAGAATTTGATAGAAAAATGCAAGTTTGGTGAAATGCTGATCTCCTATGTGCAAAAACAATGGTCTCTGATAACATTCCATGAATAATGTAACTTTTATACCTACGGAAATAAAGTTGCGCTTTCCCCAGTTCGGACACATGGTATACGAAATATACTGTTGACGGTAAAAGAGCTTCACTTCGACACGTCCATCTCCACAACCGTGTGATAGAGGTGCTGTGAACTGTGAGAATGTACAGTTTATATAAAAGCCTTTACCTGCCTGTAAATTGAAGATTTCAATTAGTTGATTACGCGGGAATACCTGATCCAAGTCATTCAACTCACTTAACGCAACGCTAGACTCATCAATATAATGGCTTGGATCATAGTTAAAAGTGAACAGTCCGCAAATTCGAAATATGGCATGCATATAATGCATAAAAGAACCTGTGTCTTGAACGTAAAATTTCTTATTAATCTGCCGTCCACCCACAACAAGTATAGCCTTTCGGCATGGGTGTTTGTTCTCGGCGATCGTCGGCAAGTTGTTAACGATATCAAGTATTGTTTTCTGTGCCTCATAGTTTGATGATCCCTCTCTGTAAAAGCTCGAATGCAGTATATCGTATGTCATAACCTGAAAATAAACTTGCCATCGTTTTCCAAACTGTAGTTTATCCCACAGATGCCTGGACAGGATGTATGTCTCTGTGCTTTGTGCAAGATTTGCTTGTCTTCTCTCAGTCACAGTAAGCGACATCAGAACAACCAGCATACACGCCCGTGACATAACTCTCGTAAAAATGATAAGTCTGCAATATATCAGTGAAGTGCTGTAGTTTACTCAGTCGTGTTCCCGGTAGAGGCATCCATCAAGATACATCATACCATTGACTTTAGATTTGACTCTGTGGGCTGACTTTTAGCACGAGGTAGAATTCAAGTAATGTGAGGTATGGTTATTTGAACCTGATTGCTGGATATACGAAAAGCTTAAACAGTTGAATAGAAAGATCCGTGCAGAAATGATGAAGGTTTCAAATGCTAGTTATTCCCATTTTAAAATTGAAGTGAAAAGACCAACTTGGTCTTGATGGCTACCCTGCCTTAAATGAAAAGCCCCCACTCTTACAAAGAGAATAATGGCTTCAGATTTCAGTTATTCACAGTTAATATTAAAAAGATCAGTTTACCATAGTTTGTGGGGAAATAACACACAGCCGCCCTAAAACTAATTACGGGTAGCAGGTGCGCGGTAGAAGATAATGAAATTGCTTTTACGGTATAGCTAATTTGGCCCACTCCTTGTTGTTGATAGCATACCTTTTCTGTTACGTGTGACGTCTATCGTCTGAAGGGGAGGGGTTATTTTTTTCAAAGTCATGAATTTGGAACTCCCTGAAACACAACTTTATACAATGTACTCATTGTGCGCTTTAAGCTCGAAAAAGACACAGAACAGAGGTAAAAACTCAGGGTTCAATAAACTGAGTTGGATATTTTAATGGGAGTAAGTACTCGATATAATCCAGTTGGTCTAACCTTTCACTGAAGGTCAGATAGGTATGTTAGCACGGTAACTAACTTTATGTCACTAACTCATAATTCAGGTTCAGTAGGTCAGGTTTAACTGCATGTAACCGTCACTGTGGTCTCCACTTGTCATCAGCTTTGTTGTCAGTTATCGCCTTTATAAAACTACTCTGAAAAAGAATGCGTCTTTTACCCAGAAATAGTATATAATACTCTTTCTGATTTACCTGGCTGTTAAAAGAATGGATCAGTTAATATGGGCCTCGTATCATAACAGCCGTGTTGGGCAAAGATCACGGTCTGACGTACCCTGGTCGACGGGAGCAGCCGGCAGTTACGGTGGATGTTTAATGTCTTAGTTCTTTCACTTGCGAGTTCCAGAACAAGTGAAAGAATGGGTTAACAATGTCAGGAACCTTGAATATAATGCGTCGTGGGATTAGATACGAAGGCTGCATAAATTCCCTTTTGTAGCAGGAGCCCCAAAAGGTGTGAATTTATTATTAAACTAACTCTTGAGTGGTAAATTAGGAAATGTACAAAAAAGTGAACGATTACAGCCATATGGTGAAGTTTCACAAAATACTGCCACGGCACATGTTTGCAGGTGTACTCACACACTCCGTTAATTTACAACCGAAAAATAGTGCGTCGATCTTAACAATAGTGTTGACTTCTGAATAATCCTGAATCCGAGTCTGGCGTATACTAGTTCTCGATACTTCTGTTTCGAAACTGTGATAGTTATTGTCCTTGAATGATATTTCTGGGAACTTCACAACTGGCACATAGTGCTCACATGGAAGGTCATATATCTCAGAGGACTCGACGTCTCTTCACAGGCTAAAACAACCACGATCAGACAGAAACGTCCAGAATCAATATAAGTAACTGCAGTGAATCTCTCATTGGAAAGATTTCTGATTACATTAAAACAATATGCAATACTTCCCAACAACGTTCACAAATCTCCATAGCAGACTACTGAAAGATGTATATGACAAAACACATCATACCACCTTCAATATACTCAGTACAAGTCAGAAAGACCTGACTTAGTCCAGTTCACATTTACCTCGTACACAAAGTTTAATACAATATAATACACAATATTGTGCATTAGTTAACAGCGAGACAACGCATCAGCAACCAGATTCTGTTTACCAAGAATATGTTTCACATCCATATTGTACTCTTAGAGTAACAAACTCAATCTGGTCAAGCGCTTGGGTTTACCTTCAGCGCAGTTTTTTTTTCTTTTTATTTATTTATTTATTTATTTATTTATTTATTTATTTATTTATTTATTTTGGGGGTGGGGGTAGCTCCTCCCAGCGTATGCAACCCACCCTCGTCGTTAAAGCCTTGGAATACCCAGAGCATGGATCAGTCATTTATAAAAGAATTTACGGTGTAGCATTGCTATGCACGCTCATAAAGGGTCCAGAGGAGTCGAGGGAAGTTATGAGAAAACCCAGTTTTACAAGCCTAAATTCCCCTAGACAAATCATGGACTGGGAGACATCCATAAGAACGACTGACTACTAGTAGTGATAACAACCATAAGCAGCTTGGGGGGGGGGGGGGGCTTGTCCAAGTTAAAGGGCTTATATTCACGTTAACCCCATGGACCTACAGAACCACAGGCTAATTTTTGGCTCAGTACCATGCTTGTAGTTGGTCCGTCAGGTAATGGACAATGCAAGCAAAACTGCCAGGTATTACCTTAAATATGGGGTATATGGGGCAGAGACCGTGCGAACTGAAATCCATGCATGATCGGTAATTAGTGTTAGCCTAGAATTGTGACATACTACGTATATACTTATATACATTTTATACTTTTATGCATGGTATAAAACTTAGCAGAACATAGATCCCTAAATATTTAAGTCTAAAGTAGATATAAGGTCATCAAAACTGGAAATACACAGTAATAAGTAATCTGTGTGCACGAAAGACCTACCTCTGAGGGTAAAACTTTGGTTCATTTTCCTCTACGACCACTTGTTTTCGAGATACAAGGTCGTCAAAAATCGGAAATGCACCAAATGACCCCTAACTGAATTTGAACACTTCACGGCCAAAAATATCTTATATACAAATACTTACCCCAGAGGCCCAAATTTTGGTCTGTTTTCCTCTACGTCTAGCCGTTTCCGATACAAGGCTGTCGGAAGTTGGAAATGCACCGAATGACCCCAAACTAAAGTTGAACACTTAGCAGTAAAAATTACTCTATATGCACTAAATACTTACCCCAGGGGCGCAGATTTTTTTGCACGTTTCACTCTACGACTAGCTGTTAACAAGATACAAGGTCGTCAAATATAGGAAATGCACCGAATGACCCCAAAATGAAGTTGAACACTCAACAGCCAAAGTAGCCTGTATACACTAAATACTTACCCCTGAGGCCCAAATTTTGATCCGTTTCGCTCTACGACTAGCCGTTTTCGAGATACAAGGTCGCCAAAAGTCGGAAATGCACTGAATGACCCCAAACTGAACTTGAACACTTCACCCTCAAAGGTAATTTATATACACTACATACTTACCCCGGAGGCCCAAATTTTGGTCTGTTGTGCTCTACGACTAGCCGTTTCCTAGATATAAGTTCGTCAAAAATAGGACATACACCAAATGACCCCCCCCCCCCCAAGTTGAACTTGAACACTTAACAGTCAAAAGTACTCTATATAAATTAAATACTTACCCATGAGGCCCAAATTTTGGTCTGTTTCGCTATATGACTAGCCGTTTCTGAGATACAATGTCCTCAAAGATTAACAATGCACTGAATGATCTCAAACAGAAATCGAACACTTCACCCTCAAAAGTATCTTATATATACACTAAATAATTACCCCGGGGGCCCAAATTTTGTTCCTTTTCACTCTATGACTAGCCGTCTCCTAGATATAAGGTCGTCAAAAATTGGAAATGCACTGAATGACCCCCCCACCCACCCACCCACCCAACCTAAACTTGAACACTTAACAGTCAAAAGTACTCTATACACAAAAAACTTACCCCCTGGGGCTCAAATTTTGGTCCGTTTTGCTCTACCACTAGCCGTTTCTGAGATACAAGGTCGCCAAAAATTAAAAATGCACCGAATGACCCCAAACTGAAATTGAACACTTAACAGTCAAAAGTACTTTATCTACACTAAACACTTACCCCAGATGCCCAAATTTTGGTCAGTTTCGCCTTATGACTAGCCGTTTCTGGGATATAAAGATGTGAAAAGTCGGAAATGCACTGCATGACCGCAAACTGACCTTGAACATTTAGCAGCCAAAAGTATTCTATATACACTAAATACTTACCACTGAGGAGCAAATTTCGGTTCGTTTCGCTATATGAATAGCCATTTGTAAGATACAAGGTCGTCAAAAATCCGAAAGGCACCGAATGACCCCAAATACAACTTGAACACTTAACAGTCAAAGGTACCGTGCACATACTAAACGCTTACCACTGAGGCCCAAATTTTGGTTCGTTTCGCTCTACAACTAGCCGTTTTTGAGATACAAGTTCGCGGAAAATAGGAAATACACCGAGTGATCCCAAATTGAACTTAAACACTTAAAAATCAAAGTACTCTATATAGACTAAATACTTACCCCTAGGCCCCAAATTTTGGTCCCTTTCACTCAACCACCAGTGGTTTCGAAGATCTAACACATTTTATAATTTCCCATTGCCTACCATTTTAAACTGTCAAAAAAAAATTGCCAAACATTTCAAATTTCAAAGTTTACTATTATTTTAACAACTTTGGTAGAGACCCTCCCCATGAGTATACATGAACTTTGAGGAACAAATCTGCTGTGTTCTTTCAGAGGAGATGCCTTTTGAAAAAAAAATGCCAAAAAATACAAAATTTCAAATTCACAATTCTGTATACAACTTTGGTAGAGACCCTTCCTAGGAGTATGCATGACTCTTTGGGAGCTAGTCTGCTGTGCACTTTCAGACAAGATGTCGTTTGAAGTTTGTAATGCCATATGGTCCGGTGTTAAGGAAAAGGAAAAAAATGGCAAAAATGCAAAATGTCAAATTTTACAGTTCTTTGAACAGTTACCTTGGTAGACCGAGGTAGCTGTTAGACCTACCCCAGGAGTATGCATGATTGTTTGGGAGTGAATCTGTTATCTACTTTCAGGGGAGATGTCGTTTCACCTTTTTTTCCATACTGTCCCATGTTAAAGAAAACGAAAACAAATTGCAAAAAAGAAAAATTTAAAATTTTGAAAAAACACAAAAGAAAGAAAAGAAAACAAAATGGTCTGAGATATGGTGAATAGGTACCTGTCACCAAACTTTGGTGTCAATCCACGTGCCGGTCTCCAAGGAAACGATGTCTACGGACAGACGGATGGTCGACGGAACAAAAACTGGAAAAAACTGAATACCCCAAACTGACCTTGAACAATTAACAATGATAAGTACTCTGCAGGCACTAAAGACTACCTCTGTGGCTGAAATTTTGGTCCTTTTTGCTCTACGACCACTGTTTTTCAAGATGCTAGGTCGCCCAAAAATTGAAAATGCACCGAATGCTGCCGACCACACTTGCTCTACGACCACTGTTTTTTGAGATGCTAGGTCGCCCCAAAATTGGTAATGCACCGAATGCTGCCTAACACACTTGAACACGTAACAGTCAAAAGTACTCTCTATATACACTTAATACTTACCCCTGATGCCCATATGTTAGTCCGTTTGGCTCTACGATCAGCCATTTCCAAGATACAACATATACAAGGGCACCAAAAATCAGAAATGCACCGAATGACCCCAAACTGAACTTAAACACTTAACAGTCAAAAGTACTCTACATATGCTAAATACCTATGTCTGAGATTTGGTCCATTTTACTCTACGATTACCCGTTTCCAAGAATCAAACTCGTCAAAAATCAGTAATGCACCGAGTGACCCCAAACTGAACTTGAAAACTTAACAGTCAAAAGTATTTTATACACATTAAATACTTACCTCTGAGGTCCAAATTTTTGTTCGTTTCGCTCTACAACTAACCTTTTCCGAGATACAAGGTCATCAAAAATCAGAACTGCACCAAAATGACCCCAAACTGAACTTGACTTGAACACTTACCAGTCAAAAGTACTCTATATACACTAAATGGTCCGTTTTGCTCTACGATTAGACATATCCGAGGTACAACATGTACAAAGATCAGCGAAAATCAGAAATGCACTGAATGACCCCAAACTGAACTTGAACACTTAACAGTCAAAAGAACTCTGTATGCAC